>Ga0206130_10006594_pt1 | contig 13221 bp, 15 predicted proteins | sample Helgoland_Spring_9_FD_148637 | JGI IMG/M metagenome (GOLD analysis project Ga0206130, IMG submission 148637) | Pelagic subsurface seawater microbial communities from Kabeltonne, Helgoland, North Sea - Helgoland_Spring_Bloom_20160512_1 | ecosystem: Environmental > Aquatic > Marine > Epipelagic ... | reverse complement strand
GGTTGGATGCTGATACTGTTGATGGATGGCAAGCTAGTAGTATCGTCAAAGGTAGCAGTGGAAAAGGCACCACCAACATTGCATTTGGCAGCACTGCAAACAGTGACTCTGGGTTCTATGATGTATCTAACAATGGTACTCCTACAGGCACTTGGTATTCCATGGTAAACATGGCGCATTATGGTGGAAATCATGGACATCAGATCGCAGGGTCTTTCTACAATGTAGGAGATTTATACAATCGAAATAATAATGATACCAGTCTTAGTGGATGGGCAAAAATATGGAATACAGCAAATGACGGCTCTGGTTCTGGCTTAGATGCTGATTTGTTGGATGGATATAACGCAGAAGAAGCTGCGGTAAATAACAGTATTGTGAAGAGAGATGGTAACGCGATGGTTACCGCGAAAAAACTCTATCTCAATGGCGGCAACTACGAAGGTTCAATAATATTTGGAGCGACATCTGTATGGAGATGCGGTATTCGTCAGCATGATGATGGCGATGCAGAATTGCGTATTTGGGCTAAACATGTAGCTGGTAGAGTACATATTGCTACTGGTTATGATGGAGAACCGGCAAGCATCTCTCGCCCTACAGATGGCTTTGTAGTTGACTACAATAACGTAGGAATAGGAAATTTTGCTAGTTCAGACCCAAGCACAAAACTCCACGTCAAGGGCGTAACTACTTTCGAGAGCGCAGCAAATACCACCTACGGTACGCCCAATCTGATGTCTTACGCCACCGCCAATTATGCCGGCCCTCCCAATTATCATATTAGATTCAACCGACCAGATGGTACGGCTAATGGTCACATCAGCACCAACTACTACTCCACCACATATTCCACAACCTCTGATTACAGAGTAAAGGAAGATTTGCAACCGATGGTTGATGCCACAAGCAGGCTAATGGCTCTTAACCCGGTTAATTTTCAGTGGAAAGGAAGCTCAATTCGAGTTGACGGCTTCCTTGCACATGAGGTTGCAGAGGTCGTGTCTGATGCTGTGGTGGGCGAGAAGGATGCTGTCGATGAGAAAGGCAATGATGAGCTTCAGTCTCTCGACCAAAGCAAATTAGTACCCCTACTGGTGAAAACTATTCAGGAGCAGCAAGGCGTTATTGAAGCGCTCGAAGCTCGTATATCAGCCCTTGAGGCATAACTATCTCAGAAGGAGATAAACAATGGCAGTAACTTATACATGGGAAGTGACTTCCCTGAAGACTAATAACGAAATACGAAGAGCATGTCAATAAGCAGATTCAAAAGCAGATAGATGAAAAAGTCACACCCATAACCGAAGTAGCGATGCCTTGGTCTACCGAAGAGACCAGAGTCGCGCCCCCACCACCTGTTTAGAGGAAATTGAAATGAGCATTACATACGAACTTTTAGAAGAATACACAGGCGCTCGTTCTAGCGAAATGCCTGACCCAGATAACGAAGGCGAAACAATTATTTCAGAGTCTGCCTGTCGAGACATTAAGGTAAAATTCACCTGTGCTGACTCAGGTTGTGTACACGAGCGTCATGTAAACGTATGCTTTGACTCTGATGGCACTTACGATCACGAAGCTACTTTAACTCGTGTTGGTGAAGTTGCTAATGGCGTAGCGCATAAAATCTCTTGTGGCGTTATTACTCCGCCTACAGAACAGCCTGCTGAATAATGAAACTGGTCTTTGCATTAGTCATTCTCATTGACGGGAAGGTTGATGCAGAGGCCACTAGCTACTGGTTAAACCTGAAGCGATGCCGTTGGTATGCTGAGGAGTTGACCATACAGGGAACACTGAGGAAATATCACACGCCAATCCACGCTTATTGCAAGCCAGCGTATGTAGACCCAGCAAAGGTGGTTATTTATGATTGATCCGATTACCGCTATAACGATTGCGACAAAGGCTTTTAATACGGTTAAGGCTATGGTGGCTGCTGGCAAAGAAGTGGAAGATACGCTTGGCCAGATTGGCGTGTGGTACGGTGCTTGTAGCGACTTTAACGAAGCTAAGAAGCAAGCAGAGAATCCTCCGCTGTTTAAGAAGATTATCAATAGCAAGTCTGTCGAGCAGGAAGCTATGGAAATCTACGCCAAAGAGAAGAAGATGCTACAGCAAGAGAAAGACTTGAGGGAGCTATTGCTATATACCTATGGGCAAGGTGGTTATCAAGAGCTGGTGGATTTACGGCGCAAGATTAAAGAGCAGCGAGAGAAAACTGTGTATGCACAGGCGCGTAGACGCAAAGAGTTCTTATGGAACTCAGTTGGTTTAGCTGTAATCGCCGTCATGTCATATACGCTATACGCGATGTTCTTAGCTATAATAGAGGTTTCACAATGAGCATAATGTCCTTAATAGGCCCAGCAACTAAACTACTGGATAAGTTTATACCTGATGCGGATACCAAACAGAAGATTGCGCACGAACTTGCAACAATGTCAGAGAAACACGCGCAGAGTATCGCACTGGCGCAAATCGAACTTAACACAGCAGAAGCCAAAGGAAACTGGTTCCAATCGGGCTGGAGACCAGCAACCGGGTGGGTTTGTGTCGCCGGTTTTAGTGTGAATTTTCTGATCTCCCCCCTAGCGGCGGCGTTTGATATAGTTATTCCACAGGCGGACACAACTGTGATGTTGCCGGTACTGTTAGGAATGTTAGGCCTAGGTACTATGCGTACCGCTGAGAGGCTAAAAGACAAAGGAAAAAAGTAATGAACACGTCCCAAGAGGGCATCGACCTTATAAAATCATTCGAAGGCTGCGAGCTAACTGCATACAGATGTAGCGCAGGTGTATGGACTATAGGATACGGCCACACGAGAGACGTAACAGAGGGCGATACATGTACCCAAGCTAAAGCAGAGCTACTACTAAAGTCTGACTTATATGAATTTGAGCGGTACGTGAATAACTTAGTAACCGTGCCCCTGACGCAGTGTCAGTTCGACGCGATGATTTGCTTTACGTATAACCTAGGGCCGACTAACCTTAAAGAGTCTACGCTGTTACGGGTTCTTAACTCGGGCGACTACGAGGCAGTGCCAGCGCAGATAATTAGGTGGGACAAAGTTAACGGTAGGCCGCTAGCGGGGCTTACAAGACGCCGTATCGCGGAAGTTGACCTGTGGAATAAAGGCCTACCGGAGTAGGCCAGCATACTTGTTACTTCGACCTAACAACCTCAAGTAGCTTGTCTAAGTACCACTGAGCTTTCTCAAGGTCTTGCTGTGGGTTGTCTAGGTGCTTAGTTTCGTACCTCCACAGGTACTTCATGCAGTTGCCTTTCAGGTATCCTTTGTATGCAATATTAGACATGGACTCCTTAATTGCATCAATACACTCAATATCTCCAGACTTGTAGTGGTCTGGGTTTATGGCATCACTCTCTACTTCTGCCATATCTATATACACCTGCATTAAGGACTCGTCTATTGGCCCTTTACTGGGTTCGACTGCGGGTATTTCTCTCCGCAGCCTTTTCCAGTCCTCTTTGCTTGCCTTACGCTCGCTCACTCCGCAGCCTCTTCAGCCTCTTCAGCCTCTTCAGCGACTACTTCTATCTTTAGCTGATCAATAAACCCTCTCTCAGCCATAGCTAATTGGTCTAACCTAGCGCGGGTTTGGCGGGTTTGGCCTGCAATGTCTTCTAGTTGCTGTAGGCAGTACTTAGCGTTATCCGGTAAATCTTCTACAACGTACTCTACGCCGTCAAGCGTAATCATAGCTTTCTCTTGAGCTTCACTCATAAAGTTCTCTCTTTCTTTTAAGTTAATTAAACACTAAATTAGATAGTGAAACTCGATAATAGCACTTATTTGCGCCCTATGCTATAGTTCCTAAAACCAACGTGTGACGTATTTATGGATCAAGAAACTAAACAAGAGCTGGATAAAATCCAAGAGCTATTAGCGGAAATATCTATAGATATGAAGACCGTAGGCAGGGCGTTCCCGCGTAACTCCCTAGGCGAAATAGACGCAGACGGCCACAGGGCATACCACGAAGCACTTATTCGAACAGCTAGGAGCCAAGAAGAGTTTTGGTCTTCGCTAAAAAGCGACCTAGCAAAGAAAGGGTTAGCTGCCGTCATATTAATAGCTATTGGATTGATGGTAACCGGCCTTATGGCAAAGCTAGGCCTACCAACTCAGTAAAATCGAGAAAACTAAATGGCTAACATGTCCCCAGAAGATTTACTTAGGTTCGCAAGCAGCGAAAGACACCGCGAAGTCGTACAAGCAGTTATAGCTCACGGCTCAAACAACAAGGCATCTAAAGTTCTTGGTTGTGGTAGGCGCACTGTAGATAGACTAATGAAACGGCTAGAAGCTAGAGCGGCCACCAAGGCTGTAGCGCCCCATAGGTCAGTTAACAAAGAGACTATGGAGGGTTTCGAAGCTAAGCGAATCTCTACGGCATACAAAGGCGACACCGATGAGGTAGCGCTACAATGGGTCATACAAGAGCGTGAGAAAGGCTACAAGCCCCAACTTGTAATCGACGCCATAGAAGATTTCCAGTGGAAAGCAGCACCTGTAATACCCAAAGCGAAGGGCCACAACTCTGAACTTCTGACGCTGTACACCCTGACGGATTTCCACCTTGGCATGTACGCAGCTAAATCTGAGACCGGTGACAGCTGGGATATTGGTATAGCAGAGCATGAAGCGTTATCTGCGATTACTAGGATGGCTGATGGTTCTCCTGAAAGTGAGATAGCTATACTAAACCTGCAAGGGGACTTCCTACATTGGGATGGCCTCCTAGCGGTGACCCCAGCTTCTAAGCACGTTTTAGACGCGAGCGGGCGGTTTTGCGAGCTTATTGAGATGGCACTTAGCGTTACTTTGGCGTGCATTGAGATACTACTGCGAAAGCACAAAACTGTAAAACTGTTGGTCTGCGAGGGCAACCACGACGAGTCTAGTTCCGCGTGGCTTAGAAAAGCCGCCAAGGTAATCTACAGGGACAACAAGCGTATGATAGTTGACGACACTGACTTCCCTTACTACGCTCACCTCCACGGCGAGATTATGCTTGGCTTCCATCACGGGCATAAAAAGAAGAACACTGCGCTACCAACTTTGTTTGCTTCGGAACCTAGATACCGACAGATGTGGGGCAGCGCTTCGTACTGCTATATCCATACCGGCCACTACCACCACACTGAGCAAGATATGTCTGAGGGCGGCGGCGCTATAGTAGAACGTCACCCTACGCTGAGCGGTAGGGATGCTTACGCCGCAAGAGGCGGCTATACATCATGGCGAGCAGCCCACGCGATTACTTACCATAACCAAACAGGCGAATGCCTTCGTGTGACGGTTACGCCAAACGTGCGACTGTAGATTGAAAGCCCCAGCTGTAATATAATTAGCGGACTATTACCCTAGGACTTTCGCTATGGCTGGAATTAATATACGGGGCTTCGGAGGCATATCGCCGAAAACGCCGCCGCGCGCGCTAAAATTTAATCAGGCGCAGCAGTCCCTTAACGCCAGTGTGTTCACTGGTTCGCTTAAACCTATGAAAGGTCTAGGGACTTCTGTAGAAACTGTCGTCGGTACAACTCAGACTATATACAAGTTTGGGCAAGACTCCACAGACGAAACGGCAGGTTGGCTTAGCTGGGACACTGACGTAGATGTAGCTCGCGGGCAGATAAACGGCGACACCGAAGAGTGGACGTTCTACACCGGTGACGGCTACCCGAAAGCTATTCGCGCAGCGGCTATCAACAGCCCTATACACATGGGGCTAGAGAGACCTACGGTTGCGCTGTCTACTGCCATTGGCGCTGCCCCCAGTAACTCTGCTGACCTCGCACTAGAGACGCGAGTGTATACTCACACTTATGTCTACAAAGTGGGCGGCAGGGAGATAGAGTCTGCTCCCGCAGCGGGAACTGACTCCATAGATGTGTACCCTAGCCAAACTGTTACACTTACTGGGTTCTTAGCCCCCGGCACAGGCTATATAGCTACTCACGTACGTATTTACCGGTCTACAGCAGGCGTATTCTTGTTCACTGGTGAAATAGACCTTGCTACGGCTATCGGCTCTGGTTTTGTAGACGATGTAGACCCTGAGTTACTAGCAGAGGAAATTCCATCGCTGGGCTGGCTAACGCCCCCTGACAATATGGCGGGGCTTACTAACTTGCCTAATGGCATCATGGCTGGTTTTGTTGGCAGAGATGTTTACTTTTGTGAGCCTTATGTGCCCCACGCTTGGCCAGACTTATATCGACAGACTATAGACCACCCTGTTGTTGGTTTCGGTCGTATGGACACCACGTTGGCAGTTCTTACAAAAGGAACTCCTTACCTTATACAAGGCTCACACCCTGATTCTATGGTGGTTGTGAAGTCCGACATCGAGCAAGCGTGTGTTTCTAAGCGTAGTATTGTCAGCATTAACAACTACGTATCTACTGTAGCCCTGATGGGTTGGTGGCTTTGACCCCCGGCGGTTCGCAGATAATCACTGAGTCTTTGTACACCTACGACCAGTGGCAGGCGCAGATAGACCCGACAAGCGTACACGCATACCACCAAGACAATAAGTACATTGGCTTTTACAACAACGGCTCTACTACTGGGTGTTTTGTGTTCGACCTGACAACTAGAGAGTTCGCCTTGTCTACGCTAACCTCCACAGCAGGCTACCAGTCCTTGCGGAACGATAAGTTATACCTGCATATATCAGGGGCTATTAAGCCGTGGGGCGAAGGCTCTAACCTGACTTACACTTGGAAGTCTAAGATTTTCACTATGCCTAGGCCGCTTGGAATGTCTTGCGCACAAGTGGAAGCGGAAACCTACCCAGTCACTGCTAAGGTATACGCGGACGGCGCGTTGCTGTACACGCAAACAGTACAAAACAGATTCCCATTCCGCCTGCCTGTTATGACTGCTAGAGACTGGGAGGTAGAACTTAACGGAACCAGTGAAGTATTCGGCGCTAACATAGCGCAGTCAATGGAGGAGCTTGCCAATGTCTAAACCTAGCACGGCACTGCCCACTATAACTTCGGATATACCGCGTGACCTCCGCATATTTTTAGACCGGCTGCGCGGTGTTCTTGATGGTGCAGGCTCACGCACGGTAATGACTCGGGCGGACTTAGAGGCATTCGGCCTAATAGACAACAAAGGTACTCCCATACTGGACGGGCCAGCGCTAGCTACGCCACCGCCAGTCACTGGTTTCGCCGCGGCTGGGGCGTTCCAAAACGTAATACTTAGTTGGGATAATCTTACATATCCTAACCACGCGTACACAGAGATATGGGCGTCCGATACATATGACACTCTTTTGCCAGACACTGACCCAGACTACATACTACCTTCGTCGCTAGACGACTTGTCGCTAGCAACCCTGCTGGACACAGCTGGGGGCAGCGTTATTTCAGACCAAGTCGGGAGTGGCAAGGGGCGGTATTATTGGGCAAGGAACGTTAACACGCAGGGGGGCACAGGGCCGTTCAACGCCGTGTCTGGGTTACTTGCAACTACCGCGCCGGACATAGCTTTTTTGCTTGATACTCTTACTGACTCTATTACACAAGGGCAACTTGCCACAGCTTTGTCGGACGAGATAGACTTAGTGGGGCAACTGGAGACGTACACTGGGTACCTTGCCACGTACACTGGCGATAACTTAGTAACAAGAATAGGCGCTGTAGATACTTCTATAGACGCTGTAAACTCGTCCGTATCCGCGCTAAACAGCAGCGTTACCACCATTGACCAAGAAGTTACTACGCTAAACAACAACGTATCCAATATTCAGGCAGCTATCGCTGACCTTGTTTCTGGGTCGACCGCTGTGTTCGTACAAGCTACAGAGCCGACAGGGACTATAGCTGAGTTTAGTCGATGGTATGACAGCGACGACAATAACAAAGTGTATGTGTACATAGACCAAGGTAGCGGCCTTGTCTGGGTTTCTCTAGAAGACCCGAGGATTGCTGCGAATGAACTGCAAGTAACGGCGCTAAACACGGAAGTGTTTAACACTGATGGCACATCTAGGTTAGCTACTGGCACGGCATTGGCTACTTTGGACACAACTGTTATTGCGTTGGACGGCACAGTCGTTTCTATTCAGGCGGATGTCACTGCATTAAACGGCGAAGTGTTTAACACTGACGGCACTGCTCGCTTAGCTACTGGCGACGCAGTTAATACTCTATCGAACACCGTTGCGACACAAGGCACCACCCTTGTTAGCGCACAGAGCGACATCACTGACCTAGAAGGTGAGGTCTTTAACACTGACGGCACTGCTCGCTTAGCTACTGGCGAGGCGTTAAGTACGCTGTCCAACACTGTCGCCACCGATGGGCTTACGATTGCGTCCATACAAACCGATGTTACTGACCTAGAAGGTGAAGTGTTTAACACTGACGGCACTGCTCGTTTAGCTACTGGCGATGCGGTAAGTACTCTGTCTAACACCGTTGCTACACAAGGTACCGCTATTGGTACGCTGCAAACCGATGTAACCACGTTAGAAGGTGAAGTGTTTAATCCTGATGGCACTGCCCGGCTGGCTACTGGCTCAGCGGTAAGCACGCTGTCTTCTACTGTAGTAACACAAGGTACCGACCTCGAAACCGTAGAAAGTACAGTAGCGTCACAAGGCACTACTATTGGCACGCTGCAAACCGATGTCACTGCACTAAACGGGCAAGTGTTTAACACTGACGGCACTGCTCGCTTAGCTACTGGCGATGCGCTAAGTACTTTGTCTAGCACCGTGACTTCACAAGGTACTGATCTTGTTAGCGCACAGAGCGACATCACTGACCTAGAAGGTCAAGTGTTTAATCCTGATGGCACTGCCCGCTTAGCTACTGGCGATGCGTTGACTACTCTTACTAATACTGTAACTTCGCAAGGTACTGATCTTGTTAGCGCGCAGAGCGACATCACTGATCTAGAAGGTGAAGTGTTTAACACTGACGGCACTGCTCGCTTAGCTACTGGCGATGCAGTTACTACTCTATCGAACACCGTTGCGACACAAGGCACCGACCTTGTTACTGTGCAAACCGATGTAACAACGCTAGAAGGTGAAGTGTTTAACACAGACGGCACTTCTCGCTTAGCAACTGGCGATGCAGTTGCTACCCTAACAAGTGCCGTCAGCGCTAACAGCAACAGTCTGACGTCTATTCAGCAAGATGTAGTCGCGCTCGGTAACACCGTTACTAGTCTAGATGAAGATGTCACTGCTAATGGCAATGCTGTAACGTCACTCGATACACGGACAACCGCAGCGGAAGGCACTATAACCAGCACGAGCAGCGCTGTTACGGCACTACAAAATTCCTTGACCACTGCGGAGGGTGCCATAGCTGCTACTAGCACCGCCCTCGACGCCGTAGATACCCGCGTCACATCAGCGGAAGGTGCTATTAGTACGCAGGGTACGGCTATATCTGGCTTGGTTACCGATGTTGCGGCAACTGAAACTGCGCTCGCAGGGCAAGCTACCAATATATCTACTCTAAGCACTAGTGTTCAAACGCTAGGCGACACAGTCACCACTACATCAAGCGCCGTAGATACGCTGAGCACCACAGTTGGGAACAACACTGCCGCCGTAGCGGCAGCGGCGTCGTCGATAGATGGCTTGTCCGCGCAGTACACTGTTAAGGTAGATAACAACGGCTACGTTTCTGGTTTTGGTTTGGCGAGCACGCTAGTTAACGGTACGCCGTTCTCTGAGTTTATTGTATCGGCAGACAGGTTTGCTATCGCTTCCTCGTCAGGCGTCGAGGTTGTCCCATTTGTTGTTACTACTTCTACTACTGTTCTTAACGGGGTTAGCGTGCCCGCTGGTGTTTACATCGACCAAGCGTTTATTAAGAACGGCGCTATCAGCACTGCGCAGATCGGCGAAGCCGCTATCGACACTGCTAAGATTGCAGACGCTGCGATCACTAATGCGAAGATAGGCTCACTAAACGCTGACAAAATAACCGCGGGCTTTATATCCGCAGACCGTATATTCACTGGGTCTCTAGACGCTAAAATCGCTACTATAACCAGCGCGCAGATAGAAGACCTCGGTGCGGGCAAGATAACCGCTGGTACAATAGATGCCAGCCAAGTAACGCTCGCGGGCGTTTCTCCTTCGTTTGCTATTAAGAGCGCGACCACCGGAGAGCGTATGGAGATAGAAGCAGGCGTAATTAAAGTCTACGACTCAAGCAACGTGCTTAGAGTTAAGCTTGGGAATCTTGCGTAATGAGCTATGGCTTCCAGCAGTTCGACGAATACGGTGAAACTATAATAGACACTAGTCAGATAGTTAACTCGTTAATTAAGATAGATACGGTCAGTATAACGTTGCAGCCGAGTTCCGCTAGTGGCAGTACTTATCCGTCTTCTATTCAATACAGCTTGCCCGGAGTTACTTCCCAGCAGGACTTAGATGATAACTATATAATACAGGAAACCCCTGCGGGGTTTAGCCTGTTCGACAACGGTGGTAGTTTCGCTATAGCGTATGTTTCCGCAGGGGTTATTAGCTTCACTAACAACTCTGCATGTTACACCATATTCGGTGGCGCTAGGCAGTGCTCATTCCTTGACGCCCGCACAGAGACATATAACGTTTATGTTGTTGGTAAAGCCTTATGAGCTATGGGATAGAAGTCCTAGACTCTGATGGGAGCACCGTTTTTAACAGCACCGACTATGTAGAGGTGGCTTCGCATTACGCCACCGTGGTTAGCGGGGGTACGTTCTATACACCTTCGTGGTGTACGGGTGGCGACAAAACGTACGAAGGCACCTCTTACTCGCGCACTAACAGTACATCGCTGGACTATGCCTACACTGATAATGAGATGGCGTTCCCACAAGAAAACCCCCCAGTAATACTCCCCGGACACAAGATGGTAGTGGGCGGGGTAGATTATTTCGTTACAGGCCAAACAGTGTCGTACAATGGCTTAACATACTTTTCATTTGATAAATCTGTGGCGGGTATCCGAGGTACTTCAGCGGCGAGAACTTTTTACGAGATGGAATACTACATCGCTCGACCAGTTTTTTATGTGCGCCCACTGTCCGCTAGCTACTCAGGAGTGTTTTCTATAGTAGGGGGCGGAGAATCGTTCACGTTGTTAGACTACGCAAGCGGCACGAACACGTTTGAAGTTATCGTTGCCAACTCCGCAGAGGAATGGGGTTCCATAAGCGACGCCAGATCTAGTAAGTTCCTAGCAGGCACTACTGACTACGGCTTGCAAGGGCAAACTGCGTCAAGTTTCCGGTACACACCTTCGCAGCCGCTAACTTCGTTCACAACGTACGACTCCAGAACCCGCCCGGTTAAGGTTATACTCGCTAAGGGCTGGGCGGGCGGCACAGCTGGCACAGCGTCTACTTTCTCGCTGGGAAGTTTGTCTACCTCCACCACCAAACGGTGGTGCCGCATGAACTCTACTGTGTTAGCTAAAATAATTGGCTTCCAAAATTACTGGACGGCTAAGTACAACTGGGCTTCTAACAACAACATCTCGCTGTCGTGGACTAGCGGCGGGGGCAACTATACTTTGACCACTAACTACACAACAAAAGCAGCCTTCGCTGTAGTAGAATTTGGAGATGGGTTATGATTTTAAAATTAAGAGTGGACGCCAGCGGCAATATAATAAGCCAGTATAGGACGGCGGAATCTTGGCCAGAACACGGCACTACTGAGGACGGGTTCCTCTGTCTAGACTCTATCCGTGTGCTAGACATGCATTTAGATTACTGGGACGGCGAGGCTTGGGCGACCCGAGCCGCTGCGCCTAATAACTTTTGCGTGTGGGAGAATGGCGAGTGGGTAGAAAGCGAAGACAAGAAGCTCGTCGTGCAGTCTTGGATTATGGCACGTGGTCGGGCAGAACGCGACGTACGACTTTCTATGAGCGACTGGACGCAATTCCCAGACAGCCCTCTAACCGATGAGAAAAAAGCTGAGTGGGTAGCGTATCGGCAGGCATTGCGGGATGTGCCCGCAAACAACTCGGAAGTTACTGATCTAAATGATATAATCTGGCCAACATCTCCAATATAAGGCATAATTGGCGGCATGAGTTTTGATTACGGTAGAGTAGTATACGACGATAAGGAGCGATTCGGCAAATGGGTCGCTTCTCAGGTAGAGCAGGAGGGCAGCTGGGGCGATTATTACGCGCTAGGCGTTGAGAAAGAAGGGCGGGTAACCGCCGGTGTTGTGATAAACAACTACAACATGTCTAACGCCACAGTCCACATAGCCATTGCAGAACCTAATCGTATGATCATACCCCTTTTCAAAGCAGTTTGCGATTACGCATTTAACGTATGCAAACTAAAGAGAATAACTGGGCTTGTACCAACTAACGAGCCTGACACAATTAAGTTCGATAAGCACCTAGGCTTCGTAGAAGAGTTCGTTATGAAGGATGGTGCCCCTAACGCAGATATGATGGTACTAGTATTATGGCCAAAAAATTGTCGCTGGCTTCAGGAGTCATAAATTATGGGTGGTAAAAGTCAACGAGCTCCCGATTATTCGGGTATGGAGAGGGTAGCAAGCGAACAGCTTCGCTTCTCCCAGCAGCAGTACCAAGATATGAAGCCCATTGTTCAGCAGATTGCTGGGCAGCAGATGGCCGCGCAAGATCAACAGATGCAGCAGGCAGCTGACTACTACCAGTATCAGCAAGAAACCTTCCGTCCTCTTGAACAAGGGTTAGTTGCTGACGCGCAAAACTTCGACACCGAGGCTTATCGCCAGTCACAAGCTGGTGAAGCCAGCGCCGCTGCCGCAAGGGCGTTTAGTACTGCGCGGGACTCTAGTGCGCGCTATCAAGCAGCGAGAGGTGTTAATCCAAGTTCTGGTGCCGCTCGTGGCGGTGGCTTACAGACTCAATTACAAGAAGCTGCTTTGCGCGCGCAGGGTATGACTGGCGCTCGTAACCAAGCACAACAGTTAGGCTACGCGCGTAAGTTAGACGCCGCTGGTCTTGGCCGTGGTTTGGCAGGCGCTTCTACCGCTGCTTACGGTGGCGCTGTTGGTGCGGGTTCTCAAGCATCAAACGTTGCGCAGTCCGCGGGACAGAATTACCAAGCAGGTCTATCAGGCGCAGGGCAAACTTACGGTAACATGGCAAATACTCAGGCGAACGTATTCTCTACTGGACTAAACGCCACTGGTG
>Ga0206130_10006593_pt1 | contig 13224 bp, 9 predicted proteins | sample Helgoland_Spring_9_FD_148637 | JGI IMG/M metagenome (GOLD analysis project Ga0206130, IMG submission 148637) | Pelagic subsurface seawater microbial communities from Kabeltonne, Helgoland, North Sea - Helgoland_Spring_Bloom_20160512_1 | ecosystem: Environmental > Aquatic > Marine > Epipelagic ... | reverse complement strand
GTGGTAAAGGCTTTAAAGCTTTGCCCTACCATGCGGGCATGGATAACGTAACACGCGCAAAGAACCAACATGACTTTATCCACGCGGATGACGTAATTATGGTGGCGACCGTGGCATTTGGTATGGGGATCGACAAACCGGACGTACGCTTTGTCGCCCATTTAGACCTACCTAAAAGCCTAGAAGCCTATTATCAAGAAACGGGTCGAGCGGGCCGCGACGGTTTACCTAGCGAGGCGTGGATGGTCTATGGCCTGCAAGACGTTATGCGTATTGTGAAAATGGTGCAAGATTCTAGTGCCAACGAAGAAGTAAAACGTGTGGATCGCGCAAAAATCAACAGTTTATTAGGTTGGTGCGAATCAACTACCTGTCGACGTCGCGCGCTCTTGTTATATTTTGGTGAGCAGAGCGAGGGAGGGTGTGGCAATTGCGATATTTGTCTACAGCCGCCACGAACTTGGGATGCGACCGAAGCGGCGCAAAAATTATTGTCGACTGTCTATCGAACCGGTCAGCGCTTTGGTTCAGGTCAGGTGATTGATGTTCTACGCGGTAAAGACACGGCAAAAATAAGGCAATTTGGCCACCAACAGCTTAGTACTTACGGAATTGGAAGTGACCTTGCCGACGCGCAGTGGCGTTCAATTTTAAGGCAATTGCTAGTGCAGGGGTATTTGGCGATTAATGAGTCTCAATACGGGGCAATTCAACTGGAAGAAAAGAGTCGAGCGCTTCTCAAAGGCGATTTGAAGCTATACCTACGGGAAGATCTCTTGACCGCGTCGGATAAGAGTCGCCAATCCGCGGGCTCTGCCCGAAAAAACAGCGTGGCGCCAGCTGATGAGGATCTCTGGGAGGCGTTGCGAGAAAAACGCCGCGAGCTTGCAGAAGCCGCTGGTATTCCGCCCTATCAAATATTTCATGACGCAACGCTGATGGAGCTTATGGAGTTTAAGCCCACCAACGAAGCGGAGTTTTTGCAAATAAATGGTGTCGGTCAACACAAGCTCGGCTTGTATGGGACAGAGTTTTTAGAACTCATTGCTGAGTCCTAATCCAACATACTTCTATTAAGTCAGTGCTATGAGGTAATGCTTTAGGCTGTCTAAGACCTATCTGCTCGGACCTTTATAAGAGCGATTTTACGTTGTTTTAGAGTCAGCGCTGCTAAGCAAATTGACCAGAATAAGGTCATGCCGATTGCGACATTGATTACGCCGCCCCAGCCATACCTAAACAGTAGCCACCCGGCCGAAAAAGCGGCTATGGCTTGCACGCCAAACACCATGAAGTCATTACACGCTTGGACCTTAAATTTTTCCTCAGGTGTGTGGCTAAGCCCTAGTCGCGCGGTGCTCGTCATGAATAGAAAATTCCAGCCCATTCCAAGTAACACCAGTGCCCACCAGTAGTGCATGACTTCTTGGCCTGAGTAAGCAATTGTGCACATTATGAGGTAGCAGGCGAGCCCAGCAAATAGCAGGCTGGTGCTAAGACCCTGTTTGAGCAACTTGCCAGTGAGCAGCGAAGGCAAAAACATCGCTATGATATGAGCTTGAATAACCCACGCGGCATGACTAACTGTATGGCCCTCAAGTTCATGCATGCTGACTGGTGTAGCAGTCATAACCAACGCCATGATGCCAAAGCCAAAGCCTGCTGAACCCGCCGCAATGAGAAAGCTGGGTTGACGGACTATGGACCACAATGGCCGGCCGGTAGAGTTTTCTACGACAATCGGTTTGGCTTGCTCCGTGTATTGCGTTAATAGCAATAGCGCACCGCTAAGGATGCATACGAGTAGAATAAAAGAGCCTGTGAAATCAGCTGAGTCTGCAAACAGGTGTTGCCCATATTGACCCATCCATGGACCTAGAAAAGCGGCCGTAAGGTTGGCGAGTAAAGCCAAGGTTAATCCATCCGATTGTTGCTTTGTGCCGACGGCATTTTCCAAAATAATAAATCGTCCTTGCTGAGCGAAAGAAGCGTTCGCACCTAACAAGAACGCACCCAATACGAACAACCAGAAGTTTCCGATACTAACGGCATACGCCGCGAGTACAGCGGCGCCTATAGCCATGCTAAGCGAGATGGTTACACCGCGCTTGCGGCCAACCCGTTGCATCAACAGTGCAGCGGGTATGGACGCGCTTGCTGTGCCTATCACCACTACCGCGTAGGGAAGAGTCGCCATTGCAGCAGTGGGGGCGAGTTTAGCGCCAATCAAGCCAGCAATAAGGACCATCATTGACGTTGACCCAAAACTCAACGCCATCACAGCAGACATAACCCAAATGTTCTTGGGTAGGTTTAGCATGGTGAGAACTCTTCGCTTGATGCGCTCAAAGCTCTAGAGATTTTGTTCGAGACTTTTTGCAATTCTGCGGCGTTATACTGATACGCTGGCGCATGGCCCCATACAGGTGCTGGCCAAGCGGGATCGTCGTGGAGCCTCACAATATGGTGAACGTGTAGTTGAGGTACTACATTACCTAGGGCGCCAATATTTAGCTTATCGCCGCTAAATAGATGCATGATGGTTTGACCGATAAGGGCTGATTCGATGGTTAGCTGAGCTTGCTCGTGGTCTTTTAGCTGATAAATCTCGCTGATATTCGCGCGTTGTGGAACCGCTATGAGCCAAGGGTAGTTGGCGTCGTTCATTAATAAAACACGGCACAGCGGATATGTCCCCAAGGGGATTGTATCGAGTTCAAGTTGCGGGTGTAAAACAAAAGAAGTGGCCATAGGAGTGTCTATTACGTGACGTCTATTTGAGACGGCTAGCTTAGCGAGCGCTCATGATCTATTCAAGCAATTTGCTCTATACTCCCACAATGAGCAAATTAGATGATATCAGCGCACAGATTAAAGACCAGAAGCGTCCGCCAGTGGATCAATGGAAGCCTGAGCACGTTGGCGAAATCGATATTCGGATCGACACCAAAGGTCTTTGGTTTCACGAAGGTGATGTAATACAAAGGCCGGCATTGGTTAAGCTGTTCGCTTCAATATTATGGTTCGAGAACAACACCTATTACTTAGTCACCCCGGTAGAAAAACTCAAAATAGAGGTTTCTGATGTCCCCTTTTTGGTCAATCACTGCGAGCGAGTGGATGGCGTTTGGGTGGCTACCGATAATGTTCAAACTCAAACGATCATTGGTCCCGAAAACCCAGTTGAATTACGCAATTTCATTGATCAAAAGGTCCCTTATATTAATGTTCGTTATGACCTGTGGGCGCGCGTCAATCGCAGTGTTTACGTTGAATGGGTAAATGCAGCGTTGGACGAGTCAACGACTCTAAATGATCCAGTTCCGGCCGAGTTAGTACTTCGCAGCGGTGATTACCAATTTAAAGTCGCAGAGTAGGCCGTCACCTCCTTTACAGGACAAGTCCTCTGGCTTGTTGCTCTTGAATTGCTTCCTTGGTCGCGTTAAAGCTAGCGAAACGGCGAGGGCTAATGCTTCCATCTTGAACGGCTTGTGCCACCGCGCAGGCGGGTTCGCCTTCGTGACGGCAGTCGCGAAATTTGCAACGTGCCGCTGCAGAGTCAATTTCGATAAAACCTTGTTGTAAGTCGTTAACGCCTATATGCCAAAGGCTAAAGTCTCGAATTCCTGGGGAATCTATCAATTGGCCTCCACTAGATACGTGGAATAAGGTGGCTCTGACGGTCGTATGCGTTCCTTCCCCTGAGTGCTGAGATAAAGGGCCAACCTCTAAGTTTAGTTCTGGCATTAAGGTATTGATTAGGCTAGATTTGCCCACCCCTGATTGACCGACTACGATGCTCGTTCGGCCTTGTATTAGCTCAGGAAGATTGGCGAGTTCGGCCGCTTGGTGTCTAGAGCTGATAACACTAACCGTGTCATACCCCAAGTCTTGGTAATGCTGGAGAAGAGGGTCGATGCTTTGTCGGTTTTCTCTATCTAATAGATCGGCTTTGTTCAATACAAGTATTGGTCGCACCCTAAGCAGCTCTGCCGCAACTAGATATCGGTCGATCAAATTAGGTTGAGGAGTCGGAGCGCACGCAAAAACAATGAGCATTTGGTCGATGTTGGCGGCCATGGGTTTTAGGCGGCCAAAATTGTCCGGGCGTTCAAGTACACATGAGCGAGTTTGGCGAGAAACAATGACACCAGTCAGGCCAGGTGCGGCACGCCACACTACACGGTCACCTGCTACGATGGGTCCTAAGTTCATACGCGCAACACATCGATGAATTTCCCCTGCGTCAGCGCCTTCAAGTGCTTCGATCTCGAACTCCTTACTGTAACGGCTGCGAACTAACCCTGCTTGTTCACTGCTTAGCTGGCCCGATTGAAGCTGGCTCTCGAGGTCTCGTTGTTTTTTTTGTGAGCGGGCTTGGCGCTCTTCTTGAATCTTGTCTGCACGCCAACGCTGTCTTCGGTTTAATTTGCGTTCGCTCATTTTGGCGATTTAACCGTTGATTGCGCTATAGCACTAGAGACAAGAGTAAACGAGCTGCTTGCCTGAAATCCATCTACCAGCGCTTCTTTGTGCTGAGATGGCAATCGCTTAATATTTGACTCGCGTTTGCATGCCGCGCTGCGGTCCATGGCCGTTTCAACATAGGCTAAAGACACGGGTCGTCGTGCTCTGGTGTATTTGGCTGCTTTTTTTGAATTTTCATTGTGTTCTTCTACGCGTCGTTCGACGTCGGTTGTGACCCCAGTATAAAGACTGTTGTCTGCACAACGAAGCATGTATACGTACCAGGTTGAGCAGCCACTTTTAGGTAAAGCGTGATTGCTTCCAGATATGCTGTTGTTGCTATTGCTATTGCTGGACAAATTAGAGAGGCCTTTGATTATCTTGATCGTCGTACTAGTAAACCGCTTTGTGAGCGCTCGTTTAGCATGGGTCTTCTACAAAGGCATATTGTAAACCGAAAACCAGAAGATCCAGAGGTTAATCGCCTAGCCATCAATAACGCCAAAAAACCCATAATTCGATTAACAAAGATTCTGTGTTGTTGTATTGTCGAGTTTATAAATGTTTAAAATACAAGGTGTTAACGCACTTGTTTAACTTACTAGTATAAAAAGAGGCGCACACCACGCACCGTTATTGAGATTCGCGGTTTACTCGAGCATACTGATATACTAATTGCTCAGGCGTTGAATATTTCTTGAGTAGGTGTCACATCAGCATGCGATAGAAGGTATCGGTGCGTCAGATAATAAGATTTGTACTAGGGTGATGTCTCGAGACTCTCACACTAATATTGGCGTTTTCGCCATTCCAAGCTGGAAAAGGTGAAAACAATTAACGAAGTTGCCCCTCAAAAAGGTTCGCAGTCCGCTATGACAGGAACAAAGGTTATGGTGATCGACAACAGTAATACGATACGTATGACTGCCGAGACCATCTTAAAAAAAGAAGGGTTCGAAGTGTTCACCGCAACTGATGGTTTTCAAGCCATGTCAGTGATTGCTGACACTCGCCCCGACATTATCTTTGTCGACATTATGATGCCACGATTAGACGGGTATCAAACTTGCAAACTTATTAAAAATAATAAGCATTTTCGCGACACCCCAATCATTATGCTGTCTAGCAAAGACAGTTTGTTTGATAGAGCGCGCGGGCGTGTTGCTGGTTCAGATGAACATATTAACAAGCCCTTTACAAAAGCAGAACTGCTTCGTGCGATCGAGCGTTTTGTGTAGCGAGGTGACGGGTGGATTATTTGAATGAGAGGCTGAGTTACTGAGGCCTCTTCATTGCATTTTTTTATAATTTTTAGATTTATTAATCAACTTAGAACCTTACTGAAGATCCTATGGCTAATAATATAATACTTGTTGTCGATGATTCCAAAACGGACTATTTGTACGTTAAAAGGATTCTTGATCAGGGAGGCTACACAGTAGCCTATGCTGACTCGGGCGAGAGAGCTCTTGAAGAGGCAAAGAGGTTGTCGCCTGACTGCATCATCATGGATGTGGTTATGCCGCAAATGAACGGCTTTCAAGCTACGCGAGCTCTGAGTAAAGATCCGGCGACACAACAGATTCCTGTCATTATGCTGTCGTCTAAATCAGATCAGATTGATAAGGTATGGGCCGAGCGTCAAGGCGCCACCGACTATGTGGTTAAGCCGGCAAATCCCAAAGAATTACTCACTAAAGTGATGGCTGTGGTGGGTGCTTAGGGCACTCGCTGGATACCAAAGAACAATCAATCATGTCAATATCTAACGCCTTTCAAATACTGTCTAACTTGCAGCAGCAAGCAATTGCGTCTAATGAACTTGGAGAAAGGTTAGTTACGCACTCATCTGCAAGTCGTGGAATGGGCTTTATCATTAATGGCGAACGTTTTTTTTGCGACGCCGATCTAGTGCGCGAAGTAGCCGTGCCACAAGACCTAATTCCGGTGCCACAGTCTAAAGCTTGGATGCGCGGGATATTCAACTCAAAAGGAGTTCTTTTTTCTGTTGTTGATCTTGGAATGTTAGCTGGTATGGATAGGCCCGTAGTGTATCAACGTGGACACTTAATGATTCTTCGTCATGCCTCACGACAGTGCAGCTTACTGGTCAATAGGGTTGTTGGTTTTCGCAATTTTGATTTTGCCGGTGTTGGTCAGCGCGAACCCGATGCGCAGACTAATGAGCAGTGGTGGGAGAGTCTTAGTGCATTCATGGGTAAATCTGTCCATGAGGGCGGTGAGACTTGGCGCTATATAGACATCCAGAAGTTGATAGACTCAGAGGTGTTTCTTGAGGTTCAGTAAACGTTGTATTGCTAGCACTCTAGTAATCGACTTAAGTGATAGCTTTTTAATTTTCTAACTACAGACTAGACGAGACCTGTGCGAACTGGGTATCAATATGGCTAAAAATAAAAACGACAAACGAATTGAAGCGAACTTACTCGAACGAGTAGAAGATGATTTTGACGATAATCGCTTTGAAGAGGTTGTGTATGGCGAACAGGCAAACTCTTTGCAAGATTTACTTGACGCGCAGGCTGTCGATGCGCCTACCGAATTAGGTGATCTCGGCGATATCGAAGCGCAATTGGAATTGGCTCGCGAAACGCCAACGACAAACGCATCGGATTCTAAAAAGCGTAATTGGTTAATATTTACGGCTGCTATGTTTGGCTTAGCCATTTTGGCGAGTTTTGTGATTGTGCCTACGGTAACCCTCGAAAACCTACGTAAAGTTCAAGTAGTTGAAATATCCAACGAGGTAACCTTAACCAATACGGCAGCTCAACAAGCACTCAGACCTGCAGGATCCTTCGATTTAGTTCGAAGAGCCGCGAGTAATGCAGGAGATGTTGTTAATTCTATGGTGTCTAAAGACTCCCTAACAAAAACGCTCGCAAGTGCAATTTTTGGAAGGAATACAACTGATTCGAAAATCAGTTCAGCGTGGACAGACTACGAAACTCAGCTCAATGGGTTCTTAGCAACGGAAGAGTCGGTTAATGGTTTTAAATCTCAATTAGCAGAGTTTAATGCCGGCGTGAATGAGGCTCTTAATGAATCAGTCAGTTTTGTTGAGGTGGTCGCACAAGAAGGGCAGGCTCGAACGTCAGCAAGCGATAAAAACAGGTATTTAGCACTGAGTAAGGAGGCATCTGATTTAACGGGCATTCTTAGTCGTTTGAGTTTGTCGGGTAGAGCCTATTACGATGAAGGCAGTGACTTTGCGCAGCTTTCTCAGCAACAAGCGGGCTTGGTTGAGCGTTTGCTCGGTACCTTAGAGCAAATTGATGGCCAATCTGGGGCAGCAGTTAAATCTCTCGCAGATCCGTTGGCAGAACGGTTTACCGCTTTGAGAGACGTAGTAGCCGATATGGGAGCTAGTGTTTCGACACTAAGTGAGTCCGAGGCCACGGTTAATGGCCTTAAAGAGGCTGGTAGTGGTCTATTAGCCGAGCTAGCGAGCTCCAGCCAGTCCGGTTTGGGTGAAAGCGCAGGAGCGTTAAGTACAATCTTGCCGATTGTGTTCGCTCTATTGGGCGGCTTGGGACTCCTGCGTTATTCGCAAGCCCAAACGCAAACCATCGAAGATCGAGATGTGGGATTGTCGCAAACAGTAGCGCGTCAACAAGATTCTATTTTGAAACTACTTGATGAGATGAGTTCACTCGCAGACGGGGATTTAACTATTGAGGCTGAGGTAACTGACCAAATTACTGGAGCGATCGCAGACTCTGTAAACTTTGCTGTGATCGAGATGCGCCAGCTAGTGTCGCAAATTAACTCAGCTTCATTACAAGTGGCGCAAGAGTCCCAAACAGCGGTGCAAACAGCGAATCAGGTATCTACCTCGAACCGCGATCAAGCGACAAAAATTACCGAAACCGCACAAATAATGAATCGTTTGGCAGAGAACATGAGGCAAGTATCGGAACAAGCAGGGAGTTCATCACAGATGGCGCAGGAATCTATATTCGCTGCCAACCAGGGTGCTCAAGCGGTACGCGATACGATTCGTGGAATGGAAGACATGCGCGAGCAGATTCAAGATACTTCTAAGCGTATTAAACGCCTAGGGGAAAGCTCACAACGCATTGGAGATATCGTGGCCTTGATTGATGATATCGCTGAACAAACTAACATATTGTCGCTAAACGCTGCGATTCAAGCGTCGATGGCCGGTGAGGCTGGACGAGGCTTTGCGGTAGTTTCAAACGAAGTGCAAAATTTGGCGGAGCGCTCTACCGAGGCGACGAAAAGAATTGCCGACCTGGTGAAAACCATTCAAAACGATACGAACGATGCGGTAGCATCGATGGAAAAAGCAACCGAGCAAGTGGTTGCGGGTACAAGGGTTGCTGATACCGCAGGTGCAGCATTGACTGAGATTGAATCTGTTTCACAGCGATTATCGGATCTCGTAGGCCTGATTTCTACGGGCTCAAATGAGCAAGCGGCGTTGGTGACCGAGGTTTCCTCTGAGGTATCGAAAGTAAGCCAGACATCATCTGAAACCTCGACTAAGGCCGAGGAAGCAGCAAGCTCAATTTCTAAGCTGCTGGAGTTGTCGCGCGAGTTGGAAACGTCGGTTTCGCGATTTAAGTTACCTGCTGAGGAGCAGTCAGCGGTTTAGTTAGATATTTTTTTGATAAACACAGTCACACACTTGATACACACAGCGACACTCTTGATACACACAGCGATACTACGACGACATTCGATTAAATGGCCAATCATTCAAGCATAGACCTCGAAACCTTTAAGTGGGTAAAGGGCGAAGTTGACGTCACCTTGCTGCGTGCCGAAGAGCAAGTGCAGCAGTACGTCCGCTCGGACGATAAGGTTGATTTGGTCAATTTGGTTAACAATTTGCATCAAGTCGTTGGTTCTCTACAAATGTTGGAATTAAAGTCGCTCTCGACACTTCTTCTAGAAACAGAAGAGCTCGTTGAAGATTTTATTCAGAAGGGCAGTTCAATTCGCAAAGCCTCATTCGTAGTTTTGGTCGATAGTTCATTAGGACTGTTACGCGCAAATATGGCGCGTATCGAACAAGGCCAAGCTGAGAGATCGATAGAAATAGTCGAGCTCGTGAACCAAGTTCGCGCGGTTCGCGGGCAAGATGAAATCGAGATATCATCATTATTCTCACCTGGCATCGAAGTATTCCCTCAAGTAAACGCAGAAAGTGCATTACGCGACAAGGTCTACACCAAGCGAGCCGGCGTTCTACGTAATCATTATCAGTTGGCTCTACTCGACTTCTTAAAAGATAAGCCCAAACCAGGCGCAGAGAAAATGCGCTCGGTGTTCGAAAAAGTATTTGCAATGAGCGCATTTGGCTCAGTCGCTCGATTGTGGTGGGTTGCCACGGCTTACGCGGACTTTTTGAGTCTAAATAAAATAAATAATCGGGCGGTTCATACCCGTATTCTCCGCCAAATTGATGACCTGCTACGTGATCTCTCCAAGATGGGGGAGTCAGCCTTAGTTAGCGATCCTGCTGACGAACTCGTCAAGATTATGCTGTTCTATAGCGTTGCTGGGGAGCAGCGATCAGAACGAATGAGTGAAATTGTAGAGGCATTCAGACTGCAAGACTACTTTATAGAAACATCTTCGGTTGCATCCCAAGAAGAGCTCAATGAGCTCATGAAAAACTTGATCGCCTTGGCACCTGTCGCAAAAGCACGAGTGTCTAAAACTCGTGATCTTGCCACAGACTATTTTGAGTCAGAAGCGCCTTCTGATGAGCATTTAACATCCCTAATTGATGAACTGGCTGCGTTGCAATCGAGTGCTGAGCAACATAATGTCGGCCCTATTGCCGATTTGTGTAAGGAGGCGCAGGAGTTGGTTTCCAAAATTCGGTTGGGCGATGTCGTTGCAGATGATGAAACGGGTTTTCATTTGGCGTCAGCGATTATTTTTATCGATACTAGCGTTAGTTTTCCCAATGAATACGATGCCGATGCTCACGAAACCGGACAAGACAAGCTATTGGCATTGCGCGCGGTTCTTGACTCAACGTCAGGGAATGTTGCTCCAAATTCTGGGACGATGAATAGGCGCGAACGCAAAGAGCTGCTAAATGTGATCGGTTCGGAAATAGAACGGAATTTAAAAGAAGTAGAATCTCGTTTAGAGGCATTCGCTATAGATATGAATGACGCCGAACAGCTTGTTGGTATTGGCGATAAGGTCACGCAAGTACGAGGCGCGCTACAGGTATTGGGAGAGCAAAAGGTCAGTTTACTTTTGACTATTGCCGAACAAGAGTTCCGAGCGATTGAACGGCAAGATAAAGTCGCCACGTCAGAGCTCGTAGAGGCGCTGGCTATTTCGGTCGGAACAATCGAAGAGTATGTCCGAGGACTCAAATCGGGTCGCGTTGATATGGATTACATTCTAGATCGTTCGATTACCGATCTTGAAGTTGCCATTGGCAGAAGAGTAATGAGAGCCGACGTAGAGACATTGCTTGAGTCTGCATCGGGTTCACTTATAGCTTGGCTTGGCGATCAAAGTGATTTTGAGTTGTTCAACAAGTTAAAGTCATCTCATCGAGATCTAACTGTTCTTGCGAGAAAAACTAAGTTGATTAAAGTGGATCACTTAATCCGCGAACAAGATCGTTTGGTCGATGTTATCTCTCAAGAGCCAGCATTCTTGACCAACAATATCGTAGCAAACCTACAGAATAATATGGCTGAAATTACCGGCCTGGTGATTGAGCTTTACGGAACGGAAGAATCCTCAGAAGAGCTCATTGAATCGAATGAGTTTGTTAAACGAATTTCTGTCGATAAAGAAGATACGTCGGCCATTAAATTTCATGATGATATGGACCTCTCCGAGGTTGATGTCCCAATTAATATGGATGACATCGAGCAACATAGCTCGACTGTCTTAGGCAAGCAACATGCGGCGAATGAGCAAGGTGTACCGCGTGTAAATGACGCTGTATTTCAGGCTTTTGTTGAAGAAAGCGGAGAGTTGGTTGAAGAGTCTCGCCAATATCAGCGCGACTGTGAGGATGATTTAGACGATCGTAGTGCCATTCGAAATCTGCGGCGGGTATTTCATACGCTTAAGGGAAGTTCAAGAATGGTGGGGTTGGAGAATATTGGTGAAATCGCATGGTTGTGCGAATCAATGTTCAATTATGTGCTAGATACAGGTAAGCCAATGAGCTTCTCTGCGTTGGCTTTTTCACAAAAAGCAATGGATGAGATAGACCGGCATCGCCGACAAGGTTTCACATCGGGCGAAAAAATAAATATCACTTCATGGGGCAATGAAGCCCGTGACTTGTCAGTCGCGATCGACGAAAGTAACGACGCGCAAAAGCAAAAAGACGCACTGCCTACATTGAGTATTCCGGCGTCGTTGGCATCCGGTTCTCTAGTTGCTGAGGGCTCTTCATCCGCTGAGGACTCTCTAGTTGCTGAAGGCTCTTCATCCGCTGAGGGCTCTCTAGTTGCTGAAGGCTCTTCGTCAAAAGAGTTAGATGATGAGTTTGGTGTTGGTGGCATAGATTTGCAAGAAGAGGAAGATGATGTTCTTGAGCTCAACATTGAATACTCCGAGGATTTAGACGATCTAGACCTGAATGATGTTGATTTGTCGGATGTCGATTTGTCTGACGATGCGGTGAATATCTCTGTAGACCTTGATGAAAGATCCGATCCGCCAGTCGATGATCCTGAACTAGACGATGACGGCGAACTTCTACCTTATGATGCTCAAGAAGTCCTATTGCCTGAGTCTCAAGGCGACGAAGCAGAAGGTTCCAGTTATCTTAGTTTTCAGGTTATTGAAGATGAGGTAATGCGCGAAGTTTTTGTTGGCGAAGCGGCCGAGACATTGCGGTTGATGGCAGAAGAGATTGTGGATTTAGGTGCACCATACGAAGAAGATGACGCTCTATCGATAGGATTGCACACCCTGCTTGGTAATGCGCGAACACTTGGTTTAGAAGCGGTTGCAGCAGCATATGCAAAAGCTGAAGATTTTTGCCATATAAGACAGACCCAGTCTGCCAAGCTGAATGAGACAGACCAACACAGGTTTAGAGGGCTACTTGAGTTGACGCAAGAGTTTTTGGATAGCGCTCAAGACGAAGATCCTTATTTTGAAATTGATGAAAATAAGTGGCAAGCTCAGGCGCGAGTGTTCTCGGACGTCTCCGTTGACAATGACGTCGAAACTGAAATAACGCGAACGAGTAACATAGATGCAGCGCAAATTGATCTAGCTGCAATCAACCTTGAGCTTGATTCAATAAGCGATGAGGATGATCTACGTGAACTTAGTGAACTCATAGATCCGGATGCAGACAATAAAGCTATCGAATATGTAGATGCCGTCTCGCTGCTTGAAGCTGACTTAGATGAGGAAGGCACTGTCTTAGAGTTGTCAGACGATCTTGATGAGATCGAGGCATCGATCAAGGACTTTCGAGCTAGCGATCGAAGTGACGAAACTACTCGCGAATTTAGTGATTCTGACATTTTGGATGACGAGTTAACGGCAGATGACGATGATGAGCCGGTTCTAAAGCCGGAGACTGAATATCGCAGAACGTTGATTCCGGTTGACATTGGTGATCTTCTGGGTGACGAAGACGTAACTGGAGACGTAACTGGAGACGTAACTGGAGACGTAACTGGAGACGTAACTGGAGACGTAACTGGAGACGTAACTGAAGACGTAACTGAAGACGTAACTGAAGACGTAACTGGAGACGTA
>Ga0206130_10006592_pt1 | contig 13224 bp, 13 predicted proteins | sample Helgoland_Spring_9_FD_148637 | JGI IMG/M metagenome (GOLD analysis project Ga0206130, IMG submission 148637) | Pelagic subsurface seawater microbial communities from Kabeltonne, Helgoland, North Sea - Helgoland_Spring_Bloom_20160512_1 | ecosystem: Environmental > Aquatic > Marine > Epipelagic ... | reverse complement strand
ATATTACACTGGCCGTTGGCTGTTTGCCGGTGGCTGTGTAGGTGCCGTCTTTATAGCTCAAACACATTTTAGAGATAACCCCTTTTGAGTTTTCTCCAAATACATCCAAACAACTAAACTCTACCACTTGGTTGGGTGCTACCATGGTAAAAGCCACGTTAGATCCAGATACTTCAATATATCCAGAATCTACCTTTTTCTTACCTAGTTCTTTTAGTAGGTTTTTACGCTCCTCTTCGCTGTAGCCATTTCCTACTTTGGTTAACAGTAGATACTCATCTTTTGCTACACACAAGCCCACCAGCACTTCTTTGAGCATGCCGGCTCTGCTCCCCTCTCCTTCTGCATATCCTAAAATAACAGCGTCTAGGGTAATTAGTGGTTTTATTTTGTAGGTTGGCCCGTTGTGAGAACGCACTACAATACCTTCATGACCTTGGTCTTCAACAATCTCTTTATAGAAGGCCCCAATGTCTTTTCTGCTCTCTACAAAGCTGTTTTTTACAGCATGTAATGATTTCCCTACAGACAACATAGCATTAAGCTTTTCATCTAATACCTTAATATCCATAGATAATTCCTCACCATCAAGGCTAAGCAAATCAAATGCTGCAAAGTAAATATCTGCAGATGTATCATCTAAGGCTGCTGTCATATCAAAAGAACGGGTACGCCCGCCTTCTTTGTGCAGATATAATTCTCCTGCCAACACAACAGTTTTGCATTTGCCTTTAAGTAACGCTGAGGCTTCTTTTAGTAGCGGCAAATCATCAATAACCCTACCTCCATGGTTTGTAAGTGTTGCTTTTTTACCATCATAGCTTAAGAGATAAAAGTGGCCATCGTATTTGGTAGAAACACCATAGTATTCTGCTTCCATTATCTTTGAGGTAATCTCCTCAGCTCCTACAGGCAGATACCGAGATGCCGTTTGGCGTTTGTATTTTTGGGCAGTTTGTTTAATACTCATAATCTTATTACTTTATAGTAGTTTACATAAATACATCGAAGTTATCATCAACAAACTCAACAATCTCAACTAGTATTGGATTTGAGCCATCAAACTCAATATCGTCATAACTTGGGAAATTATCTTTAGCGTTTAAGTTAAATGCCTGCTCAACTCCATTGTTTCCATCTTTTTGAAGGTAACTAACTTCAGTACCATCAGAATGTTTCAAATAAAATATTTGCCAATGCTCGGCAAATAGTCCTTGTTCTTTTTCCTCGATTAGTTTAATGCTCATAATTTATATTTTATTAAATGGGTAATGGTTTTAATTCTTGATCTGTAAGGTGAAGTACAAGACAGTATTTATCTCCTTTTATTCTACCCTCTAAAAACGCTCTGTAGGGCTTTCCTCCATCATTCATAACCAAAGGTTCTTTACCGGAAGCTCCGCCTCCCATCATCATCATAGCGTCTTTATCGGCAAGTTGTTTGGCCATGTCAAACAGAAAATCATAGGTAAGGCCATTAATATGCTTTAATTGGTATTTTTTATGAAATACCAGCTTGTTGTAAATCTTAGCCTTAGGCATCAGTTTTCCCGTCCAGTTCACAATGCTTTCACCAGTTATATTACTATCGTTGTACTTGGGTTCCCGCTCTTCTTTAAGCTCGGCGGTGGGAGAAAAAATCTTTTCAGTTTTTTTAACACTAAACACCGGCTTCTCATCCTCGTTAATATACACTCTAGAGACATCCTCAATGAATTTACCAGTAAGTTCTAAATCAGATTCTGGATCACTGGCAATAAGGTCTTCGGCCAGTTTTGATGCAAGTTGCATCTTAAAATCAACACCCTCTTTGGGGGTTTCATTATACTTGGAAAGTAAGGTTTGTGTGCTAGTTAGAGAAGTGCCTTTTACCACGCGTTTAGTAGTCACCTTATCTCCAGATTCCATAACCATGGTAATGGCAGGTTTAGGATTCAAAGATCTAAAGGTAATCTCGGCATCCCTTTTTTTATCGTTGGCTAGTTTTATATATCTAATCATTTTATTTTATTTAAAACATTGCAAAATCCATGTCATCTTCTACTGCCTCGGTCTCTTCAGGAACTAATTCCTGCTCATTATCTTCAAGGCCTATAAATTCAAGGTCTGTACGCATGCCTGTGATGGCAAACACATCGGTTCCGCTACTAATTAAAAAGGCATCGTCACCCTCATAATCTGCCCTGTAGTTAAATACAAAGTAGTATATCTTGCCGCTATTAAGATCTGTGAGTAAGGCTTCCTTGTTCTCATCTATCTGTAATTGATACACAGATTTTACAGCCATAGCTAAATATTCATCCACAGAGGCTTCTCTTAGCATCACTTTTTGGTCATAAATAGAGGGTACTTTTTCTACCTTTTTCCCGTCGCTGTCTACGCCCACCAATGTGCTTTTTGAAACCGCTTCCCCTTTTGCATTCAAGGAAACTAGTGCAGAAGAACCAGAAGGCATCACATACTGCCCTTCTGCCAAACCTGCTAGCTTACACTTACTGCCGTTTTGGTCAAACACCTCTATGGTAGACCAGCCATAGATTTTTTTTCGGTCTACTTTTTTGAGCTCTGCCAAAATGCTTTGCCCATTGATTGAAAATTCTGCTTTTCTTGCCATACTTATACAATATTATTATTTAGTGATAAACAAATCTTCTCGTCATAAATTTCACCGTCTTCCTCAAAATACTGTCTCACAAACAATTTACCATTGTGCTGTTGATTCTTATTACTAAATATTCCAGCGTTAGAGTCAATGATTTCAAAACTATTTGACAATTCGTCTGGCTCGTCATTTACAACACAATATGCGTTAGAAATTAGTTGTGAATCTACTATGATATTAAAAGTACTCATAAACTTTGACAGAGCCTTAAATAGTTCAGATTCTGGATCCCATAATAAACTGTTATTACAAGGATGATTAAAATTATTATCCAACCCTTTGAAATCGGATTCCAAAAGTTCAAAATTTAACTCAATTGTTTCAGATGATTCCGCATCTCCACAATAAATTAAATCGGCTTTATTGTTTTTAGGAATTCTCCCAAAAGTTAGTACATATCTTTCCATAATTATATAATATTATTCTACTTCTTTTTTTTTGAGTCTAAAATATTTTCTGATAAATCAACCCTAAGTTTAATCTCTTTTGTAATATAAAGTTTAATCTCATCTTTATTAATTTCTTTAACAACTCTTTTAAGTAACTTTTTTGCCTCCTCAATATCAAAATTACTTAAACTCAAGCCTAAATTTAGTTCTACTACCAGTTTTTGAAATATTTGTTTGTTAGACTCCTCACCGAAATAAGGTAACGCTTGATTAAAAATATCAACTGCTTCCGAATATTGTTTATTAAAGTCGAGTGCACGTGCCAGTTGAAAAAGTGAAATGCCATAAGATTTGTCAAGTTTCAATTTTTCTTTAATTTTTACAGCTTTTTTTGCATACATCACTGCATTCTTTCCGTCTGACATCTTATTCCTATATACGTGTGAAATATTTGAAAAGTTTATTGCTAGTTTTTTTAATATTTTGTCATTTTGTTTGATTTTTTTTAAAATATTAATTGCCTTCAGACGGTACTCTATAGATTGCTTGCCAGATTCCATATCCTCATAGACCTCTGCCAACTCAATACAATAAAAGTAATACTCTAGACTATCCATGCCAAATATTAAGTCTAATTTTTCCAAATACTCTAAAATAAGCTGTTCTCTCTGAGTATGGTTCTCTGTGCTTTCATAATATGCTATTTTGGCATCTACCCATAATTCAATTATTTTATTCCATTGGTTAAAATCTAAAATTTTGTTTAGAAAATTTTCACATAAATTAAATCTAGATTGTGCATCATCCGGATATTTTATAAAATAAATATCACCACACTGGCTACCCATAAAATGCAATACTACACGCACCCAATCTAGCGTGATTTTATTATTTTTCTTTAAACTATCTATATTGACTAAAAAATGATCTATAGCCATCTCATCGTTTCCAATGACACTTGAAATAAATCTTAATCGAAAGGAAAGAATGTGAGCAATTAGTTGATGATCCTTATATTCTTGGGAATTCTCAAGCAATGAAAAAGATTTTTTCATTATATCTTCCACAGGAACAGAGTCTAATCTTTGCATGAAAATAAGTTCATAAAAGGCTATCTCACGGTCACTAGAAGGAGTTTTAACTTGAACATTATTATAAAATTCATGAAGTTTTATAATTGATTCTTCTGCAGATACATCTGTATAAGTACAATAAACAAGTCCAAGATTAACCTGAACTGTACCCTGAAATTCATTTGTAATTTTGTCAATAAAAAAGCTCAAATCCTCATCACTAACGCGATACTTGGGATTGTCGATTAACATTAGTGCATATATTTTAAAATCTAGTGCTACAGAATTTGATCGACAGTCTAATTCAAATAAAATATTTGCTACCTCTTCTTTTCTTTGACCAATGGTAGACGGATTATCCCACTCAACTAGATAGGCAATCAGGTCACACTCTAGATTAAGCTTATTTGTTTTTCTAAGAAAATCATTAAATCCGGATAACTTATCTAATTGCTCTGTTTCACCAGTACCAAATAACCTAATCGCAACTTCAAAAATTAGATTTCTAGTAATACTCAAGTATTCATCGATAAGAAGCAATGTAGAAAGCCTTCGTATGACAGGAAGTATCTGTTCTATAGAGTAATCATATGGCTTTTCAATAAGCTCTCTATGAATTTGAATATAACGTTTATTGTACTCTAGAACAATTTGCTTATCTCCTTCTAAGTCAGCTAAATTAAAATATGATTTTATAGAACTAATAATTCTTTTATCACTAAACTGATAAATATTGTCTTCTGTTGAGATATCAATTAGCAATTTATTATTAACTGCTTTTTCTAAAAATCCTAAAACTTCTAAAAGTTCGTAATTCCAGACTTGTGCAAGTATATCTGCATTGAATTTATTCCCTATTACAGCAGCACTCTCTAATAGACGTTTCCATTTTTCGTCATAATTATCAATAACAGAATGATAGAAACTATCTATTTCGTTGGAATTAGGGAGACTATTAAAATCAATACTTTGCGTTAAAACGTATCCTTCTGCACTATATCTTAAAACTCCATCATTAATCCATTTTTCAAGAACTTTGAAAATAAAGAGTGGAGTAATATATCCTTGGTTTCCAAACTCAGCCAATGATTCATTAAAAAGTAAATTGATTTCTAGAAGAGAATTATTTTGAATCTTAAATTGGTTGCTTTCAGAGCTTAAATTATTAACAAAGTCATAAACCTTAAAATGTTCCGTTGTTAGCAGTTCTTCGACCGTAAATTCAGGCGTAGAATTTTGTTTCAGCATCTCTAAATCATCAACAAGTTGAGAATAGGATACCCCTCTTGTTTCTGATAATGATTCATTGCGCATAGAAAGGATTATACACATATTGCCACGTAGAAACTTATTTCTATTAATATGCTTTAATAGTTTTTTTAAGAACGAATAACTCTCTTCATCAACCCAATGTAAATCTTCCATTACAAAAACAGTTTTATTCTTTCTGTTCTCTAACTTATCAATAATTTCTATGCACATTTCAGATATTGACTGCTCTTCATCCCGCTGATAATCACTAATAACAGAAGAATCAATATCTACAATAGCAGCTCCAATATTGACTGCTTTGCCCATTGTAGCTTCTAACTGTTTGCCTCTATCTGTAAACTCATCTATTCTAAGTAGCTCTTTAAATGCTTCCAAAAAGGGTTCAAAAGAAATAGCATTGACACCTTGTATCTCATCACAATCGCCATAATACCAATCCCAACCTGTATCTATAAATAACTGTTTAGTCTCTTTTAAACTCCGAGTTTTTCCAATACCTGCTGGACCTGAAACCAACATTATATTCAATTCTGTATCCGTGATAGTATTGATTATTTTTTTATAAATATCTATTTTAGGATTTAATAAACTTACCACAAATGGTATCTCGTTTAATAAGTTTAATTCTTTCGATCGAGATAATTGTTTTTCATGATTTCTGTTTAATATAATGCCAATCAAGTAATGTAGTGCCGACAAAGGTGAAATCAACAAAACACTGTATACTAGATTTTTAACCGACAATCCAGTTAATATAATAGCATTAAATACCAGTAGTGAAAGTATCCCTAGAATAACTCCAATTATAGCTTGACTTTTCAGAGCCGAATTTTGAATAATTGATGTGTATTGAAAATAAGACCTAGCTAATAAGTCCCCAATTATTAAAGTAATTCCGACTAATAAAAAATGAGGATAAATCGGGTAACTATCAAACTGAATTATATAGAAAACAAAAAGGGGGAAATATGTAGCATATAAGGAGGTATTAGCAAAATATCTGTACCCTTTTAACGTATGAAACCCATCCAGATCCAATCTATTTACAAAATAGAGATTAATTATTGTCGGGATAATGCTCATGCCAAGTGTGATCAAGACCATCCATAATTTAGCAGAAACTTCTAAATAGTGATCTTCTGGATCTGGCATTAGATAAGATAAGGAGTATATAAGTATAAATGAAAAAACAAGAGGTATAACAAAAAAAGTAGAAACAAATCTTAACTTCTTACCAAATAAACTTAATACATCTTTAAAAAAGTTTTGACTGTTATTGTAAATTCTCCTTAATTTTTGATTTAAAAATGCAATAATTGCTATAATAAATATTGACTTAATAAGCAATAAAAATATATATATAAAACTGACACCTCGCTTATCTTGATTAAATCCTCGCGTAAAAATAGGCTCAGTAAAACCGACTTCTGGATGATATGTAAAAAATTCAGATTCTACTAGCCATATGGATTCGTTAATCACATCTAAATCATTAGCTCTAAAAATTCCTAATCTATCAAGACCTAACTTGTCACAAAGTAACGCAACACTGGATTCGTCTAACTTTCCGTCAGTTAGAGCTCTTGCATTGATATGCCCTAATATACTTACTAGTTCATTGTATGGAATAATATAATGGTTTGTATTTTTATAAAGAATTTGATTTATTATCTCAAACATTTCATCATCACAATTATCCCTAATTACAATGGAAGAAATATTTGTGTTTGCTATAGGACCGTTCTGAACTTTGATATATTTTGACTCTAACAGTTTTTCTAAAGCCATATCATATGCGTATTCTATAGGGTCATCTGCAAAGCCCATATAAGCTGGGAATCCATTAAAAAAAGGGAACAGTTCTATTTTGTGATTCATGTTTTGATCACAAGTAGATAAGGTCAAATTAACTCTGTTTTGAAAATATAAAGCAAATAAGTTATTTGAATCTATAGCTAAAATAGAATCACAATATTGACTAGTAAGAGTTAAAAAATATTTACTATTATCAACTTGTCTTGTGATATAATCTAAAGATGAAACATGTTTTTTGAATCGCTCAATCTTAATTGAATCTAACGATTGGGAATAACTAGAAATATTGAAGCAAAAGATGGAAAAGACAATTATAATTGATCTTATTAATTTAGCCATAAATCAAAAGTAACGATTCTATAGCAAGTATAAAAAGTGGAAGTAATGATTTTAGAAGTTCTGATCTATCACTCGTTAACCTCCCTATTGAAACTTCAACCCCACGATGCTGTATACCCCCCATCATGATATCTACTACTATCATAGTTACGTGCAACTATTATTTTTCCATTTTATTTGAATTATTTAATTATTTACAACGGTTGTATATATTACTGGCACATGTACCCCCCCTATCTATTTTTAATCTGTATCGCATTTATTCCGAAGTTTATTATTCTTTTTTTAAACTAATAGTCTAACAAACCATCGTGATATAACTCTTTAAGTTCTTAGCTGCGTTCTAGAAAAAAACTAATTCATCCTTGTCCTTTGTGTTTAAGAGCCTTTCTAAATTAATTAAATATCCTTTTATTCTTTCTAAATTATATTCATACAATTCTTTTAAATTCCGCATAATCTTTGTCTTTAGCTAATTATTGTAATTGATATTCAAAACCTATTAGAAATTGGCTATCTGTATTTTGAACGTCTACATAAGGGGTGGTATGATGTCTTAATTGAGATGTAATATATGTTGAAACATTTTTAAACTTATAGTATACCCTAGGCTCAATAAATAGGCGGACATCTTGCAAGTTTTTTAGATTTAACTGATAATACATACTCATATTTACAAATGCTTTCTTTGTTAAATTAATCCTAAAAAATGCATTGTTACTAAATCTAATGTTTTCTATTGTCACTTCACTTAAACTATCTCTTGAATATAGTTCCTGTTCGTAAAAAAGGCCAGTAGATAGATCGAAATAATTTTCGTCTGAAGAAAATAAGTTGTGCCTATAACCACCTCCGGCTAGAAAACGGTAGTTTAGTTTTAATGATTTTACTTTTTGTGCTTGGGTAAAGACAAATAATGAATTATTCTCTATGTAGTAATTATATCGTAATTGACTAATAAAGTCTGAGGATAAAACAATGTTATCTTCTGATAAATAGTCGTATCCACCTATAAATCGGATCAAATGTTGATTCACTTTTCTTCCTATCTGCACAGTAGTGTTAAGCTGTGCTAAGTTGATATTACCGTATTGAAAATCCCCGGACAAACCAACTCCAAGAGAGAGAGTGCTGTCATTATTATTCATCATATTCTCAGTGTTCACAATTGTCTGGGCATTAATTGAAATAGTATAGCTGACAAATATGCTGAAGATAATCAGTCGCACAGTTTTTATTGATTTCACGATTTCGGTTGGCATATTATTTGGTAGATAGACCCCAAATTTCAGTCTGTACGTCTGAAATAGTGTAATCCATATATGCTATATCCGAGGACAACGAATCGATATTATCCTCCACCATTCCAATCGCGTTTAGGGTTTGATTTAACATTTGATCACCAAAGAAAACACCGAGTCTGGTATCTGAGTTAAAGTTTGAGCTGTAATCTAAAGCGTTATTGTCCCCAGAAAAAGACACAAGTGGTTTGTTAACGCCTTGGTAGAATTGAATACCAACTTTCTGAGCGAATGTTAAATAGGATAAACTGATACAAATCAACACAACAAAACTTCTAATATTCATAATACAAATATATCATTCTACTCTCACTTACCCCAAACAACCGGGTTCTATACCCATTCTGAGCAAAGACTGCAAAAAGGAAACCCATATTTTAAAAGAGTACGGGGGTGTGAAATAAGAAAACTAGTTCGGATTTTTTTGGGTTTTTATCTACGCTAATCATTTGTACCCAAAAGCGATGACTACTTTAAAAGTAGCTGAGTCGTTATACTAGTGATGTGGTCAAATCCTTGCGAACCGATACCTAAATCGATACCCTAATACATAAAAGACCTGTAATCGACTGTTAAACAATCAATTACAGGTCTTAGTAAGTAGCCCGTAGGGCAATCCAACCAAGTGCACTGTACCCTAGCAAAGCCTTGCAAACATTACTGACTACAAGCATTTTAGCTATTTAGTAATATACTATATTACCCTATTTTACCTTATGTTATGTGTTTCTTTGCTTCCTATGTGCTTCCTGGATATATTTGCTATTATGAACGTAGCATTAAGGACTAGAAAATTTGAAACCACGTATCCGGATGGGGAGAATTCAGCTAACCAGGATTTGTGCTCAAAATTATTCTTCTAAAATGCCTATATTGGTTAACCAATTTAAAGAATACTTTTGTTATCATGAAATTATACAAATTATTCCTACTATCTGCCGTGTGCGCAAGTAGTATCGTGAATGCCCAATCTTCCAAAGAGAAAATAACGTTCTCTTATCAGCAACTCCCTCTTTTCCCAATGTCTGGAGACAAGACATACGATGTAGAAGTAATCTTACCTTATGAGAACGAAGTGATTGCTCAAAAAGAAGCAATAGCCGCTGAAAACAAACAATTAAAAGAAGATGCTAAACAAGAGAAAAAAGATTACGATAATAAAAAAGTAGGGGCTAAATTAGTAGGAAAAGTTCTCTTAGGTGATTCTAAGCCAACTGGTCGTGCTGAGCTTGTAGAAGCTCCGTTCTATCAAACGATATGGAGCCGTGACGAGATAAAGTCAAAAGTAACCATCCCAGGATTAGAGCAAAAAGCTGGATCTGCTGCAACTATCACAGTATTTATCAATAGATTCAATTACACCTACAACGCTCAGCATATTCCTGAAAAAGGATATTACTACAGAGTGAATGGTACAGGAACAGTGACGATAGAAGCCAAAGACGAAAATAGTACAGTAGTAAGTAATAAGACTTTCGCTGCTTCTAAAACAGGCAAAGGCAATGACTTCCAATCTAAATATTTCAAGTCTGAATATGCACGTGACAATGATTGGAACTTAAACAAAGAAGCTAAGCTGAGAGCTATTGAGTCGAATAAGCTCAAAACCAGTATGAGCCAAATGGCTGCTTACTTGAAATCTAATATGGGTTATAACTCTGTAGCTTACGAAGGTATAGTATTCACATTTAAATCTAAGAAACACGATTATACTACTCTCAACTCAGCATATCCCACTTCTATTGAAGTTTATAATATGCTAAACAATTATCCACTGGACCAGGACACAAAGGGTAGAATAGCTGAAATGACTGAAATTTGGAAAGCAGAGATAGAGAATATTGACGGCGGAAGTAAAAACGCAAGAATCAATGCAGAGGTAGGCGAGGGCTTGTACCTCAACCTAGCATTTGCCTCTATCTGGTTAGAGGACTTCGGCAAGGCAAATGTATACTTAGCTAAGTACAAAGTACTTGACCCAAAAGGGAAAAACAAAGTATACAAAAGTGTTCAAACACTGCTCAACGATCAGAAAGCTAGGTTTGCTGCAAACCAATAATTCCTAAAACAATACGTCAAAACAGGAAGTCACCAACCTTTCTCTTTTTTAATGTGCAACATGAGTTATTACAAGTCACTGTTGCTCTGTTTCCTGTACTCACTACAGATGGCTATTATTGCTTTATGAAATTAACTATAGTAATAGAGAAATAACGAAAGTCATATATTATTATGATTGAATCAATGCTATTGGAGTACTATGAGTTTTACTATATGTAACCTAAAACAACAAAACCCCCAGTAAACACTGGAGGTTTCATCCCTTTTTTGGTAGAGGCTTTGCTCCTATTATCTAACCTTTGACTTACGATCTAGTCTAACCAAATTACATCTTAACTAGCTTTACAGAGGCATTAGTAGATGTGCTGGTAATCTGCAGGAAGTAAGTCCCCGGAAAAAGGCTGCTACGTTAACAACACAGGGGTGGTAAAGATGGATATACAGAAAACTCGAATGAGTAATTACGGCAAATGATATAAAGCAAAGTCTTAAACAAAATAATAATCAATAGATTACATCGATAAGATCATTACAGACTAAGGTTAACAAACCTTCATAATATCATGAAAAAAATCCCCCCACAATAAATATAAATATTATTCGTTAAGATGACAGACAATTTAACCATAGCTATGAGGTAAAGGTTGTTTGTTTTTACATAAAAATTGAATACATCAGCCATAAAATCAGTCATTTTAGATGCCACCTACAACCTTTTTTTCGAAGGAGAAATTCAAAATATTTCTATACAAGAGATTTCAAAAAAATCTGGAATATCGGCAGATGAAATCATATCGATATATCCTTCCTTAGATGACGTTACAAGAACACTTGCAGAACGAAGCATAGTCACATTAAAAAAAGAAGGACTTGAATTAGCCAAAGGAAAAGGACTAGAGAAACTACGCCAACTAATTTCTCATGATATTTTATTCTTTTATAGAGTAGAGGTAGACAGAATTTTGCTCACCGAGCAAACCATGGAGGGGCATAAGTCTGCACTGCGTCTATTTGATGACTACTTCAATACAGAAATGCCGGAGATCTACTGTGAATTTCTAAATAACAATCCGGAACTACTGCCTTCAAAGTACATAGACATTAATTTTTATGCTCATTTCATATCGCACAGTCTTAAGTTCTTCAATTATGTAACTTTAGAGCACTTTGAGACCACAAGCGAAGGAAGAAAAAATGCTACTGAACAAATAGTTGGGAGTCTCTTTGGACTTGATTATCTTGAAATGCCAAAATTTTAGATTGATTAGAAATGCCTACATCAAAAAGTTACAAAAAAAAAATACTTGAGACCACTCATCACATTGCTACAACTGAAGGAGATGTAAAATCTATCACCTTTAAAAAAATAGCAGCAGTTGCCGGAATTAAAGTAAAAGATATAGAAAATGAATACAGCAATATGGCAGATGTATTCTACGATACTGGGTGTATGCATATTGGACATCATCAAGCTAGGTCCAAAAAAATACTAAACCTAAGTGGAGAATATGCTATAGGAACAATGATCAAACACGACCTTGGATTGCTAATATACTACACCCGCGATTCAGCTAAGGAAAACCTAGATCCTGTAACAAAAAGAGTTCTAAACTTCGTTAAGAACTATATAGAAACTGTAATGCCTGAGTACTACTTCAAAATCCTAATAAAGTCACCGACTTTAATTCCGAACAAAAACCTCAATGCTAAGCTCTATGCTAGTTTCATAATACACAGTATGTTCTTTTATACAAAAGAAGAAGTTATTAGCCTTGAGCCCAACAGTAAGGAATTAACGAAAATTACTCAAAAATTAATTGTCAGTTTATTCTCTGGCTCTAAAGAAGAGATGAAAATTGAGCAAGACTAATTCGTAATTCATTTAATCAAAGTATAAACCTTGTCCTTAAAGACTAATTAAAAATACATCAAGCCTCTTCTTCGGAAGGGGCTTTTTTATGCATCCAATTGCCCCTTTTCCTCTCTTTAGGTATATAGTTATGGCAAACAAAACGGGAATCAAATATGGCGGCAGACAGAAAGGCTTTTACAGAGCTTTTAGAAGGCAATATGGGAAGATTGCAAGAGTTGCTCGATAAAGTGGCGCAGAAGAGCTCCTAGGAGGCATTAGAACGGATGTTAAAGCTATCAGAGTTTGTTCTTCCTAAGCTACGAGCTATAGAGGTTAATAACGAGTCAGAGGAGGCTATGCATACCTCATTAGATATTAATATAATCGATACTGGTGTTCCTTTTGCGAGTTGTGAGGCGGATGTGGTGATGTGATAGGGGTAGGACAACATTCTATGTTT
>Ga0206130_10006585_pt1 | contig 13234 bp, 11 predicted proteins | sample Helgoland_Spring_9_FD_148637 | JGI IMG/M metagenome (GOLD analysis project Ga0206130, IMG submission 148637) | Pelagic subsurface seawater microbial communities from Kabeltonne, Helgoland, North Sea - Helgoland_Spring_Bloom_20160512_1 | ecosystem: Environmental > Aquatic > Marine > Epipelagic ... | reverse complement strand
GGTAGAGCCTGAAGTGTATAAAACAAACAATTCGTCTTCTGCACCCATGGCTTCTGCAGCACAAGCTGAAGAAACACCTTCGGTAATTTCAGACCACCAGCGGTCTCTACCCGCTTTCATGGTAACCGTACCTTTTGTGCGTTCCAACACGATGCAATGGAGAATAGAAGGACAACTTTCGAGTGCTGTATCAACAATAGACTTTAAGTCGAGTACTTTGTTTCCTCTAAAAGAACCGTCTGCAGTGATGATTAAATTGCAAGCGGCATCGTTAATTCTGTCGGCTAAAGATTTAGCAGAAAAGCCTGCAAAAACCACAGAGTGAATGGCTCCAATGCGAGCGCAAGCCAATACTGCAATGGTTAACTCGGGCACCATAGGCATGTACAAGCATACTCGATCGCCCTTTTTTATCCCTAAGGATTTTAAAACATTGGAGAATTGAGAAACGCGCTGGTGCAATTCTTTGTACGAAATGTGCTTTGCGGCTTCTTCAGGGTTGTTGGGTTCCCATAAAATAGCCGTTTTTTCTCCTAATGCTTCAAGATGACGGTCTAAGCAGTTTTCGGTAATGTTTAGTTTCCCTCCCTCAAACCATTTTACAGATGGAGTATCAAAGTCCCACTTGAGAACGGTATCCCACTTCTTTTTCCAAACAAACGAATGGGCGAGCTCTGCCCAAAATGCTTCTGGATGCGAAACACTCTGTTTATAGGCTGATTGGTACTGCTCGATACTGTTTATTTTCTTCATCGGTCTAAATCTTGTTAAATATACTAAAATTTAAAAGCCTCTTTGTGTTAGGGATTTCTCTAATTATAAAGCATAAAAAAACCGACGCATTGGTCGGTTTTAATACTATCTATTTTAAAAATAACAATTATTTATTTCGGTGTTTCAAAATCAAAAAAGGAACGTTAGCCAAAACGAATGTCGATACAATCATAACACAAAAAGAGGTAGTAGGCATTGTGCGCAAGAGGTAGGCAGAAACAGAAAGTAGTAGTGTAATCAAAATAATAATTCGAGTGGCTTTTCCATGACTGTACCCCATATCCAATAATAAATGGTGTATGTGGTTTCTATCTGGTGAGAAAGGAGATCTTCCATTCAGAATTCTAACTGTAAATACACGAAGCGTATCTATTGCAGGATAGGAAAGTACAACGAAAGCAAAAACGGGACTTATAGTTCCCTCAGCATCGAGCGGGAGGTCTGTTACTCGTATGGCAAAATAGGCCATTAACAAACCCATACTCAAGGTACCGCTATCTCCCATAAATATTTTTGCAGGAGGCTTGTTGTAAAACCAAAAGCCAAGAAGTGCCCCAAAAACGGAAAATGCCAATACTGTTTCTAAATAAGCGCCATTGTAAAGAAATACCATGCCAAAACATCCCAATACAAACATACCTATACTAGAGGATAAGGTGTCAATACCATCTATTAAATTGTAGGCATTGATGAAAAAGGTAATGATCAGAATAGAGAACAAATACGAGAACCAAATGGGTAATGTGTTTAAGCCTAAAACTCCGTGAAAAGATTCGACTCTTATGTCTGCGTTCCACACCAAGATAACAGCTACAAGAAGCTGAACGTAGAATTTTAAATGTGCTTTCAAATCTACCAAATCGTCTAGAATACCCAATACAAAAAGCAAGAGCACCCCAAAGAGTAATAAGAAGTAGTTTTTAGGATGGTCTAAAGAAGAAAAATCTGAAATAAAAAAGTACAACTGAGAAAATAAAAAACCAATGTATATAGCAACACCTCCAAGCCTTGGCACATAGCCCTTATGAACGTGCCGGCCTTCACCATATTCGCCGAGAAGGCGTTTTTTTATGGCTAGCTTTATGACCAAGGGGATACAAATGCTAGACACAGCAAATGCAATAATGAAAACGATTATGGAACCTATAGAGATGTGGGGCATATGTATTGAGTTAAAAATGTGTAAAGTCAAATATCTTCTATTTATCTGATAATGCGACCTTTTTAATGATTGACTTTAAATTTGTTAATTTAATTTTACGCTCCAATTTTAAATCAAAATTAGACGTTAAATATCCTATACCGTTATGCTCACCGTTCTTAATGGCTACAAATGCTACATAAGATTTAAATTTTTCTAATTTTAAATTTGATTCTTTTGAGTAGATTGAATCATTATCCTCAATGTCATTTGGATATAATAACTCCACAAATAGACTTGTACCTCTATTATCAACCTCAAATATTTTAATATCATCTTTAAAAGCATAAAAACTATTTAATAAATTTTCAGCATTTAAGGATCAGTTTCATTCTTAAATTTTACTAAAAAATCTCTGGACATTCTTGGTAAGATTTCTGAGAAATTTTTAATACCAATCATCTCTGCAAACTTCACATGTTCTTTAAGACGCCAGTAGAAAGTTAAATGCTCGTGAGGTTGTTGATGGAGGCCAGTAGCGATAACTAGTTTAATATCTTTCAGCTTCAATATTTCACCAATCTGATAGTCATATTCTGAAAGAATTTGAATTAATGGATCATAACCTTTAGGACAATACCAATCTGGGTTTTTTAAATTTCCTTGATATGCTTTTGAATTAAACAAGTAATGATGTTGTATATGTGCACCTGAATTTAAAAATAAATTTGAAAAATCTGGTTTGTGTTTTTTCCAAAGTGTCAGATGAACATCTGCTAATAAACTATCTAGAACAACTGCCTTAGCTCCTGGATTTTTTGCTTTGGAAACTGTTTTTACATAATGAAACCATCTTGAAATGGGAACATACAATAAAAGTCCAAGACCTAATGAAGCCATTGACTGAATATTCAGTTTCTCTTTTGCATTATCGTTTACAGATTGGTGAACAGCATTGTATAGTCCTTTAACAATCCAATTTCCTGATGGCTTTGTCTTTGTCCATGGATCTGGAATAAAAAAAGAGGGGCTTTTAAGTCGGTTATCAGCATTAAAAGGAGATACTGCAGCAACGGTAAGACCTTCACTTTCTAGCTCTTCAAATACTTGAGATAAACTTGGGTGATCTACAATATCACCTAAACGAAACACCTTGTGCTCTTCGAAAGTTTTACCAGTATGGATGGTAACCCATTGCACCCAGGGCTCTAGAAGTTTATAATCACCTTCTGAAACTGTTTCTATAGGAGATTGTATATCAAGTATTTTTTTTAAATTAGGTAAAAGACCCTGATTTATATAAAATTTTATGTAATCAAAATTAAGTTCATTTAAGCCTAGTAGTATTGTTTTGTTTGTCATTGTTCTAAGTTATTGATGAAATAAATTCACATAATTTTAATTGTTGATTTGCGTAATTAAAGTCCTTGTCAACAACATTCATAATATTTAACTTCATAAGATTAATTTGTTGGTGATTTAATCTCGAAAATTCTATTATATTTGTCTCTAAAGTATTTAGGTTACCAGCCTCAGAAACATAGCCAAGGTTAAATTCATCTACAATTTTAAACCCTTCCCCATCTCCAGAGAAAAAAATTGGTAATCCAGCTGCCATGGACATTGTGATTTTAGACGGAAAAGCACCATATATGTTTTTAGTTAGAGGTATGATTGTTGCGTCATACGAAAGCAACTTTTTTTGCATCTCATCTTTAGTTATGGACTGATGAAGAAAGATATTACATTCTGAATCCTGTTGAATATAGTTTTCTATTGAGGTCTTTTCAACACCGTCACCAAAAATATGAAATTCTACATTTAAGGATTTAAAATCAATATTTTCACAAATATTAAGTACACCTTGAGCGAAACCTAATAATCCAGCATAAACAATTTTCTTTTTAGAATTTAAAACTTGTTCATTAACTATTTGATTAAAATTTGGTTTTGTTAAATTTCTGTAAAGTAAAATAGGTTTATCTGACTTTTGCTTAAGATATGAACATGTTTCATTAGATTGGCCAATCATAGCATCTGATAATCTATACATAATGTTTTCAATCTCAGAAAACAATCTAAATGAGAAACTTTTATCACGCATTACACCTAATTCTACAGCTGTAAGAGGCCAAATATCAGAAACATTAAGAACTACCTTAATTCTAAGTAATTTAGATATTAATACTCCCGTTATTCCAGGTAATAAAGGTGGTGTTTGAACAAATATTATATCCGGCTTATTAAGAAACAAAGAGGGTATTGTAAAAAGCAACGAAAAACAATAAGAAAGCATACTTAAAATCCTGATTATTGGATTATTTGAATTTGATGGAAACACCCAACATCTAATACAATCTATACCTTCTATTTTCTCTTTTTTATATATAACCTTTTTATACCCATCGAACAACCTTCCTGTTGGGTAGTTAGCTAAAGTTGTAATTACACTTACATCAAACCCGTAAGAACTCAATTCTTTGGCAGTAGTAAGAATTCTATGCGATGCAGCACCTTTTTCAGGAGGGAAAAATGATGTTATTATTTTTATTTTGTTAGCCATTAGAAAGATCTATAAGTGTTTTTAAATTTTTATCAAAATTTACGATTAATTTAAAGGCTTTATTTGTTTTATTAAATCCTAAGGACAAATCATACGATGTTAATTTGATTTTGGAATGTCCTATAAATGATATACTAATACTTCTATCGCTTAATATTACTTTGTCATTTTTCAGAATAGGTTTTATAATTGAAGAATGCAAATGAAAATGTGCTTGTGCTTTATTTAAAGAAGATTTATTTAAACCATCTCTTATTGTTATGTCATAATCTGACCATTCAAATACACGCTGATGCTCAAAGTCTTTTCGTTTGTATCCATCGTGAGTTGCAGATATCCTTAAATCATCTTCTTTTAGTTCTATAATCTTCGCTCTTCGAGCTACACGAAAACCACCCCAAACTTTAGTTTGATCTTTTGATCCTATTTTTACTGTATTGTGAGAATGAGTTGCTCTTTCTTCTTGCCTTTTTATATTTTTTTCGTAAGTAGAAATACCGGTATCAACAAAAATTGGATTATTTCCTTTATTTAATTCAAAATTGAGAGTATCACTATGTGCATGTGCAAGTTGATAATCGGGGCCTACATTTCCAACATCGATAAATAATTCATAGATATCTGATGTAATTTTTCTGTATCCAGAATCAGAAAGTGGTATATATTGACTATTAATTCCTAAGTGTTTTGCATAAGACAATATTTTTTTTGAATTTGGTGCAATATTAAATGTTGCATCATTAACCATAGGTATCTCTCCACTCTTATAGGTTATATTACAAAGCCAAGAAATCATTAAACTAGCTTTTTGTTCTAAAAATGATGTTAAATCATCTTTTTTCCATTCGCTATTTAATTTAATTAGTTGGATACTATCTAATAATTTTGATAAAATAATCTGATGATACATTGGAGACAATTCAAAATGAGCACCGTCTTTTAAAACTTGTTCGTTTAATTCAGAAATAAGGAGATTCTTAGACTTATTATATAATTCTTCATCCTGAAAATAGTAAGCTCCAAATAATAATGAAAATGCATTTTCAAGAAGATGATTTCCTAGCAAATGAAATTCTAAGTTTTTAAATAAAATACAATAATGGAAATAAAGAGTATTATTAATTAATTCATCTTTAACTTGATTATTACTCAAAAACTTCACCCAATTTATTCCTCTTAAAGAAATTGGATATGGTTCTTTCCCATCTTTTAGTGTAGTGTCATTTTTTATAAAATCTTGAATTAATAGCAAACCCGTTTCTTTGGATATATTTTCATGATGGAGAAAATCAAAATAATTCAAATTATAAGTCCAAAGCTTTCCAAATTGATTAAAATTCCAATTAATTTCATCATAGAAAGAATGAGAAATATTTAAAAAAGTAAACGAATTCTCTTTTTTAAAATAACTGTTATCATAATAAATTCTATTTTTCCATACTATTGGATTAAAATCATTAATGATTCTTTTTTCTACATTATAACTAAAAAGTCTATTTCTTAAAAAATAATATAAACGGTAATAAACCTGGATAGGTCTCAGATACTTTATTGTATTTATAAATAATTTTATCTTATTGAAATCCATTTACCTTCTTTCAATGATTCAATAGCTGCAAAAGAGGCTTTCGTTGTATTTACAATTTCATCAAAAGGAATAATTGGATTTCCTCCATTTTCATGTTGAAATAATAATTCTTGAAATTGATTAAAATGCCCTTTATTTTGAGCTGATTTTACATTAGACAAACCTTTAAAGCCAAAACCTTTTAATGTTCTCCAATTATCCAATACAATTGTTCTTTCTTGAGAATAAACTTCGACTCTTTCTTTAGAGTAGCTTTTACTCCCATTTGCAAAATAATTAATAACAGCATTTGTACCATTCTCATATTTTAACAAAATACTAGCATTATCAGTATTCTCTTCTGGGTTTTCACCCATTGCATTCATACATACAGAGATTACTTTTGATCCAGCTAGATAGGTGCAAAGATCAATGTAATGACAAGCCTCACCTATTATCCTTCCTCCTCCAAGTTCCATGTCATGTATCCAGACGTCTTTTGGAATGAATCCAGCATTCATAGTAGCAACGATATTAATTGGTGCAATAGAACTTCCTAGTGCTTTTTTCATTTTCTTTGCTAATGGGGCAAATCTCCTATTAAAACCAACTGTTACATTAACATTATTAACATTATAAGCTTCTATAATTTGATCAAGCTCCTTTTGGTTCATAGCTAGTGGTTTTTCTACAAATACACTTTTACCTGCATTAATAGCTTCAATAGCCATTTTAGCATGCATATAATGTTGCGTTGTAACCAGTACCAAATCAACATCATCATCTTTTAATATTTGATGATAATCCGAAGTTGAATTGGCTATACTGTATTTCTTTGCCATAATTGTAGAGGATAAACCTCCAGAACTAGCAATATATTTTATATTAGCATTAATTTTCTTAAGTTTTGGAAGAATTGTAGCGCCTGTAAAATTACCAGCTCCTATGATACCAAATACGCCTTTCTTTCCTAGAAAAGATTTTTCAACTAATTTGATGGTACTTTTTTGTTCTACCGAAGATGAGTATTCTAAAATTGAAGCAATCGATTTTGAATTAGACATATCACCATAAATATTCTGATAATCATTCAAAGGAACTCTATCAGTAATTAATGAGCTAACATCTATAGTTTTCTTTGAAATTGCATTCAAAACCGCTTCAAAATTTCGTTTTTCTGTCCATCTCACATATCCAATTGGATAATCATGTCCTTTTTGTTCGTATTCTTCATCATTTCTTCCTGCACCATAAGAACAAGAAACTTGAAATGTGATTTCTTTTTCATAGAAATCTGCACGACTAATGTCTAGACCTATTACTCCAACTAGAATTATTCTTCCTCTTTTTCTACACATATTGGCAGATTGAGAAATAATTTCATTGCTTTTATTTGAAGCCGTAATAATTACTCCGTCTGCACCAACTCCATTAGTATAAGATTCTACAAACTTAACCTGGTCAGTTCCTTCAGATGGATTAATAGCTATAATTCCTTTTTCATTTGCGATTCTAATTTTTTCTGTATCAAAATCAAAACCTATCACATTACATCCATTTGCTAATAATAATTCTGCAGTAATGAGTCCAATTAAACCAAGACCGACAACTACAATCGTTTCTCCAAATGTTGGTTGTAATAATCTAATTCCCTGAAGACCAATTGCTCCTATAACTGTAAAAGCAGCTTCTTCATCTGTTACATTATCCGGAATTTTTGCAACTAAATTTTTGGGAATACAAACAAATTCTGCGTGATTTCCATTGGAGGCTACTCTATCTCCAATAGAAAATTCTGTAATTCCTTTACCGACAGCAACAACCTTACCTACATTACAATATCCAAGCGGTAATGGTTGACCAAGTTTATTAAATACAGCCTCTAATGTTGGTCTTAATCCATCTGTCTTAACTTTATCCAAAACCATTTTCACCTTGTCTGGCTGTTGTTTTGCCTTCTGGATGAAATTTGCCTTACCGAAATCAACTAACATTCTCTCAGTCCCTAAAGAAACTAATGTTCTTGTTGTCTGAATAAGAACGCTTCCAGATTTTACTCTTGGAACAGGAACTTCTTCTAAAATTGTATCTCCTTTTTTAAGGTCTTGTATAATTTGTTTCATATTTTTATTTATAAATAGGTTTTCTCTCTTCTCTGTTTGGATAACTTATCAATACTGCTTTATATTTACCTTTAAATACAAAAAGACTCCCCGCAGCTGCACCTATAATTTTAAATTTACTAATTAAATCTTTTATATGTTGTATGCTACCAGCACCCCCTATAACTGTAATAGGCATGCTACATTTTTCTCTTATACTTTCTATTAAAGGCAAATCATATCCTTGCATCAAACCATCATTATCAATTGAGTTTATAACAATTTCACCTATACCAATTTCTTCTAATTTTGAAATTAAATCATTTAATTTCCAGTTACTTTTTTTACTTCCGTTATGAGTATAAATATCGTAACCTCCAAATATTTTTTTCTTTTTCACATCTAGCACAACAACAACACTCTGATTTCCTATAATATCACCAATTTCTTGACATAAATTTATATTAGTTAAAGCTGAGTATGATAATGCTATTTTTTCTGCTCCAAGACTTATAATTTTTACAGCCTGTTCGACAGTAGTAATCCCCCCCCCATAACAAAATGGCATTCTACACTCATCTGCTAAGTTTTTAATCATTTTTAAATTTGGACCTCTATTCTCTTTGGTAGCGTCAATATCTAAAACTATTAATTCATCTACTTCTTTTTCATTAAAAATTTTAACGGCATTAATTGGATCACCAACATATTTTGGATCTTTGAAATTAACAGTTTTAACTAGGCCTTTGTTCTGAATTAATAGGCACGGAATAATTCTTGATCTTAACATATTTATAATTGAGCAAAATTTTTAAATAATAACACACCGTTTCCATGGCTTTTTTCTGGATGAAATTGAGTTCCAATTATGTGATCTGAATAGATAGCAGATGTAAAATCAATACTATAATTTGAAGTTGTCAATATATTATCTTCACTCTCACATTCAAAATAAAAGCTATGCACAAAGTAAAAACCAAATTCATTATCTATCCCTTTAAATAATCTATGATTTTGAATATCTTTAATTGTGTTCCACCCCATATGTGGTAATTTGGGCTTAGATTCAATTTTATTTATATTGAATTTTTTTACTATTCCTGGAATCCAACCCAGACCTGGCAAATCACCTTCATCACTTCCAAAGCCCATTACCTGGAGACCAACACAAATCCCTAAAATTGGAACTTTATTAATCAATACTAAATTATTTAACTCATCCCTTAGCCCAGAATCAATCAATTGTTTCATTGTTGCATCAAATGCACCAACACCAGGCAAAATAAGTTTATCTGCTTTTTTTAAATCATCTTTATCGGTGATTACTTGATAATCTATATTTAAATTTTTATATATAGTCGCAATAGCCTGAACATTACCAGAACCATAATCAATTATTCCTATCATCTTTTCCCCCCTTTTTCTAAACCAAAAAGTCGCATTACTTTAGCGCCAATATTATATATATATTCTTGAGACTTGTAATCTTTATAAGTTTTGTTTGGAGCATCCATATAGGACTGTAATTCTTCTTTAGAAATTCCAAGTTTAGTCGCTATATATTCAAAATCTTGATGAATTGTGTTAGGATCATAAGCAGGAGACTTTAGTTTCTCAAGTGCTTGATCTCTTGTCATCTGATTGGTTAAAATTAAACTGGAATACTGTACTTTTCTTGTATCATAGCCAAATTTTTTTGGTAACCAATAACTTTCATAGAATCTTGTAAATCTTGATTCAAAATGCTTTTGTGGATATTTTTGATATCCGAATTTATCTTCCAAAAGTTGCATAGCTTCATCTTTGTCGTATGGAAAAAAATCTAAAGGTCTAATTAATTTTATTTTTTTAAAGTATGGTAAAAAAACCTTGTGCCATAGAATATTTGTTACGGGGTAATCTTTAAGTTTTCCTGTTCCATGTTTTTTGTAGATATCTTTAAGTTGAATAGAATCAGTCTGATAGTACATCCATTCCAGAGGGTTTCTAACACATTCTGTTGAGTAATTTCCACCAGTTAAAATATGTTTAATATTATGCTTTGATGCAAACTTATACATAGTCGCAAAAAATGAATGATCTTGTGGGGTATCAATATGTGAAACTCCGGATTTAAAAAAAGCCAACTGTAAATCTTTAATTTCCTCCCAATTGATTACTTCTGTATATAAATCTAGACCAAGACCATCAACAAGTCTTTCAATATTATTAACGGCAATTTGAGAATTCCATCCAGCATCAACATGAAATACCAAAGGGCGCAAACCATATTTCTTAACCATAATATATAATAGATACGAACTGTCAATTCCACCACTCATACCCATTAAGCAATCAAAATCTTTACCCTCTCCTTCTTTTTTTATTTTTGCAACAATCTCTTTTAAAGCTTTATCTCCTTTTTCATCAGTGTGCCATTTTGGTAAAATATCTGAGTAGTAGGTATTACAATGATCACAAATTCCTTTATCATCAAAACTTATTTTTGAATCTGTGTTATCCATAACACAGTTATTACATATTTTATTCATATTATTTTTTCAAAAGATTAAAGATTAAAATCACAAATAAAATTATTGAATTATAACTATTATTTATTGTGAAATATGATCTATTATTTTTATAATAATCGTTATTACCAAATATTAAATCAAAATTTAGACTTATTAAATCATCTTTTTTAATTAAACCAAATCTTGATTTTAATATCAATTTCGGAAGGTATTTTTTTAACATTATATTTTCAATACGAATCATTAGTGATTTTGAAACTTTATTTTTTAGATAACTTCTAAATAGTTCAAAAAATTCTTTAACATAAACATCACTAAAATTAACTTTATGATCAAAATCAGAATTGTTTTTAAATGTTCCAATCAATTTATTGTTGATTTTGATAAACTTTTCTCCTCTTGAGAGACTTTCGAGAATAACATGCAAATGAGCAAAGTTTCCAGAGAACACTTTTACTTTATTTATATATTCAGTATTTATAACATACGAAGATATTAATCTAAACTGAAGTATAGTTTCACATAAAAAATCCTCTAAATTAAATTGTTGACTATTATTCTTTAAAGCATAATATTCTTTATTATAGTTTTTAATAGAAAAGGCATTCATGAAAATTAAATCCGGAGTATATTCATTAATATTGTTTAATATAACATTGACACCACCATTCACAATTATATCATCGTCACCCAATAAAATCATATACTTTGTTTTAGCTTTTTTAAAGCAAATTTCAAAGTTTTTTGTCCAACCGAGATTTGTTAAATTTCTTTCATAATTAATAGGGAGGCCTAATTTTATATATTTTTCAACAATTTTATATGTTTTGTCATTACTGGCATTATCCTGAATGATTATTTCAAAATTATCATCATAATCTTTTAATAATTGTTTTAAATTATTATCTAAAAAAAAAGATCTATTGTAGGTTGGTATAGCTATCGTTAGTTTCATTTATTATAATTCTTAATAATCTTTGATAAAGCCTTACTTAAACTGAATTTAGAAATCCATCCTAATTCTATTAATTTTTCATTATTACATACTGATTCCATGATTTCTCCTTCTCTATATGTCATAGCTCCAAAGTTGAGTTCTGTTTTAGAATTTGAAATTTTTTTTATTAACTCTGCTAAATATTTGATAGAAAAACTTTTTCCTGAACCAACTTCATATTCTTGATAATTAGTCAATTTTATTTCATTTTTAAGAACGGTCTCAAATGCACTAACTACATCATCTACATAAATAAAGTCTCTTGTTTGCATTCCTGGAGTCATATCTATATATAATTCTTCTCTTGAAATTGTATCAATTAAGTACGGGATAAATTTTGAAGGTGAATCATTTTCTCCAAACATGTGAAAAATCTTCATGTTTACTATTTTACAAAGTGATGAATTACTTATAAGTTTTATCCAATCTAGAGTGTGTTTTTTTGAAAGGGTATAATCAGATAAGTATGAATAGGAATTTTCAGAAGAATTAAAAAAGCTGTCCGTATTTAAAAATAAGTTAACGCTATACTTATTTGATAATTCCAATAAATTCACAGGCAATAAAACATTAGTGTTAAGTAAATTTTGTAAAGGCTCTAATTTTCTGCGATAAATTGTTGCAACATGTATTACTGCATAAATGTTATTTTCAATAAATATATTCTCTAAAGGTTTACTAATAACATCATAAACCTTAAAATTTTCTGATTCAATTCTAAATAAATTATTAGTAGAATATTCTAACCCTAGAACATCAAAACTTGATTTTAAATATTTTGCTAAATGACTCCCTAAAAAACCATTTATACCTGTAATTAATATTTTTTTTTTCAAAATTTAAAAATTTAAACCAAATAACTCTTCCATCTTTTCTGCTACAAAATCAAAATGAACCTCATCTAGTGATGGTTGAATACCAATCCAAAAAGTATCATTCATTGTTTTATCTGTGTGCGTTAAATCTCCTACCACTCTGTAATCAACATCTTTAAAATATGGTTGTTTAAGTAAGTTTCCTGCAAAAAGTAATCGAGAACCAATTTTATGACTGTCTAAAAATTTAGTAACATCAACTCTTGAAACTCCACAATCATCTTTTAAAGTGATTGGAAATCCAAACCATGATGGGTTACTATTTGGAGTTGGAATTGGTAAATGAATGAAATCTGATAAAGACTCTAATTTATTTCTCAAATAAGCGTAATTACTTCGCCTTTTTCCTATGAAATATTCTAGTTTCCCTAACTGAGCAAGACCACATGCTGCTTGCATATCCGTAATTTTCAGATTATAACCTGAATGAGAATACACATATTTGTGATCATAGCCATAAGGTAAATCTCCATGTTTCTGTTCAAATCTACAACCACAAGTATTATCACATCCTGGAGGACAATAACAATCTCTTCCCCAATCTCTGAACGATTCTGCAATTGCTTTTAATTCAGAATTGTTCATAAAAACAGCTCCACCTTCTCCCATAGTCATATGGTGTGCAGGATAAAAACTTAAGGTTCCAATATCTCCAAAAGTTCCACATTTCTGTCCATTTAACTCAGCCCCTAATGCATCACA
>Ga0206130_10006579_pt1 | contig 13241 bp, 11 predicted proteins | sample Helgoland_Spring_9_FD_148637 | JGI IMG/M metagenome (GOLD analysis project Ga0206130, IMG submission 148637) | Pelagic subsurface seawater microbial communities from Kabeltonne, Helgoland, North Sea - Helgoland_Spring_Bloom_20160512_1 | ecosystem: Environmental > Aquatic > Marine > Epipelagic ... | reverse complement strand
CACATCGTTCGAGATAAGCGCATTTTTTCTCTCCTCGAACTCTGCATGCACGACCGCTCTGAAACGAACTTCGCAAGCTTGTCCAATTCTTATGACATCATCACATGACCACGTTGGCTTTCGCCCAGCACCCTTGCGCTTGCCCCCATGGGCTTTCTTATCATTCATTTGCTGTTGGTGGTCTCATTCCCCACTCCTCCAATAACTTGCCCCACTGGGCCATAACATCGCGACGTTTCTCGAGGTTCTTCGCTTTCTGATAGTGGCGCATCACACCGCCACGCGTCGCGCTCTGTTTGTGGTTCAGCAGACTATCAATGAGGCTTTCAGAAACATCTGTGTGCTCAGACATGAGAGTTGAGAACGTGCGCCGTAAATCGTGAAGGATGAAGTGATCTATCCCTGCCGAGCATTGGAAGCACATCCGAACTACCAACCCCATCGAGAGCGTCTTCGCCACCGTGCGCAATCGGACTCGCAAGACAAAGGGGTGCTTGAGCCGAAAGACCGCCCTATCGATGGTCTTTAAGCTGATGATGTCCGCCAAGAAGAAGTGGCGAAAGCTCAGTGGCACAAATCGTCTGCCCGAAGTCATTCAAGGGGTTGAGTTCATGGACGGGATCAAGCAACTTCAAAACGCCGCCTAATCACACCGTCACCAACTTTTGGGCATAACTCTCAGATTTCCGTAAACTTGGGTGGTTACATGTTCCTCTGAATGGCCCATCACGGCTGATAATAGCTCTCGCCTAATGCCGCCCCAATAGCCCTAGATGCAAAGGGTCTCGCCGAACCCTCAATCAAAACCGTACCATGGCATTCACTGAATGGTTTGAAATTGTGACTGCAGCTTTCATAGAAACCTTGGCTTCTTTTGCATACTGAATTTCCCTAAAAAAGACTGCTGAGTGTCCATATTGACATAATTGTTTATCTAATTTACCAAATTGTGATTATAGATTACAATTTTATCCTTGTGCTGATGCGTATTGGATAGCGATTCCACAACTAGATAAATTAAACAGTTAGGGAGAAAGATAATGAGGTTTGTTAGATGGTCAGAGGTGATATGTGCATTATTTGTAGTTGCACTAGTGTCATTTTCTCCGACTTTGGTGATTGCAGCCAAAGATAAGCTTATCATTAACCTTGTGGGCGAACCTGCGACGGTTGATCCGCACAAACACTGGAACCACGATAGCTATGCGGTTTACCGCAATATTTTTGACAACTTGCTAACCCGTAATACTGCAGGCGACATCGTACCGCAAAGTGCGCGGTCGTGGAAAAAATTGTCTGATAGTGAAATCGAATTCACCATCCGTGATGATATCGTTTTTCACGATGGCACAAAACTTACACCTGCGGATGTAGCGTTCAGCGTCAAGCGAATTACCGACAAAGAGTTCAAAAGCCCGCAACTTGGCCAATTTAACAAAATAATTGACGCAAAGGTGACAGGCGACCATACGCTCGTGCTTACCACAGACGGCCCTTATCCACCTCTTTTGGCGCAACTGGTCAAGCTAAGTATTGTGCCCGAAGCCTATGTGACCAGGGTTGGTGACGAGCAATTCAACCGAAACCCAATTGGTAGCGGCCCTTACAAGTTTTCTGAATGGCAACGTGGTGTCAAAATTGTTCTGGAAGCCAATTCTGATTACTGGAGGGGGACCCCTTCGTTTGCGACGGTCGAATTCCAGGCTGTAAAAGATGGTGCAACACGTATTGCAAACCTCAATACCGGTAGCGCGGATATCATTGTTGCGGTCAGTCCGGATCAGGCACCCGAGATTAAGGCTGCAAATGGTATCAAAGTTCTGTCAAGCCCAACAGAACGAGTTGGGTACATGATGATGAACACGCAATTCGGGCCCTTGGCCGATGTCCGCGTTCGCAAAGCAATAGCGCATGGTCTGGACCGCCAGTTGATCATCGACGCGCTTTTAGGGGGGTATGGCGAAGTTGTGTCGCAACTGCTTACTCCCGCGCATTTTGGTTGGGTGGATGGTATTCCAACGTTGCCCTATGATCCAGACAAGGCTCGGGCGTTGTTGAAGGAGGCCAATTACAATTCAGATGATGTTTTGGTTTTGAACACCTCAACCAGATTCTCACAACAGTTAAACCAGGCGGTCCAGCAACAATTGGCCGAAATTGGCGTAACCATGAAAATTGAAGTAAGCGATCATCCAACTTACTTATCGCGTCGCACGGCGCGGCCCGAAGGGTTTGGTGGTTTCGCAATCGGCAGATGGTCCTGTGCCTGTCAGGATGCTGACGGTGTTCTATACGCTATGTTTCACAGCAGCAGTAAATGGTCCAAGTATAACAACGCTGAGATGGATGCCCTTCTTGAGGCGGCACGATCGACACTAGACGAAACCGTGCGCATGGAAAATTATAAAAAAATCCATGAGCACATTTACCAAAACGTTCCGTCAATTCCAGTATATCAAGTGACGTCGATATATGGTGCACAGGATTCACTGAACTGGACCCCAACGGCCAACGAAAGCATGTTCGTCATGGACATGTCTTGGACCGGCGACTGATTCAAGACACGTCCAAATAGATCAATTGCAGAGGCGAGTTCTGTTCGCCTCTGAGATCTTTCTAACAATTATCCGCCATTTCCAGGCTGCAATTGAAAAGGTAAATTTTTTGGGTCAATACATGTTGCAACGGGTCGGGTATTCGCTAGTTGCTCTTATTGGCGTTGTAAGTATTGTTTTTGGAATTCTGCATCTGTCTGGTGATCCAGTTTTGCTTTTGGTGCCTGAGGGTGCAACTCAGCAGGACATAGATAATCTGCGCCACGCTTTGGGATTTGATCGTCCGTTATACGTTCAATATTTTGAATATCTCCGCAATCTTTCACGCGTTGATCTGGGCGTCTCGATCATTCAGCAAATTCCGGTTCTAGAAATTGTTCTGTCACGAGTGTCCTTCACCCTTTATCTGGCATTGGGCGGGTTCTTTGTTGCTGCCGGAATTGGCTTTCCAGTCGGTGTTATCCTCGGAGTGTTTCGTGGTTCATTGGGAGCTAAAATAGCAGTACCACTCGTGCTTGTCGGCCAAAGCATGCCCACCTTTTGGAGTGGCATTATGCTGATCATCATATTCTCAGTCAATTTGGGCTGGCTCCCTTCCTCAGGTGCCCGGGAATTTTCGTCGATTATTTTGCCATCGATTGCTCTGGGTGCGCTGTCAATGGCCACCTTCGCGCGGATTACCCGAGCCTGTATTCTGGAAGAAATTTCAAAAGATTATGTGACGGCGGCAAATGCCAAGGGCATTTCCTTCACGCGGGTGGTATTTCATCATATCATTCCTAATGCCTCGTTGCCGATCATTACAGTGGTGGCACTTGAAGTCGCCAACTTGCTGACTGGTGCTGTGATCGTAGAGACTGTGTTTGCGTGGCCTGGTGTGGGGCTGCTGGCGATCGAGGCGATTGAGGCACGGGATTTCTTGCTAGTACAGGCGATTGTTCTGTTTGGGTCACTGATCTATATCATCCTGAATTTAGTGGCCGACTTTTTGTATGCTTACGTCGATCCGCGTGTAAAATTGGTGGCAACGCCGTGATGCAAGCGGGTCCCAATGACCTTTGGGTCTTTATTCGTCCGGTCTGGGTCTTTGTGCTCGTCCTACTTTGTATTTTTCTAATCGCTGTATTTGCCCCTTTCGTAACTTCGCATGATCCAAATTATCAGAACCTTCTGGCCCGCCTAAAACCCCCAGGCTATTCGACGGGCTCGCGATTTTACCTGCTGGGCACAGACGAGCTGGGGCGTGACCTGCTGACGCGCATTGTCTATGGCGCACGCATTTCGTTGTTAGTGGCGTTTCTATCGGTCAGTATATCACTGACATTTGGTGTCTTGATCGGAATGGTCGCTGGGTATTTCCGCGGATTTCTTGAAGTGCTGATCATGCGGATGGCTGACATTTTCCTATCGATTCCAGCCATCCTACTGGCAATTCTGACAGTAGCTGTGCTGGGGCCGAGCTTGCTCAATCTGGTGCTGGTTCTGGCATTCACCCGGTGGCCCAGATACACCCGCGTTGCCTACGCCCAGACCCTTTCAGTGGCGGGTAGCCTATATATCAAATCTTCCGCCTATTCGGGGACAAGTAACACAAGAATCCTGATGCGTCACATTCTGCCCAACATTCTGGCACCACTCATCGTGCTTGCAACATTGGAATTCGGCCTGATGATACTGTTTGAGGGTGGTTTGTCATTCCTTGGTCTGGGGGTGCAACCGCCAATGCCAAGCTGGGGATCAATCTTAAGTGTCGGGCGCAACTACATCTCGAGTGCGTGGTGGATTGTGACGTTGCCAGGCATCTGTTTGTTTGTCGTTGTCTTGTCGATAAACGTATTAGGGGACTTCCTACGAGATAAATTTGATCCGCGTTCATTAGGGCGCTGAATATGAGGATTGGAAGGTTTAGACATGGGTGAATTTACTGATAAAAAAGTACTGATTACTGGAGCGGCTGGCGTCTTTGGTGCATGGATCACGCAAGCATTTGCAAAAAAAGGTGCGGATTTATTTTTGTCCGACCTCCGAGTGGATGATCTGTGTAGGCAGGTTACTGAATTAGGACCATTGGATCACCAACCTTTAGTGCATCAGGACGACGTAACTGACCCAGCCTCGCTTGCGCAACTTGTAGCAGATGTCAAAAAGCATTGGCTATCGCCTGACATATTCGTTGATTGCGCTGGGATTTACCCATTTTCGAACATCCTTCAAACTACCAACGAGCAATGGGACCAGATTTTTAACGTCAATCTGCGTGCCCCGTTCATTCTGACCCGTGATATTGCGAACCTGATGCTAGCTGAAGATATAAAGGGTAGTATAATTCACATAGGTTCTGGTGCGGCACGCAGTTTGCGGTTGAACGGACTTCCCTATTGCATATCAAAAACTGGGTTGGAGCGTTTGGCCAAAGGCTTTGCGCTTGAACTTGCGCCCAGCGGTATTCGGGTCAATGTTGTCGAACCGGGGTTTTCACCCGGTAGTAAGATTGCCAATTTTCCAGAAGGTTATGTGGACCGAGTGCTGTCTGGCATCCCATTGGGACGGACCTCAGGACCGGATGATACCGCCAGTGCGGTACTGTTTTTATGCTCGCAAAAGGCTGGGTTCATCACCGGCACCAGTTTGGCTGTGGATGGCGGCAATTCTATCGGCCGCCGCCCAACAAAAACCAGAACTTGAGGATCAGATCATGACGGCAGACAAATATGAAACTAGCTGGTGTCAGCCTTATCAGTGGCCTGCTGGAAAATCCTGCGCGATGGCCTGTTCATTTGATGTCGATGGTGAAAGCCCGTTTGTCTGGATGAACCGCGGTCAGCCAATTGCAAAACTGGGCGAGGCCGAACAACGTCGGTTTGGTCCAAGGGTTGGAGTTTTCCGCATCATGGATTTGCTGGATGAATTTGATATCAAGGCGACATTTTTTGTTCCTGGTCTAACCGTCGAACAAAACCCACAACTCTTGGAGCACATCTTGAAACGCGGCCATGAAGTCGGCTTGCACGGTTTTTACCACGAACGAGTAGATGAACTGGGCAATTCCGAAAACGCAGATATTTTGGATCGGTCCATGCAACTTTTCCAATGTTACACTGGCCTGACGCGGTTTGGTTATCGCTCACCATCTTGGGAAATGACGGTGGACATGGTGGAGTTGCTGCGCGACCGGGGAGTGCTGTATGATAGCTCTTTAATGGGAGCGGAGCATCCTTATACTATCTCAGGGGTGACTGAGGTGCCGGTGCAATGGTTGACCGATGACGCTATCTTTTTTCGTTTCACCGCTGGGCCTAAGGATCGTGGGCATCCAGCAAACCCCGATCAGGTGCTGCAAAGCTGGATTGAGGAATTTGAAGGGCTGCGCGACTTTCACGGGTTGTTCACACTTACGGCGCACCCTTGGATATCGGGCCGCCCGCAGCGTATTCGCATGATGCGCAAACTGTTCACACATATTGCCGACCATGATGACGTATGGTGGGCTACAATCGGGGATATTGCCGCATACCATAAGACATCACTGAACGCCGGCCGGTACACTATCACAGCGGCCCCCATCGATACCTCAATATGAATCAAGTCCCTTTCCCAAAACGCGCAGATATGCCAACTGACAGTCCAATCTTGTTAGTTCAAGGTTTGAAAGTGCAGGTTGGCGATTTACCCCTACTGCGTGGTGTCAATCTAGAAGTACGTCCTGGTGAAACCTTGGCCATCGTTGGCGAAAGCGGCTGTGGCAAAAGCATGACTGCCCTTGCGATTATGAAGCTATTGCCAAGCGGAGTTAATATTGCCGATGGCAGTATTTTGTACAGCGGATTTGATTTGACATCGGCAAGTGAATTACAGATGCGCCAAATCCGCGGAAACGAAATTTCCATCATTTTCCAAGATGCTGCTAGTTCGCTTAATCCTTTGATGACTGTTCGCAAACAATTGGTTGAAGCCATTATCGCGCACCAGTCCTTGCCATTAAAACAAGCCAACAAACGGGCTGAGGAGTTATTGAAACTAGTAGGTATCCCTGATCCAAAAACTAGATTGGAACAATATGCTTTCGAATTGTCGGGGGGTATGTGTCAACGGGTGATGATTGCCACTGCTCTGGCCTGCGAACCTGCTATATTGATCGCAGATGAGCCGACCACTGCGCTGGATGTGACCATTCAGGCGCAGATTCTTGGCTTAATCCGCGATTTGCAAAAGAAAAACCAGACAGCAGTTATTCTGATAACTCATGATCTGGGTGTGGTGGCTGACATGGCTGACAATGTCGCTGTTATGTATGGGGGCGCAATCGTTGAGAGCGGCGATGTCTTTGCCATACTAAAAAACCCGAGACACCCCTATACGAAGCTATTGCTGCAAACAGTTCCTGACTTGGCAAACGTACCAAAATCAAAACTCCCAGTAATCGAAGGCTTGGTTCCGGATGCTTTGAATTGGCCAAAAGGTTGTCGGTTTCACCCACGTTGCCCGCTGACCAGTGCGCACTGTCAGCAGGTCCAGCCTGACTTGGTGACTGTCGGCGAAGCCGGCCATTTGGTGGCGTGCTGGCATCATGATCAGGTTGAATTGTTGGGGGAAGTTGAATGACGGTTGCAAATGGTTCACCATTGTTGTCGGTGCAAGGGCTAAAGGTTCACTTTCCAATCCGGGGTGGAGTGTTTTCCAAACCAAGGGGTTGTGTTCAGGCTGTTGATGGCATTGATTTGGATATTGGTGCAGGTGAGACCTTTGGACTCGTGGGAGAAAGTGGCTGTGGCAAGACCACCGCCGGGTCGGCAATTAGCCGGCTTGTGACTGCGACAGCAGGCAGGGTCATGTTTGACGGCATCGATCTCTATAATTTGGACAAAAATCAGTTGCGGTTGGCGCGACGTAATTTACAGATCATTTTTCAGGATCCATATACCTCACTCGACCCCAAGATGAAAATTGGCGAAAGTATTGGCGAACCACTATTTGTACATGGTCTGGCAAATGGAGCTGCGCTGGAAAAACGTGTGCGGCAACTGCTGGATACGGTTGGATTAAGTCAGGCTAGCTATAACCGCTATCCGCATCAGTTTTCTGGCGGGCAAAGGCAACGGTTGGTTATAGCAAGAGCTCTGGCACTGCGCCCAAAACTGATTATTTGCGATGAACCGGTCTCGGCACTGGATGTGTCGGTGCAATCGCAAATTTTGAACCTGTTTGTTGATCTACAAAAAGAATTCGGTCTATCCTATCTATTCATCTCGCACGATCTTTCGGTTATCCGCTACATTAGCGACCGAGTTGGTGTTATGTATCTGGGAAAACTGGTTGAGGTAGGAACCTGTGAAAGTATTTTTCGCACGCCGAGGCATCCCTATACTCGAGCCCTGATGAGTGCGATCCCAAGTGCTGATCCAACTATCCAAAGGCGCCGAAAAAAAATAATTCTGAGGGGTGAAATACCTAGTCCCTCAAATCCGCCCAACGGTTGCCGGTTCCATACACGGTGCCCAATTGTCGTTGATATCTGCAAATTGCTCCAACCACCTTCTGTAACTAGTGACGATTTGCACCGGGTAGACTGCCATTTACCCGGAGATCTGAATGCTGGCGAAGGAGATTAAATCTTATGAACACCGCTCTGGTAAGTGATAATTTTAGCACGTCTCAAATCACTCGAAAAAAGGTTTGCACATCTCCCGGTGGCATTGTCGCAGCCCAACATCGTCTTGCGGCCGAAACTGGGGCGTCAATTTTGGCAAAGGGTGGCAACGCCGTTGATGCAGCAATTGCTACGTCTTTTGCCATTGGTGTTGTTGAACCCTGGATGAGCGGTCTTGCTGGCGGCGGCGCTATGCTGATCTTTGACGCCAAAAAAAATAAAACTCACGCGATAGATTTCGGCATGCGTGCTCCTGTGTCGCTTGATATTGCTGACTATCCGTTAACTGGCGGCACCGCTTCTGATCTGTTTCCTTGGCCATTAGTTAAAGATGACAGAAATCTGCATGGTCCCAGCTCGGTTGCGGTCCCAGGTGTAGTTGATGGAGCAAGGCTTGCCCATGAAAATTTTTGTACGAAATCGTGGCAAGAATTACTCCAACCAGCGATTGATCTGGCAACCCAAGGCCCATTGATTGACTGGTATACCTCACTTTTAATTTCCAGTTCTGCTAAGATTATTAACTTGTACAGCACGACACGCGATACTTATTTTCGCGATGGTTTTCCAATGATTTCGCAATGGACAACCGCGTCCGAAGACCGCCTGGACTTCTCGCGCCTTGCCATCACCTTAAAGCAACTGTCCCAAAAAGGGCCAAGAGAAATATATGATGGCGACCTTGCCCGATCGATTGCTGCTGACATGCAATGTCTTGGTGGTGGTCTAACGCAGGCTGATTTGACAGCTTACCGAGCGAAGCTAGTCCCAGAGATGTGCATTAGATACCGGGATGCCAGATTATCCGTTGTGCCGGGCCTGACTGCTGGGCCGACAATGGCGCAGGCTTTGAACTGGCTTAAGCAGGCGCACCCCTTCCCTGGACAATCCCCGTCACCCGCAATGTTCGCTGACTATGCCAACATGTTGAAGTCTGCTTATGCTGACCGGTTTGAAATCATGGGGGATGAAGACGGTTGTGGAGAAACCTGCACCACCTCATTCAATGTGGTAGACAATGAGGGCAACATGGTTTCGATGACGCAAACGCTGTTGTCGGTGTTTGGCAGTAAAGTAACCTTGCCCGACACTGGTATCTTGATGAACAACGGTATAATGTGGTTCGACCCTAAGCAGGGAACCCCAAATTCACTTGGCCCTGACAAAAAATGCCTGATGAATGTCTGTCCTACCATTGGGCACAAACAGGATATGTCATTTGCAATTGGTGCCTCTGGGGGAAGAAAAATCATGCCTGCAGTGCTACAACTCAGTTCCTTCCTGTGTGACTTTGATATGGATTTAGAACAAGCGTTTCAGCATCCCCGTATAGACATGAGTGGCATCGGTACGGCTGTGATCGACCAACGGCTTGACGAAAAAACGCAAAATCTGATTGGTCAGGATCACCCTTTCAAACGTGCTCGTAAAACAATCTACCCTTATCATTTTGCCTGCCCTACTGCTGTTATGCGTCGGGGTGGAACCAATTCCGGCATGACCGAAATAATGTCGCCCTGGGCAGATGCAGTGCCGCAGGATTTTCAATGAAAGCTTCAGGCAATCCAAATCTACGTACGCCGATAAAACATATGGTAAAGTCGAGTGGTGGCCTTGTTACTGCCCAGCATTGGCTTGCGGCGCAGGCGGGTGCAAATGCCCTGTCAAACGGAGCAAACGCTATTGATGCTGCAGTAACAGCCGCGTTCAGCTTATCGGTCGTAGAGCCCTGGCTAAGTGGCATCGGCGGCTGTGGATATATGATGATATACTCCGCGAGAGACCAAAGGGTACGTACTGTCAATTTTGGCACCAAATCACCGCAACAACTCAATCCGTTAGACTATCCGATTGTTCATCATAATGACGATGAGTGGTTCAACTGGCCAAAAGTCAAAGACGACCGAAACCTTTTTGGCTATCCTTCGATCTGTGTGCCCAGTTTTATCGCGGGGTTGTCAATGGCCCTTGAGTGTTTTGGCACAATTTCTTGGCAGGACGCTATTGCACCGGCCATTGAACAGTCAGAACGTGGTTTGCCTGTCGATTGGTTTTTGTCATTGAGCATCGCAGGCGAGTCCAAAGCACTAGGCGTATTTGAAAGTACCCAAAAAACTTTTCTGCCAAACGGAGTTGTGCCGGTATCAGGCAGCGTCAATGATAAAAGTCTTCTGTTTTTCAGACCCTTGGCCCAGACTTTACGACGTTTGGCACAACATGGTGCACAAGACTTTTATCATGGCAAACTGGCCAGGGATATTGTTGCGGATCTGCAGGCAGGCGGTAACACCATGACCCTGAACGATCTCAGCTCTTATCGAGCTGAAATTGGTGAGCCCCTGAGCTTGCAATATAGAGATATTACCTTACACACCGCTGGAATAATGACTGGTGGCCCGGGATTGATGATGGCAATGGATACTCTTGCACAATCAAACTTTTACAAGAAGGAATTTGGGTCTGAAGCGGTGCTAGCCCAAACCAAGGCTATACGAAAAGCCTACAAAGACCGATTGGGCCAGTTAGACAACGATAGTTGCACCTCTCACGTCAACGTCATAGATGCGGACGGGAATATCGCAGCGTTGACCGTTACATTACTATCACGGTTCGGATCAAAAGTGGTACTGCCTTCCACAGGAATTTTGATGAACAACGGGTTAATGTGGTTTAATCCAAGCGCCGGCACGTCAAACAGTATTAGACCAAGTGGCCAACCTCTGGCGAATATGTGCCCTGTTATTGGCACCAAAGAAGGCAAGCCTCATTTGGCCATCGGGGCCGCGGGAGGGCGGCAAATCATGCCTGCAATTGTCCAAATTCTATCTTATTTGTTTGACTTTGAAATGACACTGGAAGATGCGTTTCATCACCCTCGCGTCAGCGCCGAACAAGAGCCGGTTCGGTGCAATACCACGATGAAACCTAATCATATAGCCAGCTTGGCGCGACAATTTGCTGTTACTCAGGTAGAGGATAGCGTTTATCCCATTCAATTCGCGGTCCCTTCAGCTATCCTGCATGATCAAAAAACGGGCGAAAATTACGGTATGGCGCATGTTAATTCGCCCTGGTCAGCAGCTATTGCCGCGCCACTGACACCACAAAAGTAGAAATTGTATCGCCAGATATTGTCATATATGAGACAAATTGATTTTCGTCCAATTCGGACCGATTTTGAGGAGTTAGAAATGCTAGATAAATCATTTCCCCAGAGTGATTCAATCGCCACTAGCCAGACAGATGTCGCGTATACAATTCTTCACGCTGCTATAATTAGCTGTGACCTTGCTCCCGGTCTTGAGGTTTCCGAAGCTACCCTTTCCAAGCAATACGATCTGGGCAAAGGCGGCATTCGCATAGCATTAGCCCGACTGCGCCAGCAAGGTTTGGTTGCCGTTGCTGCGCGACGTGGTTACCAGATTATGCCAGTCACTCTTCGTGGTGTACGTGATGTCTTTGAGATGCGTCGCGTGCTAGAGCCCTCTGCAACGGGTCTGGCTGTGGGCAAGGTGAACCTTGATCAACTGGCTAATCTGAATGAAATCTGTAAAGCTGGCTATCAAGCTGACAACCCCGATAACTTATCGATTTTTATGCAGGTGCACAGGCAGTTTCACATGCTAATCATCAATGCATCAGGCAATCAGTTAATAGCGTCAACTTTAGATAATCTTTGGGACCAAACCTCTCGGTTGTTGAACTTTACGCATATACACGTTCGTAAGCGGTTTCGGATGATCCATGATCTTGATCATGGTGCACTAGTTGAAGCACTTTCTAAAGGAGATCGGCTTGCTGCCGAAAATTTTGTACGGAAAGAAATAATAGAACTTTATGACCTAATAGCAGAAGATATCTTGGCCAGTGAAAGTACTTTGGAGCCTCCACCGAAGGCACTGTTAGAACAGAGTTGGGTGAAGCGAGCAGAAGGCTAAACTTCACATCCTGGACAGCATTAGGGATATTTTTTTAACAGCCCTAACTTGAATTTCACCAGTCTTTCATTGTTTGCAAGGAGGTCTTGCTGACATAATTCTGATTGTGGAAAAAGCTGGTTTTACCGCCAAGTCTGGCGGTGCAGTCATTGGTAGCCAGTTTTTGTGGTTCTTTGCCAGAAGGCAGTGTCAGAGGAATTTTCTTGTCGGATGCGTTCGCGCTGCCCAGCATCACTAAATGACAAAACCCAAGCCCTTTTGCTATTTCAAAACATTACCTGAGATCATCCGTCTGGCGGTGATGATGTATGTCCGATTCTAATTGTCGCTGCGGAATGTGAAGGATCTGTTGCACGAACGGGGTATTGACATGTGCCATGAAACTTTTGGATTACATATGAGTTACAAAAAACTTCGTTTTGGCAGTTATATGTGGCGAAATCATCTAGCCGCTTCGCTACAGTTTTCCGATTGTAACCCTGTCGAAAGTGCCCTTATCGAGCGCAGCGGCGCCGTTGAAGTTAATTGAGCAAGTTTTGCGGACCAACATCACTGCACCGCGCACCAGCTGCAGTGGCTTCTGCACCCTGACATCTTGGAAAAACCGCAGGGGCCCGTGCCGCGATCGGCGACGTTCGATCTGGTTTGTTAGGGTTTGATTCAGTCCTCGTAGGCGGCTTCAACAATTCATTCTTTGGTAAGGATAGATTTCATACTGTAAACATAAACTTAAGAGGGGTGTGTTTTGAATATATGTTGCAGACACTGTGTTGAACACAGAAACGTTTGAGCTGCGGATTTATGCATAGCGCACTATGTAGCGCACAGCATAGTGCACTCTGTAACATACTATAAATAAACATAAAAATAATAACACATATTATCATAATCCGCGTGTCGGGGGTTCAAGTCCCTCCTCCGCTACCATTTATCAATATAAATCAATGACTTAACTTTTGGTGCATGACGTATAATGCGTAGCGCACTCGTAGCGCACTTTTTCTGTCCAAAAGTATGCTGGAATCGCTGTGTTGAACACAGTGTTTGCAACATAGTTCTTCGAACACAGTGTTTGTGTATTGGGTTACAAATACGAATTGG
>Ga0206130_10006576_pt1 | contig 13247 bp, 11 predicted proteins | sample Helgoland_Spring_9_FD_148637 | JGI IMG/M metagenome (GOLD analysis project Ga0206130, IMG submission 148637) | Pelagic subsurface seawater microbial communities from Kabeltonne, Helgoland, North Sea - Helgoland_Spring_Bloom_20160512_1 | ecosystem: Environmental > Aquatic > Marine > Epipelagic ... | reverse complement strand
ATACTTGGTTTTTGCAAATTTTGCAAGTTTTTTTCCGATATATTTTCTATCAGATTTAGTATTCGTAATAAGGTATACAAAACCTACACAGTCTTCAGGCAATACTGTAATTTCGTTTAGTGATACGCCGTCAGACTTTATCCAGTTTGTCATCGTCTAGTATATATCATTTACAGATTTTAAATTTGCATAAAGTGAAATTTCTGTAGCTCATGTATATTTCATTAATTTGTTTCATACCCTACGGCATAATCTTCGTCTACAACACTTGATCTACATTTTAAACTGCATTCAACCCATGTGTCTGTTTCCATGCCGTTAAAAAACTTTTGCCATAGATCATGGTTCAATACCTGTTCCATAGTTAACCTATTCTTTACATTTAGAATATGTCTGTATTTTTGGAAAAAACTATCTTTGTATTCAATAGTCTTGTCTTCAAAATTCATGCTAGAATATGGAAAACTAGTCCAAGAACATGGATGAACTGTTCCTTCAGCATTTATATACATGCCTCTATTGCCTACTAGACACAATGGTAAAATACCATTTACTTCTTTTGTGTTATAATACTTTTCTCGGTTAGTTGTTAAGTATTGTGTAGTATCTTGTATTCGATTTGTTAAAAGATGGATATCCCTCTCATACCTGTCAGTCTTACTGATAAACTCAAGACGTGGTTCTAACAAGTCTTCGCCATATGCACCGTTGTACTTACTACTAAACTTTGTGCTTTTAGTCCATTGTACCGCATCACAGCCGTTTTTTGTTGCTAAGTCTACAATTTGTTGTGTATGATCTTGATTAAAGTTAAAATAGATAGCAGCCCAATTTACAAACGCTGTACTATTATGACCCATTAAATGCATACCCAGCATAATACTTTCAAAGTTACTGTTTACTCTGTATAAATCATTCGACGCTTGATCATATCCGTCTACACTAAAGTTTATAGTATCATACTCGTTACTGATACTCGCAAAGTTAGTCCACCACTCTTTGGTTTTGTAACTACCATTAGTAATAGTGTATACATGGCATGTAGGTTTTGTTGACTTTATATATTCAACAATCTTTAAATAATCTTTGCAGTATATTGGATCTCCAACATCTCCACACATAGTAAAACGTTGCACATGCTCTGCAATAAAATCTCTCGGAAATGCTTCTTTAAATTCTTCTATACTAATTTCTTTATTTAACCAAGGTGTATCAGGTAGTTCTGTTCGAGGACAACGGGGACATCGCAAACTACATTTACTACTAGGCTCTATATGCCAATGATAAAATTGCCATCCGTACTTGTTAATCATATACTGTAACTTCTTTCATATACCAATTTTCTATCATAAGTTTTATAGTAGTAGCAACTACCACTGGTTGAATTTTTTGTGTTTTTAAATGTGCAATCATCGGAGTGTCAGTGGGACCTGGATTAATTAATCCCAATCTACAAACACTTTGTTGCTTTGCAAGTCTACGAAATAACTGTGCTAAATCTTGTTTATGATCTCTATAGTGCCATGTGTTATTATTATGATTAGTTTCTATTCTAGGATAGTCGACCACATAACTGCCAATGTTTATGATAATTTTAGGCTTATCTTTCCAAACATTGAATAATTTTTCTAACAGTTTGCTTTGATAAGTTTCATTATATGCATTGTTTATAAAAACGTCATAGTCTTTATCGTTAAGTTCCTGTATAAGATTATCTGTTTGTGAAATATCCCATCCGTTATTTCTGCTGTATCCAGTACTTAACAATAGTTGACTGAATGCTAATCCTATACCGCTAGTGTGGCCAGTAATTGCTATATTCATACCATCTCCACATCAGTGTCGTAGCTGGTGAAGCCATTTTCCTTGATAACCTTCATCAAGTTATTAACACGCCCAGCTAGTTCATCCTTGTGACTAACTAGCCATACACTCTTGTTCCTATCTCTAGCCATCTTTTTAAGTACTGCAAGGGCACTTTCTACTCCGCTTGCATCCATACCGCTGTCAACAACCTCGTCAATAAACAGCAAGTTAATAGGATGGTATAAACTTTCCCAAACGTCTCGGAATGCCCAGCTCAAACTTAAAATTAAACGATTACGCTCACCACGTGACAGGTTATCAAAGTCCAAGTCTCTGCCTAATTCTTGTATCTCTACAGATAGATCATTCATAAACTTAACACTGTGTGGCAAGCCCATTTTGTTCAAGTAATAAGTGAGTCTAGTATTTAAGAACGCTAGGTTCTGATCAATAATTCGTTTACGTATAAAGCTATCTTTATTTGTCAATAGCTTCAACAAAAACTCCTGGTGATCCTGCATACTAGTTAAGTCATTAATGGTATCCCAGGACACTTCTTCAACACCAGTGTCTGACATCTCTTGAATTTGCTCGTCGTATGGATCTTCCTGATTCTCACGTTGCTCTAGTTCTTTTTTAAGTGCGTCTACGCTGGTACGATGATTGTAGGCATCCTGTAGCGTATCATAAAACACTGTAGGTGCTGAACCAACTTCGCCAATCTCTTGGATTACTGCAATATATTCCTGACGCTTCTTGTCATTATCAAGAACATGATCGCTGGCATCCTGGCGCTGTGATATTTTACTGTCAACAATAGTCTGTTGTTTGTCATCATGAATATCCTGACCACAGGCATGACACTTGTGCTCATCCAACAACTGGATTTCCTTGTCTAATTTTTCAATTAGTTTTGTTTGTTTTGTGTCATCCTGGTCCAAACTAGTAATCCAGCGTTCAGCTTCCTGTACAGCCTTTAGTTTATCATAAAATTCTTCTAGTAGTTTATGATTTTCAAGTTCGCTGTCAATGTCTACATGACCAAGGTCGTCGATACCCTGTTTAAGTTTTACAACATCTTCGTCTCTTTTTAGTAGCCAGAGCTTCTGTCTCTTTTTAGCACTGTCAATCTGCTCCTGAATTCTACGGTTAGCATCTTCCACTGCTTTAATACGAAACTCTTCTTGGGTAATCAAGTCTTTGGTCTGGCGTGTCATCTCTTTAAGAGAATCTGCCTTTTCGCTGAGCAAGGTAATGCCCAACAACTGCTCTATAATAGCACGTTGATCATTTGCTCCCAAACTTAGGAAAGGCTGAGTGTAGGTGTTTAGAGCGACGAGGTGTTTAAACATGTCATGGCTCATGCCAAGCATACGTTCAATTTCTTTTTGTGTCTCTCTACTATCACCTTGTTGTGACTCAGTGCTTTCCTGTTCGTGATTAGCAATAAAGTATTTTAAGACGTTTGGTTTACGTCCACGTTCAAGCCTATAAGCAACACCATTAACTTCAAAATCAACAGTAACCATCATGCCTTTGCCGTTGGTTTTATTGATTAAGTTATCTTTCTTGATGTTAGTTAAGGCTTGACCGTAAAGAGCATAACTGAGTGCATTGATGATTGTGGTTTTACCCGTGCCATTTCTGGCGCCAGAGTCATCACCTCCTTGATCATAATTAGCACCAAGCACTAACGTTAAGTCTTTACGGTCAAAGTCTACAGCTTGAGTCTGGTTGCCCACACTCATGAAATTCTTTACCGATAATGCATTTATCTGAAACAATTATTTTTTCCTGTTTATTTTAAATATACGTAATTATATTACAAATTACGGTAAATGTCTAGCATTAACTGTCTGTCAAATTGAGCAGTTTCCAATTGAGTGAGGTGACTAGTTACTATGCTATCAACACTTTCAAAGTTTACTTCGCCATCAAATGTTTGGGAATGCTCTTCAATGTCAGTTCTCTGAATTAAACTAAGCTCACGCAAGTTATACTGTGGAATAAACTGCTCTTTGATAAATGTTGCTTCTTCGTAACTAATATCAACATCAATCTCAACACGACAATACATGTTAGATAGCAATAAACGGTCTGTATCTTCAAGTATTTCACTGAGTCGAAACTTCCTATACTTAGGAGCATCTGGCCAAGCAACATAAACTGGATCCTTGCCCCAATCCAATATCATACAACCACGGTCATCATCACCAACGTCAGCGTAGTTGTGCGGGAAAGCATTGCCAATGTATGTAATGTTCTTGTTAGTTTGACGCTTATGGAAATGACCAGTAAACACCGTTTCGCATTTAAGATCATCACGACGCAGATCACCAACATCAGGCATCTGCACCATGGCATTCATGTAGAAACTAGGAAGTTCAAAGTGCCCAAACATATACTTGGCTTCGATCTTCTTGATCTGTTTATGCTCGTCGCCAACTAGCCAAGGCGTAATGCAAACATCATCAACAGTTGTAATCTCGTCAAATATTCTGACGTTGTCATACTTCTTTGCCCAAACAACACTGTTCATCTCACGAGTGTCACGGTAATGCTCGTCGTGGTTACCAGGTATAAAGATAATCTGATCAAACGCCGCACTAAGTTTATCAATAGCTTGAACACTATAGTTTAGTGTGCCAATTTGAAGGCTAGCACGATTATTATGCCAATCGCCCAAAAACACACAGGTTTCGCAGTTTTGCTCTTTGCCAGTTTTAATGACAAAATCTACAAAGTCCAAGCAATCCTGGTTGTGTAGTCTAGAATTGCTTTTCAAACCAAAATGCACGTCTGTAAAAAATATCGCTTTTTTAAATAGGTTCATTTTTTCTGTTTTACTTCTATTGTAGTTACTTTAGGCGGAGTTAATTTATCTAAATCTGCTAGAGCTTTCATCTTTTCATCGTTTTCGTTTTGCCTAGTATAACTTGGATTTAAGCCATTTTGTTCCAAGATGTCGTCACGAATACGCTGACCCTTCTTTTCAAGGTTTAATACCCTAGTGAAACTATTAGTCACTGCCGCAGTATAGTAAGCAAACGGGTTGTCACTCTTGCTTTCATCAAACTGTAATCCGATGCGACTCAACTGAAGCAATCCTGCGCCCTGCATTTCGTCGTTATAAGTGTATCCTCGCCAGTTACTTCTGCTGCCATAGCGTTCAACTAGTTTCATAAACATCATAGCAAGTTTGTCTGTCATTGCTCCGTGTTCCTTGTTAAAGGATCCGTTTTGTAACCCACCTTCCCAGTGACTCTTGCCCACTAAAATTAGTTCATCGTTCTCATCAAACTTCCAGTGTTGAAATGGAGGAAAATTACACTGTGTGTGATGGTCAGCAACTGTTTTAGGAGTTTTCTTTCTACCTGGCTGTAGTGGGATATGATCAAACGTCATAATTCTAAAGATCAGATCAGTCTTTGGAACTTTTTTCCAGTCAATAAAGAAATCTGCTTGCTTAACACTGGTATTGCCGCTCATATAAGTTTCTTCATATGTGTCTCTACTTAGCCGAGCAGCTCGATTACGTTTTGCTTGTGCAATTGTTCTAATGTTAATGCGTTCAATATTTGGTAAAATAATGTCATATTGATTAAAAGACTCATCAAGAAAACTACAGTATTTGGTTTTACTCTTGTGTATTTCTGCTAAAATGTCTCGATTGCTTAGATATTTACGTTTTCTCATAGCATCTCCTTTTATAATATACTACTATTATATAGCCAATAAATACAAATAGCAATCTAGGAATGTAATATATGGCTTTTAATTTTAACAATATAACTGAAGCGGTTCAGGACGCAACTAGCAGCGCAGTTCAAAAAGGGCTGAGCAAAGCTATTCCTGGCGATGGATTTATTTCTAAGACTGCCAGGGGATATCTTGGTTCTCAAGCAAACAGACTAATTAACAGTCAACTTAACCCTGGCGGTGAAAACAGTGTTCTTCCCAATGGCGGTGTTGCAACTGCAAGATTTGGCAGCGACAATGATACTAGAGCAAGACTAGCACTTAGCCCTGGCAGTGGAAATATTTTATACAGAGATCCATCAAATGAATTGCTTAGACCATTAACAACTACTGACGGTGTTGTGTGGCCTTATACTCCTAGTATTAACGTAGGATACAGCGCCGCATATACTGGCAACCAAGTTATCCACAATAACTATGCTAGTCAGAGCTATGGCCAAAGTATGATTGAACAAATAAGTTGTGTGGGTACGTTTACAGCAAACACTCCTGAAGAAGCAGAATATCTGTTAAGTGTCCTGCATTTCTTAAAAAGTGCTACCAAGAGCTTCTTTGGTCAAGACCCTAATCGCGGCACCCCACCGCCTGTGCTAAGATTTAGTGCGCATGGCCCGTATATGTTTAATAGTGTGCCTGTTGTTATTTCTGCTACTAACTTTGATTTTGAACAAACTGTTGATTATATTAATGCTAAAGTTGCTAGTGGTGGCGGAGGTGTTGATTCAACAACCCGAGTTCCATCATCAATTTCTATAAATGTAACATTGTTACCAGTTATCAGCAGACAGCGTCAGACTGAATTTGGATTAGAGAAATATGCAAGAGGCGAGCTCATTGGTCAAGCCTCGGGCAAGGGAGGGATGCCATAATGACTGTAGAATACAGACAAGATAGTCCCTATGCACAGACAAGGATGCAGGGAACATATTTAGATATCTATGAGCCTAGGCCTATTCCTAGTTATGCTGATGATGTGTTGTTCACTGTTAATTTAACATACCAGTTTAGACCTGATTTGCTAGCATATGACTTGTACAGCAACCAAAATCTATGGTGGGTGTTTGCAGTTAGGAACCCCAACGCAATCGAAGATCCAATCTGGGATTTCCGTGTAGGTAAAAAAATCTATATTCCTAAACAGGCGACACTATCTAAAGCACTGGGGATCTAATATGGCACCACCACCAAACAACCCTACCCCCTCAGACTCTGATGTCTTCACACCTCCAGCCCCGCCATCACCAGAAGTTACCAATACTCCATTAACCGCTGCTGAGTTGAACCGACAATTTATTGCTGAAAATAGAGCAGAATTAAATGCTCAAGCAGATGACGGTGTGGGCACTGGTGATTACGGTAATGACTATTCAAATCCAGAGCCACCAGCCTCCGCACAGATTGCAGGCCCTGATGGATTTGATGATGGGGGTGAGGACAGTATAGTTGCTGCACCCAATGACTCATCAAATACTGTTGTTGCAGACGGAGCACCGCAAAAAGCGGCTGCTAACGATCCTCAGTCTGGATTGAGCACAGGTAATAAAAAGATTGAAATTTCTCCGAGACCAAATCAGATCAGTGACTTTGCTAGTTATACATACAATATTGCTCTTTACATGCTGTCACCCAAAGAATATGTAAAAATGCTAAAAGCACCTGCTAGTGTCAGACAGATTCCCAAACAGTTAATTGCAAGAAGCGGCGGCATAGGCAATGACGGCGGCAAGAATTTTGATATAGATTTTTTTATTGATAACCTACAAATGACCAACATTGGGGTTAGCCCTAATACTAGAACTACAAATACAAATGCGGTTGATGTTAGTTTTGACATTACTGAACCCATGGGTGTTACACTCATCGAGCGTCTAAAAAATGAAGCAAAAAATAGTCTTGAGGAAGCGGAAAACTATATCAAAACTCCGTATCTCTTGGAGATCACGTTTAAGGGTTATGACGACAATGGACATGAAATGTCAGGAGCAATTAAACCTAAATATATTCCAATTAGAATCCAGGGCTTAACATTTAGGATTGAAAGCACTGGCACTGTGTATAAAGTTAAAGCCGTGCCGTTTCATCAGGATGTGTTTAGTTCATTAAATAGTACTATCCCGATTAACATTCAAGTAAGTGCAGGCACAGTTAACGATATCTTTGGAGGCACCGCCCAACAAGTTAACTATGAAACAGAAACAATATATGATGAAGAGCTTGCTGAAGACGAAGGCACTACAATTAAAAAAACAACTCTAGGAGAACCAGCATCGACTCTCGCCAGTGCAGTTAATAATTTCTTAATAGCACAAACAAAACCAACAATTGATAAAAATGACCCTGGCAAAAAAGTTCCAGCAAGTTCTCAGATTGCTGATAAATGGAGTTTTGCTATTGCGCCTGAGATTAAAAATGCTAAGTTGGTAGGGTCAAGATTTGATGCTCTTAACACTCCACAAAAAACTAACAAGTTATATAAACAAGCCGCGGCTGGACTTGCTAAAAGGCCAACCTTAGACTCAACTACAAATATGTTTAAAATTAATGCTGGCACAAATATAGTTTCTTTAATTAACTATATTATTGTAGCAAGTGACTATATTGACGCTAATGTAGATGAAGTTAACAAGATTGGCACTGATGAACCTCCAGAAAATAAAAAAATTTCATGGTATAAAGTTATACCGCAAATTGTTGGGTTCCAAGGCTGGGATAAAAAAGCAGGAAGATATAAGTTTCATATCCAATGGACTATAACAATAGAAGATATATTTTACAGTGATTTCCCTTGGGCGCCTAAAACTAAACCCAAGGGAGAAGGCGTACACAAAATATATGATTATATTTTCAGTGGGAATAACACTGAAGTAACTGACCTAACCTTGCAGTTCGATAGTGCTTATTATCAAGCTCATACTATCGGAACTGGTATTCCTGATGGCGACAAAGACAAATCCAATATTTCACCACAGGTTAAACCCTTGCCACAGAGTGTTCAAGGGCAGGGAGTTATTAACGACGAAACCATTACAAAAAAACGAAGCAAAGATTTAATGTCTAATATAATGTTCAAGGGCTCCGACATGATTCAAATTGACATGGCTATTTTAGGTGACCCTGCCTTCTTGCCTGTGGGAGACGCATTTTTCCAACCACAGGGCAACCGTGGTGCAATATACACTGAGGAATTTCTGCCTGATGGAACAATAAACTATGACTTAACACCACCATACATTCAGTTAAATTTAAAAACTCCCACTGATTATGACGACCTTACTGGTCTTGTTGACCTTTCTGGTCAAGGCAAGTATACTAGTAGCGAGTTTAGTGGAGTTTATCGTGTCGTACAAACTAATTCTACCTTTAGTGGTGGACAGTTTACTCAACGATTGGATGCTATTAGAGAAAAAATGCAGCCTATCAATGGAAAAATAGGCAGAAGTGTACAGAGTATTCAAGAAAGAGAACAAAAGGCAGCACTGACTAATAACTTAGTTGATAGTTTTTTTGCAAGTTTAGTATCCGGAGTTAATCCTCTAGAACAAGTAATAAGCAAAGGCACAGCCGCAATAACTACCTTTGGAGAAAGTCTAGTAACTGGTTATCAGGCTGGCAGGATTCAAAGACTAGCCGATGAAACAGACCAAGGAAGGTTTGAAGAAGGCATAGGCGACGAAGAACCGCCTGTTGATATACTGGATACTAACACTGTTGTCAATGCTGATCAACTTAATAACAATGTCTTGCTTGATGCATTTGGCGGAGCAGGGGAATTTATTGGCGAAGAGCCAGTTGACGACTAATCTCATTACAGTTAAATACTTTTATATGAAAGTGAAAAATATTAAAAATGGCAGATACATGGGCAAATAATAGCAAGGGCGGTGATAAGGATTTCCAAACACAAAACGTTCGTGGTGTTAGGGAAGAACGAGGCATTGTTATTGGCGAGGTTAAAGTAAATGCGCACCCTGCTAGCATGGGTAACCTTATGGTTTTCGTTCCTACCTTTGCTGATAGAAGCAGAGAAAACGACAAATCACAATGGCGTCAAGTAAAATACTGCACCCCATTTTACAGCAGAACTGAAGTACAAGGGTCTGGTGATAGTTCCATAACCACAAAAAATACTGCTGGTATGGTTTACCCTTGTCCTGATATAGGAACTAAGGTTTTATGCTTCTTCCCAGAAGGTAGAAACCAGGACGGGTTCTGGTTTGCTTGCGCTCCTGATACCTATATGATGCAAAGTTTACCAGAGCCTGCGTTTACATCTAATATTACCACACAACCAGGACAGATTAGAGGAACTAAAGCACCAGGCGGCGAGTTTAACGACAAAGATAACCCTACAGACAAGATAACAAATTATTTAACTCCTAAAAGGTCCTTTGACACCAATACACATAGTAGACTTAAAACACAGGGGTTGGATCAAGACGAGGTTCGTGGACTAACCAGCAGCAACTATATGCGTGAAACTCCCAGTGAACTCTTTGGTATTACAACTAAAGGCAGACGCATTGACAAAAATAGTACCGATGTTGCAGACAATAAAAATATTATTGGAAAGTTAAAAAACAATACTGACTTAACTAAATCAGAAGCAGATGCAGTTGAAGGAAGAGTTGCTAGGAAACACGGCCACAGTCTTGTAATGGACGATGGTGATATTGAGGGTAACAACAACCTTATAAGATTTAGAACTGCCGCTGGTCATCAGATATTATTGCACGACACAGAAGACTTAATCTACATTGGCAACAGTAAAGGCACCTCCTGGGTACAAATGGATGCATCAGGCCAGATTGACATTTATAGTCAGACTAATATTAACCTGAGAAGTAAAAGCATTAACATGCATGCTGACTCCAGTATTAAGATGCATGCCGGAAATAATATTCAACTAGTAGCAGGCAAAACACTGCAACTAGAAGGCGGCACACTTGCTCACATGTACAGTGATGGGCAAGCACAAATGTATGGTGCCAAGAGCATTGACATTAAAAGTGGGTCAACATTAAATGTAGAAGGCAGTAAAGTAGGAATTAAAGCAAGTGGCAACATGGATCTACAAGCAAGTTGTTTGGCATTACAAGGTACTGCCTCAGGTGCTGCAAAGCAAACCGCTGCTCCTAAACTTGATAAAGCAGACACAAAGATTAATACACAGGGTTTCTGGGAATCCACAGGCACACTTAAGACTACAGTGGACAGAGTTCCCACACACGAGCCTTTTGCTGAACATAAAGTTACTACACAGGAATCAGTGTTAAGGTCAGTGCAAGTTGGTAAAATTCCTACAAGCGGAACTGTTGAACTTGACAAGCCTAAACAGCCTATAAAAACCGCAAGCACTGGTATTGAGCAAACTAAACAAGTTGCAAACAAAGAAACAGTATCCGCAGCAACAATTTTAAAACAGCCGGATGTTGGTATCAATGTAGGTAAATTACCCAGTAATACTATTAAAAATGTAGCCGCCGCTACAGTTGAAAAAGCAGGCAGTGGAGGATTACTAACGCATATTGATTCAGTAACTAGTGCTGTTGGAAAATATGGCACCAGTGCAGCATCACTGGTTAAGAACGGATTTGTAAAACCCGAAACATTCTTTAACGGTGAACTTGCTAACCCCCGTATGTGGCAAAACAAACTCGGCATTGACAGTTTAGATGCTTTCATGGATGCAGAGAATATCCAGGAAGATTTATTCTTAACAGATGTCGTGGATGATTACCAGGATGCAGTATTCAGCGGTGCAATCCAGGATGACGATGATGAAGATACTATTGCTGGGATGGTCATGGTTACCCGCGCCACTAACGCAGAAGTTGCAGGAGACTTTCGTGAAGGTAGAATTATTGAACCTCGACCAATTGTAGGAACAGTAAATATCACACAAGACAAAGACATGTCTAAAGAACTAACTGGCTGGTTCCAGAAAGGATCTGCGGCTTCTAATATGTCAAAAAGTACTGACAGCGTTGGTTATACAGACAACTGGTACAGTGATATTAGTCAAGATGATGTAAAAGAAGAATGGGATGTCGTTAGCTCTACAAATAATACAACTGTAACTGGTGGTGAATCTACAACCGTAAGTGCCTCAGCACAACAAGAAGCAGCAAGAGTAGCTAGCCTTCAGCAACAAGCAGACACTGCTCAGAGAAGACAGGCAGCAATAGATAATTTTAGAAGATCATCTGGGTTGTCAGGAGGTGCGTTGATCCGTGCATTTAACAACGAAGTGCGTAGCGGAAGAATTACCTTTTAAAGGAGAGATATAAAATGACAAAAGTATACGAAAACATGAACGAACTAGTAACAGAGTTCTTAAACAAAGCAGCTAATAAAGACTGCGGGAAATATAAATTACCAGAAAGCACTTGTAGACAATGGACTCATGACAAAGGATCCAAATACCACTACCATAGTTCAGGATATTATCCAGATCAATCTACATTGTATTTTGCGTTTGACAATTACAATGATGTATATCAGGATTATTTTGCTAAAAATGTTAGTGTAAATTCTATAGAAAATGCAGGTGGTAGGAGCAATTATCCACAGCCAGTCACATTAGGAGAAAACGAAGGCCTGCCGAATTACTCATTTGAAGCAGAAGTAGATCATAACAGCACCACATCAACGACTGTATCATACACTAATACGGTGTCAGTAGGCGTGAAAGTAATGCTTGGAAATGACACAATGCCTATGCACGGTGAAGTTGATGTAGGTTACTCATATTCAACAACCACAAGTCATACCAATGAAGAATCAAACGGTCAATCCAGTAAGGGAATCACCACTTGGCATTGGGATGAAAGTCCAGACGTATATCCAGAAGGGTTTCAATTGTTGTGGGGAGTAAATCGTTACCAACTTCGAACCAATCCAGATGCACAACTTGTTACAACATACACTATTGATGCAACAAACGGATTTAAATTTGCTATTAATTGTGGTTATAAGAGATCAGACAAAACACATCACACAACGCTATTTGTAACGCTGAAGCCTTCAGATCTAGGTTATACTAGTAATGAATTTAAAGTTAAAGTACCAACAAAGTATGACGTTGATTACTATGATTCGTTTCCAACAATACAAAAAAAGCCACTTGGATACATTGGATAACCCAACGTAAAAGGAGAGATATAAAATGGCAATGTATAGAGGTTTTAGTACAGTACAAGGAAGTTTCGCAGCTACTAGAGTAGTGGACGGAGACTTGATTAAACGTGACTTGCTTAACGCTTTTGCTATACGCAAGGGTGAGAAAGTCGGATCTCCGGCATATGGCAGTGGGGTTCTAGACCTGGTCATGGAGCCATTGACTGAAGAAGTAAAAAATTTACTTATTGAGGAAGTTACAGCAACTATTAAACAAGATCCTAGGGTAGCATTACAACAACTTGTTATTGATGAGTACGAAAACGGGCTTCAAGCACAAATAAACCTAGTTTATGTGCAAACTAACCAATCTGAGACTCTGGTTATTAATTTTGATAGACAAGACGGCACAGTAAGTTAGCCTTTAATAGTAGTAGTTTATTACATCTATAAATACATTATAGGAAGGTAAATCTATGGCACATACTACACGATCAAGCAATTTGTTTGCTACTGAAGACTGGAAAAAAGTTTACGAATCATTCAAGGAAATTGACTTTCAGAGT
>Ga0206130_10006574_pt1 | contig 13248 bp, 13 predicted proteins | sample Helgoland_Spring_9_FD_148637 | JGI IMG/M metagenome (GOLD analysis project Ga0206130, IMG submission 148637) | Pelagic subsurface seawater microbial communities from Kabeltonne, Helgoland, North Sea - Helgoland_Spring_Bloom_20160512_1 | ecosystem: Environmental > Aquatic > Marine > Epipelagic ... | reverse complement strand
TAAATTTTAATTAACGATATAACTAATACATTCATTATTAAAGTAATTACGTTATCATGTTGTTATTTTTTTACATAAAAAAGACTTAATTAAAGGTTGAATGTATAATAATTGACGCTTTCACCCTTATTTAAGTTGCTTAAATACTAAGACTCATTCGTTGAAAACCCCTTAAAAAATGACAAATAGCACAAAACATGAAACCAACGAAATTTATAAATCCGCTATTTTTGTTCTAATAATATCTGAACATCCTCAATTAACTGACTCACCTCCAGTGGTTCCGTTCCATCATAAAAACCTCGAATTCTTCTTTTTTTGTCAATCAAAACAATGTTTTCCGTATGAATAAAATCTCCTTCACCTCCTTGGTCAAAGTTAGTGTCATTTACACTAGGGGCTACCAAATAACTTTTTCTCGCCAAATTGTATAAGTGATGCTTATCTCCTGTTAAGAATTGCCATCTTTTAGAATCAGCTTCATACCTTTCTCCATATTCCTTCAACACTTCAATAGTGTCGATTTCAGGCCAGACTGTATGAGACAATATTATGACATCATCATTGTTGACATATTTATCATGAACTCTACTTAATTGACTATTCATTATTGGGCAAATAGTTGGACATGTCGCAAAAAAGAAATTAGCGACCACTACCTTACTTTTGACAATTTCTTGCGTAACATTTTCACCATTCTGATTCGTTAATTGAAAGTCTAAAATGGTATGATTAACACCTTTATTATGCAGGGAAGAATCAACCAAAACATGATTTACATCGGTTGGGTTTAATATTGGCAGTTTTCTTTCGTGTTTTTGTTCATATAATATATATGTAGCAAGGGCAATAACGCTAATGGTTATCACTAATAAATACACAATAGTTTTCTTCATATTTTCTTTTTTACAACGAGATGGCTTTTTGAACCAGCACGCCTACCATTTTACAACTATTTTCCCAGTTGACCTTCGTCCTTCTAAAAATGTATGCGCCTCTGCTAGTTTACCTACTGGAAATTCACCGCCAACCTCGGGCTTTAATTCCCCTGCTTCTGTCATCTTTACAACTTCCTGCAAACACCTTTTCAAAATCGTTTTTTTATTGTCTGCAATTTCTAACATGTTAATTCCTATAATCCCCTGGGATTTGATTAACAAAGAAATTGGTGTGAAAAACCCAAACTTTCTAACGAGATTTAACTTGGAAAACATATTCCCCCTTGAATCAGCTAATTCAGCTGCTCCATAAATTACTTGCTTACCCCCTTTGTCTAATAATTGGTTGTCTTTTTTAAAAGTCGATCCACCAACAGAATTAAAAGCAACATCTATTTTTTGACCGTTTGAATGTTTAAAAACTTGTGCCACATAATCTTTTTTTGAATGGTTAATGGGAAAATCGACCCCTTGGTTCTTTAGATAATCAATTTTTTCATCAGTGCTTGTTAGCCCATAAACTTCACATCCTTTAAGTTTTGCTAATTGCGTTATTGCAGTCCCCACTCCGCCTGCTGCAGCGTGAATTATGACTCTATCTCCTTCAAATAAACTTGTGCATTCATAAGCAGCATAATAAGCTGTGCAATATTGAGTTGCCAAGGCAGTTGCTGCAGCAGCATTAATCTCATCCGAAATAACTGCACATGCTCGATAGTCAGTTTTAGCGAATTCTGCGTACCCTCCAAAACGCGTCATCGCCACAACGCGTTTGCCAATTAGGCTCTTTCCTCCCTCACATCTTGACTCAACTACCTCTCCAACAACATCATAACCTAAAACACTTGGAATAGGAGGTGCGGCAGCATACATCCCTTTTCTTGCCATAACATCCGCAAAATTTAACCCAAATGCTTCTACTTTTATCAAAACGTCATAGGTGTCTAATTTTGGTTTTTCACTTTCTCTTATTTCGAATGCCTGGTTTGCATTTCCATTTCTAATTAACGCTGCTACTTTCATATATTTTAAAATAACCCTTGTTCTTTTTGGGATGCCTCATACCCTTCATCAGGAGGCAAGTTTGCTTGGTCTGCAGCATCAACAGCTAATTGATCGCAAACTTCATTGTATTTATTTCCGGCATGCCCCTTAACCCAAATGAAGGAAACGTTATGCTTCTCGTAAATGCTTAAAAAACGCTTCCATAAATCAACATTCTTTTTTCCTTTAAATCCTTTTTTGACCCAACCCATCAACCATCCTTTTTCAACAGAATCAACAACATATTTAGAATCTGAGTATAGGGTAACATCCATCCCAGGCTTTTTCAGAAGTTCCAGCCCTACTATAACAGCCAATAACTCCATACGGTTATTTGTGGTCAATCTAAATCCTTCACTTACTTCTTTGTAGTGTTTTCCCGCAATCATTACCGTTCCAAAACCTCCATTTCCCGGATTTCCTTTAGCTGATCCGTCTGTATAAATAGTAATTTTCATCTTTGCAAATGTATTCTTTTTTAAAGTTTGAATAGCGCTTAGTACATATATAAAGTTGTTACATTTGAAGAAACAAATTTCTTGTGCTATGTTAAACAATGTTGACTTTTCAAAGGTTTTATTTTTAGATATTGAAACGGTACCTGAGTTCTATAAGTTTGAAGAGCTTTCAGAAAGGGGGAAAAAGCTTTGGACAAAAAAAACACGGTTCTTGCAAGAAAGAGAAGATAAAACTCCTGATGAAATTTATGAGAAAGCAGGAATTTATTCTGAATTTGCCAAAGTTGCTTGTATCAGTGTTGGTATGTTGATTCAAAAAGACGGTGAAACACAAATCAGGTTAAAATCTTTCGCCGGAGAAGATGAAAAAACGCTACTACAAGGGTTTAATGACTTATTAAATGCTCATTACAACCATGATTCTTACTCATTATGCGCGCACAATGGAAAAGAGTTTGATTTCCCTTTTTTAGGAAGACGAATGTTAATCAACAGCTTAAAACTCCCAAAACTATTAAACATCGCGGGCAAAAAACCTTGGGAAATAAATCATCTAGACACCATGGAATTATGGAAATTTGGTGATTACAAGCATTATACGTCTCTGGAGCTATTATCTTACATCTTTAATATTCCAACTCCCAAAGACGATATCGACGGAAGCCAAGTTGCTTCCGTTTTCTTCGAAGAAAAAGACATTGATCGCATAATCACCTATTGCGAAAAAGATGTAATTGCAACTATTCAGCTAGTTCAAAGATACAGAGGTAAGGAATTGATTCACGATGACTTTATTATTAGCACCTAGATCCCCTGCTAGAACTATTTAGCAAGCTCTAGGTCTATTTGTTTTTTAAATATATCTGTATTCTTTACAACTACATTAATGGCTTGCCCGAGATGAAAAGACTCTCCTGTTTGGTAAGACTCTAATCGCTTGGTTTTATCGTTTAAAGAGAAGTTCCCTTGTAAGGTTGAAACATGTATTAACCCTTCGCATTTCGTTTCGTTTAATTCGACAAATAATCCAAAATCAGTAACCCCAGTAATCTTACCTTCAAATGATTGACCAATTTTATCGCTCATGAATTTGACTTGCATGTACTTCGTTGAAGATCTTTCAGCGCTCGATGCTTCTTTTTCTGTTGCTGATATATGCTTGCATTGTGCATCTAGCTCTTTGCTTCCATGGTAGGTTCTATTATTTAGTTTTTCGAATAAAACGCGATGGACTAATAAATCTGCATACCTTCTAATTGGAGAGGTAAAGTGCGAATAATAATCAAATGCCAATCCATAATGACCAATATTATCGGTTTCGTAAATTGCTTTCGACATAGAACGAATAACCATAGGACCTATAATATGTAATTCATCTTTTGCTTTGGCTTCTTCCATTACTTTGTTTAAAGCAAATGAGATTGGTTTATTCTTTACCTGTTGTATTTTGTATCCAAATTGATCCAAGAAGATTTTCAAATCTGCAATTTTATCCTCATTTGGTTCGTCGTGCGTTCTATACAAGAAAGGTATAACTAACTTATTTGGTTCAGGCTTACCGATAAAAGTTGCAACTCTTCTATTTGCTAAAAGCATAAACTCTTCAATTAATTTATTCGCATCTTTTGACACTTTTAGAATAATTCCTAACGGATTACCTTGTTGATCTAAATTAAACCGAACCTCTTGACTTTCTATTTCCAAAGCCCCAGTGCTCATCCTCTTTTTACGAAGGGCTTTTGCATATTTATCCATGGTGAGAATGACCTCTCCAAAATATTCGTCTTGAACTTTTCCTTCGATAATAGCTTGAGCATCTTCATAAGCAAATCGTTTGTCTGAATAAATTATTGTTTTCCCAAACCATTCGCTTACCACTTTCGCTTCCTTGTCTAATTCGAATACCGCAGAAAATGTCAATTTAGTCTCTTCCGGCCGAAGGGAACATAACTTATTTGATAATATTTCTGGAAGCATTGGTATTACTCTGTCTACTAAATAAACTGAATTACCTCTGCTATAGGCTTCTTTGTCTAAATCGGTATTTGATTGAACATAATGGGAAACATCTGCAATATGAATTCCGACTTCAATATTGCCGTTATTCAATTCTTTATAAGAAAGAGCATCATCAAAATCTTTGGCATCATGAGGATCAATAGTAAAAGTCAAAACATCTCTAAAGTCTCTTCTGTTTTTTACCTCAACTTTATAATCTGCTTCTTTTATCTTTTCTGATTCTACCGTTACTTCATTTGGGAATTTAAATGGAAAACCAAATTCTGCTAAAATAGAATGCATCTCAACATCCATAGTTCCTGACTCCCCAAGTCTTTCGACTACTGCTCCAAATGGACTTTTAACGCGTTGTGGCCAAGTAAGAAACTTGACAATTACTTTTTCTCCATTTTTCGCTCCTTTTAAATGACCTCTTTCAATAAAAAAGTCAACGGGCATTTTACTATCATCAGGACGAACAAAAACGGCACTAGCACTTATGTCAATTGTTCCAACAAATTCATGCTTTGCGCGCTCAACAACATTAATTACTTCACCTTCTAATTTACCGCCATGTGTTTTTAATTGAACTTGCACAATATCATTGTTAAAAGCCTGACCTGTATTTCTTTGGTGAATAAAAACATCCTCCTCTAATTGGTCGGTAATAACGTAAGCTGCACCTCTTTGTGTAAAGCTAATTTTCCCTTCAATTCCTTGACTGGAGGAGGACTTAATTCCTTTAAATTGTCCTCTTCCTTTCGCTTCTATCATTTCGTCGAACTCTAAGTCATAGAGAATCTCGTTTATCAATTTTCTTTGTGATAAATCTTTTATATTCAATTTTGCTGAAATCTGCTTATAGTTATACAATATAGCCGGATTCTCGCTAAATAAATTTAGTATTTTTTGGGTTAAATCCTTTTTGAATCTAAATCCCGATTTGTTCTTTTTTTTTGGCATTTGAATGTTTCGTCTATTAATTAAGACTGATTATTTATGAAGCAATTACGACAATAATTGAGTTGGATAATCGAAATTGATTATCAAAAGTTACACATTGAAACGTGTATAAGTTTTAAAAAAATGGGGTAATTGCTGATTAATTTATGTGAAATTCGACTTAAAATTAACCTAGGAAAGGTTAATTACGTCATTATTATCAAACAAACTTAGGCAATTATTGTATAACTGTGGCTATATATACTAAAAACATAACAAAGCGCTTGTTGTTTCACCTCTTTTTTACAGCAACCATAACGCTAATTATTGGGTCTACTTCGGCTCAATGCACATTATCGGTAACAGATATAGTGGAATCGAGTGCAATTTCTTGTAATGGATCTTGTGATGGTGAATTAGCGGTTACTTTTTCTGGAGAGACAGGTACCGCTTCTTTTCAGTGGTTTGATGCAAGTAATATTGATATAGGAATTAACAGTGATGCGCTAACAGGGCTTTGTGCGGGAACATACACAGTTGTTATTACCGACGATGATAATTGTACTGTAGATACGATAATTACATTATCAGAACCGGCAGTGATTACCTCAACCATTACAAGAGTTAATACAGTTTGTGCGACCTTCGCCGGTGAATTAAGCATTGCTGGAGGGGGTGGTTGTGGCGGTCCATACACCTATTTTATTGATGGAAATGAACTATTAGGATCAGATTCGGCTGGGTTAACTATTGGGTTTTATACGATTGCTGTACAAGATATTTGTGGATGTTCGCAAGAATTCACAGATTATGTAAGTTCAACGAATGGGCCTTCGTTTACTAATAGTTTTGTAAACCCACCATGTAACGGAGCTCCTAATGGAACAATAACTATTGCAGATACATTAGGAACTTCGCCAATAACGCAAAGTATTAATGGCGGGGGATCTTTTTCAGCAAATTTAGTTTACAACAACTTACCTCCAAATGAGTATCAGATTATCGTACAAGACGGAACTGGCTGTCAATCATTAACTTATGTTGATTTGACTGAACCAGATGTAATATCAGCTACGCCCATTTTAATTAACGAGACATGTGTCCTAAATAATGGATCTATTGACTTCCAAAGTTCTGGAGGAACAAGTCCGTATACCTACAGCATTGACAATGGTGCTAGTTTTCAAGCCGCATCTTTATTTAGCGGATTAACTGGAGGAATTTATGTCTATGTTGTTGAAGATGATAATGGTTGTCAAATTTTTGAACAGGCCGTACTATCAAGTATAGCAGGACCAACCATTACAAATTCAAGTTTTTTAAATCCTGCTTGTTCTAACAATTGTAATGGAACTATTTCTGTTACTGCCTCTGACAACTCCCCTATTAGCTATTCTTTAGATGGTGGCGCAACGAGCCAAGTTACTGGTGAATTCATAGATCTATGTATTGGAAATTACACAATTAACATTACCAATACAGAAGGATGTCAAACTTCTCAAAACCTCATTTTAACTGCTCCTATGCCTCCAGTAGCTGGATTTACAGCAAGTGACACTAATGGGCCAGCACCATTAACCGTAATATTTACAAACTCAAGCGTTGGTGCAACATCTTATTTTTGGAATTTAGGAAACCCCTCTTCTACCAGCGTAGCAATGGACGAAACATTCGAGTATCTAGCAGAAGGATCATATACAGTAATGATGGTAGCAACAGAACTTTTATGCACAGACACTGCTTATCAAGTTATCAGCGTAACAGGAACACCAGACATATCCATGCCCAATGTATTTACACCAAATAATGATGGTGTCAACGATGTGTTTAGGCCATTTGCTATTGGGATGAGTGACATTATTGGGAAAATATATAACCGTTGGGGAGAATTAATCTACGAATGGCAGGGAATTAATGGCTATTGGGATGGATACACTCGTCCTGCGGGGCAATTAGCGCCTGCCGGGACTTACTTCTATGTTGTTACAGCTACAGATGTTGCAGATATGCCGTATGCGTTAAGCGGAACTCTTCAATTAATGAGATAAGGTTTAGTTTTTCCTAAAAGTCTTAAAAACAATTTCTGCTTTTGCTTTTCCGATCACTTTTTCCATTTCTTCCAAAGAAGACGCTTTAATTCGTTTAACAGATTTGAATTGTTTGATTAGTGCCAATTGTGTTTTTGGACCTATTCCCTTAATCTGATTCAACTCGGACTGACTTAAAGTGGCTTTCCTTCTTTTTCCTCGATGATGTGTAATTCCAAATCGATGTGCTTCGTTTCTCAAATACTGAATTAATTTTAACGATTCGGATCGTTTATCTAAATAAATGGGTAGGGAATCTCCGGGAAAATAAATTTCCTCCAAACGTTTCGCAATTCCAATAACGGCAACCTTACCTCTTAGTCCTAAAACTTCTAAACTTTTAACGGCTGAACTTAATTGCCCTTTTCCGCCATCAATAACAATTAGCTGTGGAAGCGGTTCGTTTTCATCTAGGAGTCTTTTATATCGTCTATAAACCACCTCTTCCATAGAAGCAAAATCATCAGGTCCGACAACAGTTTTAATATTAAAATGACGGTAATCCTTTTTAGATGGCTTAGCATCTTTAAACACTACGCAAGCTGCAACAGGAAAGGCTCCTTGAATATTTGAATTATCAAAACATTCGATGTGCATAGGTAATTCCAATAAGCGTAAATCTTTACGAATTGTATCCATAATTCTTTTCGAGTGCTTATCCGGATCCGTATTTTTGATTTGTTTCTGGCGTTCTATTTTAGAATGTTCCGCATTCCGAAATGACAAGTCAAGAAGTCCTTTCTTATCGCCTTTTTGAGGCACAATAAATTGAGTGTTTTCAAATGCTAAATCTAGTTTCTGCTGAAGCAATATTTCTTTAGCTACACTCGGAAATCGCTCACGTATTTCAACAATTGCAAATTCTAGTAATTGTTTATCTGATTCATTTAAACGTTTTTTCAACTCTAATGTATGACTCTGAATAATTGCCCCATTCATCACCTTTAAAAAATTGACATAGGCCGTGTTAATATCTGAATCAATAGCAAAAACATCAACATTGTTAATAGTTGCGCTAACTACCATGGATTTCGATTGATATTTCTCAACCAATGCTAAACGTTCTTTTATGTCTTGCGCCGTTTCAAAATCATATTTTGCAGAAGCATTTTTCATCTTATTACGCAACTGTTCAATGACCGACTTAATATTTCCTTTAAGGATCTTCCGAACATCTCTCAATCGATGATCATATTCCTTTGTTGAAACCTCTCCTTGGCAACAACCTTTACAATTTCCAATGTAATATTCTACTGAAGTTTGAAATTGTTTGTCTCCAATATTCTCTTTGGTTAGTTTATGGGTGCAATTTCTTATTTCAAAACTTTGCTTAAAAAGGTCCATTAAAGTTTTAATCATCTTAACAGAGTGAAAAGGCCCATAATACTCATCCCCATTTTTCTTTAATTGACGTGTATAAAAAATCCTTGCAAATGGCTCTTTTCGAATACAAATCCAGGGGTACGTTTTATCATCCTTTAACATGATATTGTACTTAGGTTGGTATTTTTTTATGAGCGTATTTTCTAAAAGTAAAGCATCCATTTCGGTGCTCACCTTAATGGTTTTAATGTCTACAATTTTTCCAACTAAAATTTTCGTTTTAGTATTTTCAAATTTTATCTTATTAAAATAAGAGGAGACTCTATTTTTAAGGTTTTTTGCTTTTCCGACATAAATAATCACATTGTTTTTATCAAAATATTGATAAACCCCGGGAGAACTAGGCAACGATGAAATAATTTTAGTTATGTGTTCACTTTTTTGCAGATGACAAATTTAACCAATTTCAGCTTGTTTTTTCTTTGTCATTTTAGAAACCACTAAACAATAAGAATCTTTTATCCACCCTTTAATTAAGTTATCAGAAATACTTCCATCAACAGCGATAGTATTCCAATGTTTTTTACTCATGTGAAATGCAGGAGTAACTCCAAAATAGTTTTCTCTGAGTTCAATTACTTCCTCTGGGTTGCATTTCACATTTATACCATTAAAAGATTCAATATCTGCAAGAGAAAATATTTTATCCAAGACTTTGAACACAAGAACTGTCTCGTTAAACGGAAAGCTTTCTGATACACATGTAAATGATAAACAGTAGTCTCTATATTCCTCAATATTCATTCAGGAAATGATTACATATAATCTGAAGGAAGTATAAAGGACTTCTTTTTTTGACTCAACACAACTAATGTTTGCATTTGTCCTATTTCTTCAATTGAACTTAATTTTTCTGAGATTAAATAATCGAATGCCGGTATGTCTTTTACAATAATTTTAAGCTGATAATCGAAATCCCCTGTCAGTTGATAGCACTCAACTATCTCATCTATGTTGTTAATTTGATTAATAAAATTAGAAATAGCATTCTTCACTTGTCTTGTTAACGACACTTGAATTAGCGCTGTAAAACCTAAACCCAACAATGGAGCATTTACTGTTGCATGATAGCTGTGAATATAATCCCCTTTTTCCAGCTTTTGCACTCTTCCTAGCGTAGGAGCAGGTGACAACCCAATCTTTTTACTTAACTCAACATTCGTGATTTTACTGTTCTCCTGGAGTTCTTTTAGTATTTTAAGGTCGATCGCGTCTATTTTCATACAATAAGTTTTTCTATCGAATTAGATAATTGACTAATCCTAAACTAATGTACTGAAATTATTTAATTCGCAGAATTATATTTTAAATAATCTCAAAAAGAAGCGGTTTGCTAGGAGACGCGTCATTTTCGAAACTTGCTATCTGAATATTAATAAAAAACGCTCCATCAACTACGCTTTCAGGAACAAAAATCAATTCCGTAATCGTTGAATCATGTCTAGTTGTAGCCGGGTAATTCCAAAAAGCTCTATGCGATATCATTCTTCCACCATCAATTTCTCTATCAACAGAAGGTAAATCAATTAACAAATGTTTGATTCCGATATCCGAAATATATTGAGCAGCTTCTTCAGCCAAATAAGGCCAATTTGTATTAGAATATTGATGTCCTATTTTTTCTACGTGGTTAGGCAACGTTCTAATAACAATAGCTTCGGGGTTGCCTTTAATTGCATTTTGAATTTGCTCTTTGGTTATAACTCGATCTCCTTTCTTTTGCCACTCTGTTTCTTCTCCATCATATACTTCTGGTTCCACCGAAATTACTTGACCAAAAAAGAAAAATGTTTTTAACGTGTCATTTATGGAATATACCTCTTTTGAAATATGCCCAACACATTCTGTGTGGGTGCCATTTCCGTGCGGATTAAAAAAAATGTTTCGAAAATTAACATCTCCCCCTTCCTCAACACTGCCTAAAAATTGCTCCGTACGAACAGGCTCTATTTTCATTGGTTCTACATACCAGGCATTTACACCTTTCTTATCACCGCGAAGCGGAACAGAAATATCTATCGGATTTGATAGATCCACTTTATAGATCTGGTTTTTATGTTCAATAGAAGCTATCATAATTATGTGCTAATTCTTTATAAACAGGATAAAAGTACTATTAATTATGGAATTGTATTTAAATGTCCATCTCCTTATAAATCAATTATTGTGTGAAAAGTAACGTTACTGCTCGGGTTATTAAGAACAAGTGTCGTTGGATTTTCAGGAAACATAGATATCCATTCTAAGGAACAGTTCCTTTGAGCTCAATAAAATCCCCCAAATCTTCAGTCGTTTCCATAGCATGGAATTCTCCGTCAACATAAATTAAGATAGAAACGTCTAGAAGCGGAGCTGTTTTGATGGCTGAAAGATAATAATTACTTCCTTTTTTAACGCGAAAGCTTTTATTCCAATCACCTGTTACATGTGTTTCGTAGAAGTAATTCCCATTAACTCCATAAGCTATTTCAGCATTCGATTTTGAAACAACACGGTATTTAATTCTTTTGTATGAATCTTTTTCACAACTCGTAAAGGCCGAAAAAAAAAGAATTGCAAAACATATAAAGAGGAATTTCATTAGCCTGATTTAGCGTTTATTACAACTGCATCTGAGCAAATTTCATGCCGCCGTATAAATTGTAATACTTTTTAAATGGAATTGAGGTATTCTGCGAAACATCCAACTTTTGTTATCCTATCTTTAGAGCAACTAAACAAATAATTCACTAGCAATGAGATCCGCAAACGCCTTGCCTTTTTGATTAAGGGAAAAAGATTGTTCATCTATATTTATTTTATCTGAATAATTAACTAGTTGCTTTTTAAGGTTAAGCAACCACGCTTCCCCAAACTCACTTTTGACATAGTCAAATTCACATCCCCATATTGTTCTTAACCCTAAGAGAATATACTCGTTATACCTGTCATTTTTAGAAAGTTTTTCTAATTCAAAAGGAACTTCTCCTGTATTTATTGCTTTAATATACTTGGCGTTATTAGCTACATTCCATTGGCGGGTATTGCCATTAAAGGAATGAGCAGAAGGTCCAATCCCTAAATAGAATTTTCTTTTCCAATAAGATGAATTGTGTTTTGAAAAATAGCCTTCTTTGCCAAAAGAAGAAATCTCATAGTGCTTGAAATTATTATTTTCCAAAGTGTTGATTAGTAATTCAAATTGCGCCGCACCTGCTTCATCGCTGAGGGGTTTAGATTTACCGGTTTTTACAAGATGATGCAAAGCAGTTCCGGGCTCCACAGTTAAGTTATATGCCGAAATATGTTGAACATCCAGATCTAATGCTTTTTGCAAATTAATTTTCCACGCTTCAATTGTCATTTCCGGTAAGCCATAGATAAGATCAATTGTAATATTATCAAACCCTAAGCCTTGAGCATCTTGAACACATTTAGTGGCTTGATTTGAATTATGTGCACGATTCATCCAAATTAAATCAATATCGTTAAAGGATTGTATTCCGATACTTAGTCTATTTATTCCTGCTTGTTTTAATTCTTCTAGTTTTTGAAAAGTGAAATCATCAGGGTTTCCTTCTATTGTTATTTCAGGGTTAGAAATAATCGAAAATGAAGCATATACTTTATCCAAAATTCTTCTAATCTCCTCAGCATCTAACAAACTTGGTGTACCACCTCCAAAATAAATCGTTTCGACTATTTCCTCGTTCAAATAGCTTTTTTGAATTTCTATTTCCTTCAGCAAACAGGATATTAAGTCTTCTTTATTTTTTAAAGAAGTGCTAAAATGAAAATCACAATAGTGACATTTCTGTTTGCAAAAAGGTATGTGAATATAGATGCCCATTGATTTTCAAAAGTACATAGTTTGATCAGTACAATTCTCTAATTAGTCAATTAATTAAATAGCGAACTTTTAGGGAAACCTCTTTCTCTTTTTTATTTTTGTGATCCTTATCATTTTTTTTATGAAAACACATTCTATTCTGTTCCTATTATTCTTGATTAGCTGTTCTCAGGAAGAGGCTAACATTCCTGTTGAAAAAAACATCACGGTTGATCAAAAAAAAAGTATTACCGATGGTGAATTTATTGAATATCATCCCAATGGAAATGTAAAAACAAAAGGATTACTCAAAAACGGAAAGAGAACCGGAACCTGGACAGCATATCATGCTAACGGCAACCTATACAGTGAAAACAAATACAAAGCAGACATACGCAATGGAAAAACCGCAGCTTACTATCCTAATGGGAATGTGCAATATATGGGTCTCTACATTAACAATGAAAAAGACGATCATTGGTTTTTCTATAGTGAAGACGGGGCTTTTGAAAAAGATGTGTTATTTAAAAACGGAGAAAGAATATTAACGACTCCTTAGCATAAATAACCTTCATTTACTCCAATCCGTA
>Ga0206130_10006556_pt1 | contig 13276 bp, 16 predicted proteins | sample Helgoland_Spring_9_FD_148637 | JGI IMG/M metagenome (GOLD analysis project Ga0206130, IMG submission 148637) | Pelagic subsurface seawater microbial communities from Kabeltonne, Helgoland, North Sea - Helgoland_Spring_Bloom_20160512_1 | ecosystem: Environmental > Aquatic > Marine > Epipelagic ... | reverse complement strand
ATCAGGCGCTTCGTGCCCTGAAGAAAAAGCTACAGCGTGAAGGCGTTTTTCGTGAAATGAAGCTTAAGCAACATTTCGAGAAACCGTCAGAGAAAAAAGCGCGTAATAAAGCTGAAGCGATCCGCCGTGCCCGTAAATTGGCGCGTAAGAAGCTAGAACGGGAAGGGTGAATTAATTCACCTTAACGTTTGAGACAACTAAGCCCCCGTCGAGCAATCGGCGGGGGTTTTTCCTTGCCCACTAGCCGATCATGAAAACGTCATAGCGCGTGGACTTACCCAATATCTGATGCGAACAGGCCCGCACGCCATTGATCGGATCAGCCTTTGCTGGCCATTTCAAAACCACCCGTTGCTTGGCCGTATCAAGGGCTGCACGCACCAGATCCGCCGCATCATCATCCGTCCCCACAATCTCGCGCACTTGGCGTAACTCGCGTTTCACAAGTGCTGACTTGTTGCGGGGGGGATGCATCGGGTCAATTAATATCGCCTCACCGTCCAAGGTGGGTAGCAGGTCTTTGGCATCGCCGTGTAACAGGGTCATTCGCTCGATGATCTCAGCAACGTCACCACCTTCACTTGCCGCGCGCTCAAGGCCGTCTTGCAACAAAGCATACATCTTAGGAGAGCGTTCAATCATCGTGACCTGTGCACCCAGCGAGGCCAACAGAAACGAGTCACGCCCCAAACCCGCAGTGGCATCAATCACAGTCGGTGTTTTACCCGCACGCAGTCCCATCGCCTTGGCCAAATCCTGACCGCGCCCACCACCAAACCGCAGGCGATGCCCAACAGCACCGCCAACAAAATCGACGCGCAGTTCAGTTTCAAGCTGTGCCATTTTTGGACCTGTTCCGTTCGTGTATCTGCATCAAAAATCCGTCATCATGTCAGCGTACCATCAGGCCCAGCTGGCCTAAAAGATCACCCGCCTGATGTTTGGAGATCACCGCACCTTTGAACCTTTTGGCGTCCGTCAACGTAACGCCACCCAGATCGGCACCGCGCAGATCCGCATGTTCAAACCGACAATCCGAAAGGTTTGCATCACGCAGCAAGCAATCCTCAAACACAACGTCGCGAAAATCACAGGAGCGCAAATCAGCCTCAGTAAAATCAATCTGCTTCAAAGTCATCTTGTGAAAAGACATCTTAGGCACCAAGGCAAAGACGAACAGAATGCCCTCTAACTCCATCCCGCTGGCCCGCGCCTCACTAAAATCGGCACCCGTCATTTTGCAATGCGCTATCTTCATCGCCGCCAATGTGGCCCCACGAAAGGATGTATTGCTAAAGTCACCGCTGGTAATTTCCGCCTCAGTCAAAACCGCGCTAACAAAACTGGCACCCGCCGCGCGACACCCATCAAAGACCGCACCTTCCAACATCGCACCATTGAACGAAGTGCCTGCCAGATTACATTTCTCGAACCGCCAATTTGGCATCTCTAATTGCGATAGGTTCAAACCATGCAGATCGCAGTTGCGCAAAACAGTGGGCTCATCCGCCTCAGACAGATCTCTCATGTCAGCTTCTGTCAGCAATCGATCCTCAATGAGGCTGTTGGGCGTGTTTTCCATAGAGTTTGGTCTGACATTCGCTATCCTCTTTTTCAAGGGCCACCGCGAGGCGCAGGAACGTTTGGAACCATTGATGACAAAGATCGATTTCAAAAAAACGCAGAAGGCGCTGTACCTACCGTCCGCCAAAACCATCGAACTGATCGATGTGCCACCGATGCAATATGCGATGATCGACGGCAAAGGTCCCCCCGGCAACGACACCTATATCGCAGCGCTTGGGTGGCTATACCCCGTCAGCTATGGGATCAAATTTCGCTCCAAACTTGAACTGAAACAAGACTATGTTGTCCCCCCGCTGGAAGGGCTTTGGTGGGCGGAAGATTATACCGCATATACATCAGATCGGCGCGATGAATGGCTGTGGACGATGATGATCCGAGTACCCGATTGGATAAACCAGACAATCTTCGACGCCTGCGTGGCCAAGGCTGCAATCAAACTAGGAAATCCACCCGCAACGCTACGGCTTGAAACGCTGCACGAGGGGCAGTGCGCCCAGATCATGCACATTGGCCCTTACAAAGACGAGGGACCAACAATTGCCAAGATCCACTACCAGTTCATCCCGGATCATGGGTTAATCGAAAACGGAAACCACCACGAAATCTATCTTGGTGACCCGCGCAAAACAGCGCCTGAGAAATTGCGGACAGTCTTGCGCCAACCCGTCAGGAAGCGCGAAACCGCTTAAACGACGGGTAGCGCCGTCGTCTTAAACACTGTGCGCAAAGCGAAGCTGGATTGCATCTGCCCAACGCCGGGCAGTCGCGCCAGATATTGGCGGTGGATACGGGCAAAATCCTCAGTGTCTGATGCGACAACCTTCAACAAATAATCGGCTGAGCCTGCCATAAGGTGACATTCCAAAACATCTGGCACGCGGCCTACGGCCTTTTCAAAGGCGTCTAACACCTCATCAGCCTGCCCTTGCAACGTGATTTCAACAAATACAGTTGTTGGAACGCCCATTTTACGAGGGTTTAACAACGCCACATAGTCGCGGATATATCCCTCTTCTTCCAAACGCTGCACGCGACGGTGACAGGCAGAAGGCGACAGGTTCACCACCTCAGAAAGGTCCGCATTTGAAATGCGCCCCTTGCGCTGTAAAGCTGTAAGAATGCGTTTATCTGTCGCGTCGAGCTGCATATACGAAGAATCCTTTAATCAATACCGCACTCGATAGCAGAATCTTCGAACAGATCGCAACATATCCGAAGATACTCAACGACCGCTTCCGTTTTGATCGATGTTGTCGATTACTTTACACGACGCGGATGCACCAATCCATTCATTGCTCACATAACAAAAAAGGCCCGCAGTGATTTAACTGCGGGCCCAAGGTCGACCGATTTCGGCCAGATATTATTTATTTAAGCCGATAGGGCTTATTTCTTCAAAGCAGCCAAGATATCAGCCAGAAGCTCTTCTTGTGTTGGACCAGCTGGTGCTGGTGCCGGAGCGGCTTCTTCTGCTTTTTTCATTTTGTTCAATGAACGAACCAACATGAATACAACAAACGCGATAACCAAGAAGTTGATGATCGCCATGATGAAGTTACCATATGTCAACTCAGCTTCGCCAACTGTCGCTGACAAACCAGCAAAATCGATGCCGCCCATGAAGATGCCGATGATTGGGTTGATCAAGTCAGCAACAAGTGAACCAACGATCGCAGTGAACGCAGCACCAATAATGATACCAACGGCCATGTCCATGACGTTGCCTTTGTTGATAAAGTCTTTGAATTCTTTTAGCATTTGAGTGTCCCTCGTAAGATTTTATGACCGTCGCCTTTATTTGGCGTTCGTCTATGAGCGACTTGCTAACACAGCTTCGAATCAACGCGAAAGTTTTTTCGGGGGGAAGAAAGATACATTACACTCAGTCGAGATAGGGTAATTGTTACCTTACAACCCTAACGATTAGCCCCGTTCCACTTACTTGGGCAGTGTGCCTGTCAAAACATAACGCAGGATCTGGACCACTTGCGCAGGCTCTTTGACCACGGCCAACGCCGCCGCATCCACTTCTTTCAACGCGTGTTGGTGCTCGTCCTGATGCAAGATAATCAACGACTTGCCCAGCGCGGCGGCATAGCCTGCATCAAAGGCCGCGTTCCACTGTTTGTACTTGTCGCCAAAACGCACAACGACAACGTCGGCGTCTTCGATACCTTTGCGCGTGCGGATGGCGTTCAACTTCGCACCCTTGTTGTCATGCCAAAATTTGTCCGCCTCAGCCCCCATGATCGCGACACCGCAATCATCGCTTGAGGCATGGTCGGTCACAGGTGCGCTAAAGGACACGGCCAACTCAGCCGCGCCGTCAATAATTTGCTCACGCCAGTCGGTGTGAATTTCGCCTGACAAATATACGTTCAACATTTTTTCGATCCTTAACGCTTAACCGCGCAATACGCCGCCTGTGGCTTTGGTGACTTTCTCAATAACTTTGGCGCTCAGCGCTTCGATATCTTTGTCTTTCAAGTTGCCGTCGCGCGGCTGCAAACGCACTGTGATCGCAAGGGACTTCTTGCCCTCACCCAGTGAGCCACCGATGAATTCATCGAACACACGCACACCGTCAATCAATGCCTTGTCAGCACCCGCTGCCGCATTGACCAATGCCAGCGCATCAACGTCTGAATCCACGACAAAGGCAAAGTCACGTTCGACCGCCTGTAGATCACTAATATCCATCGCACCGCGGCTTGCGCCCGACTTCCGTGGCAACGGAATTTGCTCTGGATATATGGTAAAGGCCATCGCGGGGCCCTTCACATTCATCGCCGCCAAGATGCGTGGGTGCACCTCACCAAACACGCCCATAACCTTTTTCGGACCAAGGCAGATCATGCCGTGGCGACCAGGGTGCCACCACTCTGGCGCACCACGATTGATTTGTACCTTCGCAGGGGCGCCAATGGCTGCCAACACCGCTTCGGCATCCGCCTTGGCATCAAACACATCAACGTCACGGGACGCACCGTGCACATCCTTTGGACCTGTGCGACCGATCAACAAACCAGACACCTGCAAATGCTCTTCGCCCGGCTCACCGCCGTCAAAAACAGTACCCACTTCAAACAATGCCATGTCGGCAAAACCACGTGCTTGATTGCGTGCCGCGGCTTGCAAAAGCGCTGGCAACAATGCGGGGCGCATGTGGCTCATATCCGCACTGATCGGGTTTTCCAGCATCGTCACATCCGTGCCACCACCAAACAACGTGGCGCTGGCCTGATCGATAAAGCTATAGCTCACACATTCGTTGTAACCCAGCGCCGCTGCAGTGCGACGCGCAGCAACAAGACGGCGCTGAATTGGGGTCATCACCGGCTTTGGCACACCATCAGTCAGGCGTGGCAATGGACGACCCTGCAATTTGGTAAGGGAGGCAATACGTGCAACTTCTTCAACCAAATCCGCTTCACCCTGCACATCGGGACGCCAGCTAGGAACATGCGCCATATCGCCTTCAAGTTTGAAACCAAGAGCGGTCAATGTCTGACGCTGTGTTGATTCAGGAATTTCCATTCCGACCAACGACTGTACACGCGCCGCATCCAGTTTATAGGCACGTGCCACATCTGGAATCGCCCCCGCAATCACCACATCAGAGGCTTCGCCACCTGCGTGTTCCATGATCATCTGCGTGGCCAACTCAACACCTTGCGGCGTGAATTCAGGGTCAATGCCGCGCTCAAAGCGATAGCGCGCATCTGAATTAATCTTGAGCGCGCGACCGGTGTACGCAGTGCGGACCGGATCAAAATAGGCGGCTTCAACAAATACGTTTACCGTTTCTTCAGTACAGCCAGACGCCGCACCACCCATGATGCCGCCGATGCTTTCAATACCATTGTCGTCAGAAATAACGGTCATGCCGTCGACAAGCGTGTACTCTTTATCATCCAGCGCCGTGATGGTCTCGCCACCCTTTGCTTTGTGAATACGCAAGGCATTGCCAGCGATCTTATCAGCATCAAACACGTGCAAAGGGCGATTTTGATCGAAGGTGAAAAAGTTAGTCACATCGACCAAGAATGAAATCGGACGCAGACCAATGGCGCGCAAGCGATCTTGCAACCATTCTGGGCTTGGGCCGTTTTTGACGCCACGGATTACGCGACCAAAGAAGACGGGGCATTGATCCAATGTGTCGTCATCAATGCTGACACTGAGAGGGCAAGAGAACGTGCCGCCATAGTGAACTTCTTGCGCAGGCTTCAACCTACCCAAACCACGGGCTGCCAAATCACGCGCGATACCACGTACGCCCAATGCGTCAGGACGGTTCGGGGTGATAGCGATTTCGATCACTGGATCGACTTTAGCAGGGTCATTTGCTGCCAACCAATCCACAAAGGATTGGCCAACTTCACCGTTGTCCAATTCGATGATACCGTCATGTTCGTCAGACAGCTCCATCTCGGACTCAGACGCCATCATGCCAAAGCTTTCAATCCCACGGATTTTACCAACGCCAATGGTGATATCAAGGCCCGGCACGTAAACGCCCGGTTTGGCCACAACCACTGTGATCCCCTCACGGGCATTCGGCGCACCACAGATGATCTGCTTCATGCCCTCATCGGTGTCTACCTGACAGACGCGCAAGCGATCCGCGTCTGGGTGCTTTTCTGCACTCATGATCTTACCGATTGTAAAATCGGCCAGCTTCGCGCCGCGATCCTCAACACCTTCCACTTCAAGACCAAGGTCGGTCAAAGCGTATAGGATGTCATCAATCGGAGCTTCTGTTTCCAGATGATCTTTGAGCCAGGACAACGTTAATTTCATGAGACTGCACCTTTGGATGCCCGACTGTCGGGCCGTGTTATGAATTGCCTACGGCAATGGCAAAGAATGGGCAAAAGTGCAAGTGGCAGCTGTGGGTGTCGGTCAGATGCACCGACGTTATACCGACACAATACCGACGTGAAACATACGTTAGCTTTTGGCACTTTTATCAGGGATAGGTGGGTGCCCGTCCCAGCAGTTCATCCAACTGTCGTCCAATCCAACCATGTGGAATAAAATGCCCACCGGGGTGTATATCAAGGGTCACATTTTGACCGCTGCCGCAGTCTTCCCATGTGGTGCGTTGGAAGGTCAGGAAATCCACAACACTCCACGCGCCAGCATCTTGGCCCACCCCGCAGTCAAACTTGTCACGCCATAATTTCACGGGGTATGTCGTGTCCCCACCCTGCCCAAACGGGAAGTCCATTACGGTGTCATCGGTCCCGTGCACATGGTGCACGTCACGTGGCGCTTGGGGGCATTGGACATCTTGGCGCAAGCTCCCTGAAATTGCGAGCAAGGCCGCAACATCATTACCGTCTTCACAAACATACCGCCAAGCCATTGCAGACCCAAAGGAATATCCGGAGACAAAAATGCGATCCTTATCAATGGGATAATTCTTGGCAACGTCTTCTAAAACCTCGGCCCCAAAAGGAACGTCATCAGTTTCACTATCCCAGAAATCCCATGTTTTACGATTACCATTCGGCGCAACCAACAATACGCCTCGACGACGCGTTGCACCCGAAATCCGGTCATGCTGAACTGGCAAAGCACCCGTGCGCTGCCACCCATGAAAGTGCATTAAAACAGGAAGTTGCGTCTTGCCGTCCCAATCGTCAGGGACTTTGACGTGGTAACTGCGACCACTGTCGAGTTCGCATGGAACAGCCAGTTGGCACTCCTCCCCAGCAAAGGCAGAACTGGCGAAAAGCCCAGCAATCAAAAAGGTGATATATTTCATATCTGCAAGGCTAAGCATCAGCGCAGAAATGTCACGTCACAATAACGTGGTAATCCTATGCCCCTTCGGGCAGATCCATCTTAGCGGCCTGATTCCAAAGACGTTTTCGCCGCTTCAGATATGACTTTGTAAGGTCCACACCTGTCAGAACGCTAAGGTGTTCTTCCAAGGCAGTTGCCATGATCAACGCTTCGTCAGCGCGTCGGGATGACACCTTTTGATTGCGCATATCCTGAACGAAAACAGCCACAACCGCCATGTTTCGATTGAGGGCGAGCCCCAACTAGGACTCTCCGAAATGGCGTGTGTGGTAGGAATACGTCCAACGCTTTCGGTAGTCTTGGCTAACGTTCAGGCCTGCAATCAGAAGCCCAAAAGGGACTCCGTAATACAAAACTAAAACAAGCACTTACTTACTCAAACCACCACGCAATGTTGGCATATCCAAGGATGCAAAACCGTAATGACGCAACCAACGCAGGTCGCTGTCAAAGAATGCACGCAAATCTGGGATACCGTATTTCAACATCGCGATCCGGTCGATCCCCATGCCAAAGGCAAAGCCCTGCCATTCATTTGGGTCAATGCCGCCAGCCTGCAACACCTTCGGGTGCACCATGCCAGAGCCTAAGATTTCGAGCCAATCATCGCCCTCACCAACCTTCAACGTGCCACCTTCCCATGAGCAGCGAATATCGACTTCGGCTGATGGTTCAGTGAACGGGAAGTGGGAGGCGCGGAAACGGATATCGACGTTGTCGACCTCGAAATAAGACTTCACAAACTCTTCGAGAACCCATTTCAGGTTCGCCATTGAGATGTCTTTGTCGATCGCCAAACCTTCAACCTGATGGAACATCGGTGTGTGTGTTTGGTCATAATCCGCACGGTAAACGCCGCCCGGACAGATGATGCGTGTTGGGGCACCAGTCTTTTCCATAGAACGGATTTGAACCGGTGATGTATGCGTGCGCAAAACATGCGGTGGGCGATCATCACCCTCTGCACGGTGCATATAGAACGTGTCCATCTCGGCGCGTGCAGGGTGGTGGCCCGGGATATTCAGCGCGTCAAAGTTATACCAATCGGTATCAATGCGCGGGCCTTCAGCCACGGCAAACCCCATCTCTGCGAAGATGGCTGTCACCTCTTCTTGGACCTGAGAAATCGGGTGGATTGTACCCATCGGACGTTCGCGTGCTGGCAAAGTAACGTCCAGCCATTCGTTGCGCAGACGTTCGTCCAATGCGGCGTCCGCCAAACCAGATTTCTTAGCGGCCAATGCGCTGTTAATCTCGTCTTTTAGCGCGTTCAGGGCAGGACCTGCAGCTTGACGCTCTTCTGGGGTCATCTTGCCCAGCTCCCGCATTTTTAGCGCGACTTCACCTTTTTTGCCAACGGCAGCAAGGCGGATGTCTTCCAACACAGCCTCATCAGCAGCGTTTGCGATTTGATCTAGATATTTGGCTTTAAGATCGTCCATGACGGCCTCCGAAAAATGCTTATGCTCTGCTAGCGTTGCGAGGCGTTGATTGCAAGTCACACCCGCAACCTTGCCCCCTTACGCTGAGACGGTTTGTCCGCTATTCCCTGAGTAACCTAAGTGAAAGCGCATGAATGACACGGGACACTTCCCAAAATCAGCCCCAGACGGATATCAACACCGATACCGCACCAACACTCCTTGAGTTGCTGGGTTGGCAGCCATTTTTTGCAGATCAATTGGATGAAGGTGAGATGGCGTTGACGCCCCCCGCACGTGTGACCCAAGTGCACCGCAACTCGTTGCATGTGGTTGGTGAAACGGTTGACACAACAATTGTGTACCCAGACACGGAAATTACAGTTGGCGACTGGATCCTGATCAACGAAGCACAGACCAAACCAGAGCGAGTTCTAGATCGTCAAAGTCTGATCAAACGGCGCGGCGCGGGTCATGACCGCCATGTTCAAATGATTGCGGCGAACCTTGATACATCGTTCATAGTGTCCTCGTGTAATCGTGATTTCAACGTGGCCCGCATCGAACGCTATATCGCTTTGGCCTTTGAAGCGGGCGTTGATCCGGTGATCGTACTGACAAAGGCCGATCTGTGCGATGACTTGGAACCCTTTGTAACGGCCGCGACTGCAATCTCGAAAAAAGTACCCGTCGTGGTGCTAAACGCGCTAAGCGATGCGCCAAAGCGCGAGTTGGCGCAGTGGTGCAAGGTGGGACAGACCGTTGCTTTCCTTGGGTCGTCCGGCGTTGGGAAATCCACATTGGTGAATGCGCTGACAGGGTCAGAGGTTGATACCCAAGGCGTACGTGAAGCGGATGCTCGGGGACGTCACACGACGACCAGCCGTCACCTTCACATAACCTACGACAGCTGCGCGGTCCTTGATACACCAGGGATGCGCGAGTTGCAGGTGACAGATGCGGCGTCAGGGATCAGTGATCTGTTTCCTGATCTGCACAACTTATCACTTGAGTGTAAATTCTCGGATTGCAGTCATCAGGTTGAACCGGGCTGCGCCATACTCGCAGCGATTAAGGCGGGCGAAATCGATACGGATCGTTTGGCGCGGTGGAACAAGTTGGCGACCGAAGAACAAGCCAACTCAGAGTCGTTGGCACGGCGCAAGTTCAAAGAAAAGAAGATGGGCAAAACCATCAAACCGCCGAAAAAGAAAAAGAAAAGATAAAAAAGCAGCGGCGTTTTCACACCGCTGCATCCTATTTTCACCTAGCAGACTGGGTTATTCAGCTGCGTCGAGTGTACCAGTTTTGAACAACAAGCCAGCTGCGACTGCGCCCAGGATTGGTGCTACGATGAACAACCAGAGTTGCGCAATCGCTGTACCGCCGACAAACAGTGCCGGGCCAACGGAACGCGCTGGGTTCACTGAAACGCCCGTGACGTTAATGCCAACCAAGTGGATCACAACCATGAACAAGAACGTTGCGACGATTTCGAACACCAGTGCGGCGATCATTGAGTATTCACCCAAGTATCCTGCGCCCCAACCGTTTTGACCCAAACCCTTTTCCGCCAATGTGTAACCAGCTTTGCCAGTTGCGATGACCCAAAGAACAGCTGCAGCAACGATTGCGCCTGCAACTTGTGCGATGATGTATTTGATAGCTTCCAGCATGCTCATGCGGCCTGCAGCAACCATACCCAGTGAAACAGCTGGGTTGATGTGGCAACCAGACACTGGGCCGATGCCATATGCCATGGCGATCAATGCCAGACCGAAGGCAAAGCTGATCCCGGTCAGTCCAATGTCAGCGCCTGCCAATACGGCTGATCCACAGCCTAACAAGACCAATGTGAATGTGCCGATAAATTCTGCGATTTGTTTATTCATGGTCGTCCCTCGTTTTGATTATTATTTGGGGACCGTAGCGTTATGCTCACAGCTTAAAACGGGGAAAAACTTAGGACAATCCACATGCATGGAAACTGGGGTGATCATCCCTCTAGGGGCTTGACGATCCTACGCTCGCGAATGTTGTTGCACGCCGCAGCGCCATACTGGCCTCAAACGCTGCAATTACCGCAACCAATACCAACAAAGGCGTAGTGCCAATTTCAACGATGATCCAACCTGCAATGAAGGGAAACCCAAAAATTCCAACAAAATACGTCAGCGCAAATAGTTGAAGGGTTTGAGGCCCCAATTCTTCTTGTGCATCGTTGGCTGCCATCGCAACAAGGATTGGATATGAAACACCGTACCCCAGCCCAAACAAAACTGCGACCAGAGCGTAAAGCAACGTATTTCCGCCGCTAAAGATGAACAAAACAACGCTGGCGCACATGACGTATTGCAGGGCCGCGATCATCAGGTACGGATTTGTGCCACCCTTAAATTTTACCAACACCAACCGAAAAATGATCACAGTCAACGTATAAATTAAAAAGAAATTGGCATAGTTCAGGCCTCGATCATCCGCGAAAACTGTCTGGAAGTTATTGAGTCCTGCAAAAACACTGGCACCCAGACAAACCATGACCACAGGAATAACTGCGCGTGATTTTAGAACAGCGACCAACGATGCGATTGTAATACGCGAGGAAGCCTCAGGCGCTGGATTAAGCGCATGGACTTTTATTGGCTCACTTAGAAGGAAGAAAAGTATCGCGCTAACGATACACATCACGGCGGTTGCCAAAAACGCACCGCGGATTGAAAAACCAGCGGCTTCAAGCATCGAAGCGAAAACCGGAGACAGTCCAAACCCTGCCATGACAAAAACGGATAGAAGCGTGAAAAATTGAACCCGTTCATTGGGCCTGACCAGCCGAGTCAAAACAATTGGTCCAAGAGAATAGGTTAGGCCCCACCCAAAACCAAGCAGAACACTTGCAAGGACCATCCAAGGACCGACCGCTGCTATTGTCCCGTATAGATACAACGATGCCGCAATCGCCAAACACGCGGTACCGAGTGTGCGAAGCCGTCCAAACAAATCTGACAGGTGCCCTGAAAAATAGACGGTTATGACAGTCACAACCGTTGTCACCATCAACATCGTTCCAACGACCTTTTCACTGGCCCCAAAGCTATCGAACAAGCGGGGCATCATGAACGTTAGGCCATAAGCGCCTGCTTGCATAAACGTAGCGATAAAAAAAAGAACAAAGGTTAGGGTGCGGGACATGCGTGAGGCCGATTATAGTTTCGAATTTCACCCTCTGCCCATTCAGAGCGTTGCACAAGCGTATTCCAGTGGACGAGCGCCCTAAGAAACGCAAAAAGCCCTGCCAATAAGGCAGGGCTTTCTAAATCTCTTCGGTAACAATGGCGCTTACGCTGCCAATGCTGCCTGTGCCTGTGCAACAATTGTGCCGAACGCTTCTGGTTCGTGTACAGCCAAGTCAGCCAAAACCTTACGGTCAACTTCGATGCCTGCAAGTGTCAGACCGTTGATGAAGCGCGAATATGTAAGCGCTGCGTCGTGGGAGCGTACTGCCGCGTTGATCCGTTGGATCCACAATGCGCGGAAGTTGCGCTTGCGGTTATGACGGTCACGGGTTGCATATTGGTTTGCTTTGTCGACCGCTTGGCGTGCGACTTTAAAAGTACTCTTACGGCGGCCATAATAACCTTTGGCAGCTTTGATTACTTTCTTGTGACGGGCGTGGGTGACTACGCCACCTTTAACTCTGGACATATCTTATTCCTTCTGGCTCAGCGGTCGTAGGGCATGAAGCCCTTGATGATCTTAGCGTCGGCAGCGCACAGTGCAGTCGTGCCACGCGCGTTACGCAAAAACTTGTTTGTGCGTTTGATCATACCGTGTTGTTTGCCAGCTTGACCTCCGATGACCTTACCGGTCGCGGAAATCTTAAAGCGCTTCTTTGCACTTGATTTCGTCTTCATCTTTGGCATTTCCGTCTCCTTAATATTGAGTTCGGTAGTTGCGCGACTCGGCATGCCATTTAGCCGGACGCGCGGAACGAAGTTGGTCTTTAGGCGGGCTAGATGATCAGGGCAAGCGCAAATGCTGAATTTTCCCTAAAAAACAGCCAAAAACCTAGATCTAATGGCCTCAGACACCAGAACCGAAAAGCCTACGGTATAAATTTGGCGACCACGTAAAAAAAACACATCAAGAATGTCCTACAACGCATAGCCTGCTGGCTTTGATTTGATTGCTTACAGAATCAAACAACCCGCGACCAAAATAATGAAAATGGACGCCCTAGACTTACGACGGTCACTCATTGCAGACACCATCGAAGGAATTGAAACACCAACAACAATCAAACCCAAAACCAATGCAGTATCTGCATCCATAACACGTAATCCTTACACCAGCCTACAGCTTAGTCTGGATCAGTGTTAAAGATCAAACGCTCGTCACATGGTGCAACACGCAAAATGTTTGTGCTGCCTGGAACGTTGAACGGTACACCCGCGGTC
>Ga0206130_10006550_pt1 | contig 13285 bp, 4 predicted proteins | sample Helgoland_Spring_9_FD_148637 | JGI IMG/M metagenome (GOLD analysis project Ga0206130, IMG submission 148637) | Pelagic subsurface seawater microbial communities from Kabeltonne, Helgoland, North Sea - Helgoland_Spring_Bloom_20160512_1 | ecosystem: Environmental > Aquatic > Marine > Epipelagic ... | reverse complement strand
ATCTTTCCAATTTTTCTGTTCTTTTTTTTTTTTTTAATAATATTTATATGACTCTTCTTTATTTTTATATAAATTTAGGTAATACGTTTGGTGGAGTATATCCTTGTATAACTTGTTTTCTAATTAAATTATCAAAATATTTTTCTACTTTATATATAGTTTCAATCGCTTTATCTTCATTCTTAAATCCTAGACCTTTTAATTTAGTTTTAGGAGTTTCATCAGTATACAAATTCATATTTATTATATATATATTAAATAAATTTACCAAAAATGATTATTGTTTGATTGAAAATTTAGTATTTTTTCTGGTTTATCATTATTTTTATAATTGATTATTATTCCTCTATAATTATGAATTATTGATACTTTATATATATTACAAATCAAAATTAAAAATGGGTCACATACTGAACAATCGTATCCATTATTTATTTTTTTATCATCAAATTCTCTAATATGAACGTAATTTTCTTCTAGTTGTTTATCACTTAAACCGGTGTCGTTCCATAAAATATTAGTATTTTTATTATTTTTACTTTTTAAATTTATTATAAATGTTTCATTAGAATCTTTTATATTTAATTTATTACGTAATGCATCCCAAAAACAAGTCATCTATATAAATTATCCATAAAAAATTTAATAAATGAAATTTAAATTTCATTACCATCCGCTTATGTATTATATACATTTTTAGAATTAATAAATCATTTAAAATTAAATAGTATTAATTCAATTAAATGGATATATTTATATTTCGAAGAGATTTAAGATTACAAGATAATGTAGGAATTAATAATCTTATTAGAAATAATAGTAAGATATTACCTATATTTATATATGATAAAAAACAAATAGATAGAGAAAATAATGGATACTTTTCTGATAAATGTGTGCAATTTTTAGCAGAATCTCTTTATAGTTTAAAAAAAAACATAGAAGAAAATAATGGTAAATTATTTTTTTTTTATGGAGATACTTTAAAAATTATTGATAATCTAATAAAAAATAATGCAATAAATAGTATTAATTTTAATGAAGATTACTCTATTTTCAGTGTTACAAGAGATAAAAAAATTTACGACTTATGTCAAAAAAATAACTTAGAATGTAATATTTCTATGGATATTCTCCTATATAATTTTAAAAATATACGTACGAAATCAGGAAATCCATATAAAAAATTTAAATGGTTTCATACTCAAACACTGAATTTGAATGTTAATTTACCTGAAGATTTACATAAAAACGCATTATTTGAAAAAAATATTTTTTTAAAAAAAAAAAATTATTCTTGTGAATATGAATTAATATATGAAAAATATGATAATAATGATAATATTATAGTGAAAGGTGGACGAGAAAATGGTATTAAATTAATGAACAATAATATTAAGAATCTTAATAAATATAATGAAATACGATCATTTCCAATATATAATAAGACTAATACGACATCTTTTATGTCGGCATACAATAAGTTTGGATGTATTTCTATCAGAGAGTTATATTATCATATAATGAATGTATTAGGAGACAATGGTTTTGAATTAATTAGACAAATTGTTTGGAGAGATTTTTATTATAATATTGTCTATAATTATTCTGAAACATTTGAAGGAAATAAAGAATCGGATGTATATAATGTTAAATGGGAAAATAATGAAGAAAAATTTTATAAATGGTGTAATGGATTAACTGGATTTCCATTTGTAGATGCTGGAATGAGACAATTAAAACAAGAAGGATACATAAATAATAGAGTTCGTTTATGTTGTGCTAATTTATTAGTAAAAAATCTTCATATTGATTGGAGATTGGGTGAAAAATATTTTGCACAACAATTAGTAGATTATGATCCATGTCAAAATAATGGAAATTGGCAATGGGTCGCTTCTACTGGATACGAAAGTCAGGCATATTACAGATATATGAATCCAGATAAAGATATGGAAAGATACGATCCTGAATGTATATATATAAAAAAATATATTGAAGAGCTTCAAGATGAAACTATAAAAAATATAAAAAAAGGTACATATAATCAAACTTGCAAATATCCACAAAGAATCGTTGATCTAAAAGAAAGTTTAAATCAATTCAAAAATTTAGTTAATAGCTGAATTATAATAAATTGTATTTATTAATAAATACAATTTATTAATAAATACAATTTATTAATAAATATTGGTTAACTTTATTTATTTTTATACATTATCCTTCTGGATCTAGCCCTATATAAGAATTTTCTTGATCTAATTTTAAAGTATAATTATATATATCATCTCTATCTTCTAAATATTTTAAAATTATTTTTTTTAATACATCTTCTATATGTTTAAAATTTTTTTCTAAACAAAACATTAAATCCACCTCGACATTTTCACTGAGAATTTCTAATTCTCTTCCATCAATTTGTACCGTCACCTTACCATTAGACAGAGCTTTAACTGTCCCTATTTTGTTCATAATATCATCATGTCCTTTTATTATAATTACACTATCATCTATTTTCAGATCGGGAAAATTCTTTATTGTTTTTGTATGTAAACCTTGTATTATTATTTTTAATTTTTCGTCTAATATATTTAAATTCCATAATTGTAGTATAATGTATTTTGATAACTCATTTTTATAAATATTATCAATAATATCATTGTCAAAGGAATTTGATATAGATTCTACAAATTGGTCTCTTTTAAATAAATCTATATATTTTACTATAGGAATTTTATAACTAGTTTTAATGATACTCTTATTAATTATTTCGTTCATATCATTTAAAATTTCAAATTTATTCCAATACCAAAACATAAATTTTTCTGTTTCTATCAAATATTTATATTCATTAATTCTTATTATAATTAATTTTGTTTCTCCTTCTAAGTGTCTTATTTGAGAAATATTGAATCTAGTTTTACTATAAAGTATTGATAATGAAGTATATATTTTAATTTCTTTAGGTTCATTTGTTTTTAATTTATAACGAATTTCTTGATTGAATAATTCTTGATTTTCTTTATTATATTCCAATATTATAAAAGCTGGTGCTGCTGATGCTGTTGCATCTGATGCTGCTGATGCTGTTGCATCTGATGCTGCTGGTGCTGACCGGAAATGCGCTGCTGGTGCTGCTGGTGTTGTTGCATCTGGTTCTGCTGGTGCTGACCTGAAATGCGGTGCTGGTGCTGTTTCATCTGGTGCTGTTGCTTCTGGTGCCGCTCCTCCTGCATGATCGGGCACTGTTGGTGCTGTTGCATCTGGTGCTGCTGTGTCTGGTGCTTCGACCCGCTTCCATGTGAGATATCGGATCCTTGACCCCACATCATGTGGTGATTCGACCCACTCCCATGCGACACCTCTTAGGTTCTTCTTCACAAATGGCCCGCCGTCTGTCATCCAAGAATTGCCCTTGTCTACGATGACTTTTGCAATTTCACCGAGTTGTGCTTCGACCCAATACCATGTGACACCTTCCTTATTCTTCTTCAAAAATGGCGTGCTGTCTGTCCTCCAAGAATTGCCCTTGTCTACGATGACTTTTGCAATTTTGAGATATCGGATCGTTGACCCCACACTATGTGGTTCTTTGACCCACTCCCATGTGACACCTTCTAGTTTCTTCTTCACAGATGACCCGTCGTCTGTCATCCAAAAATTGCCCTTGTTTTCGATGACTTGTGCAGTACCACCGAGATATTGGATCCTTGACCCCACACCATGTACTGACACTGGTGCTGGTGCAGCAGATTTAGAGGAAATTTCTATAGGTATAGGTATAGGTATTAATATTAATTGGTTAGATTTATAATTATCTATTTTAATTTCACCCTGCATGACTTCGACATTATTACAAATATAATCTATACGATGATTTAACTTATGAAAAGTATTATAATCATAAACTTTAAATTTTTGTTTTATTACACCCCCGTTCTTAATTATAGCTATATAACTACATGAGTTATCGTCACTTTGGAAAGTTAGTGACTCGTTTACATCATTTTCAAGATTAAATACACACTCATTATAATTCCATATATTATTCATTAAAATAATTAAATTTTCTGTATCATTTTCATTATTTATTAATTGTTCTCTGGCATATGAATTAATATTTATTTTTTCTAAATCAATTAATTTTAATTCACTGTCAATGGCTTTATTACGAGTTACTTGATTTAGCTTTTCAACGATTCTTTCAACTTGAACTTCAGTTTCAGTTGCAACTTGAGTTTCAGTTGCAACTTCTACAGATGAATTATTAGTTTCATAATAAATTTGAGTTAATTGGTCATCTTTCATAGCTTTAATATGCTTGAATGTTCTATCTATTATAGGTATTTCTTCTTCTTTGTATTTATCAGTCATATTATTTAAAATTTTATTAGCAATATGTTCCGGTTTTATATCATCTAAAAATCTTGGTAAATTAGGCGTTTCATCATAACATTGATATAATCGCTTTACATAATATTTAAATACTTGAATTATCAATTTATCTATAGATTGTTCCTTATTCTCATTTTCAATGAGTCTTAATCTTCTATATATTTCTTTTTTATCAAAACGATTATCACCAACATAGATTATATCCATAGTAGTTCCTATATTCAAATGTCTACATCTAAATATAGATTGAGCCATTCTTGTATAACTGGTTTTCTCATCTAAAATTATAATACCTTTCATATTTTTAGGCTGTATAATATCTTTTCCTACGGTATTTCTTTGATTATAATAAGCAAAAAATTCTGTACTACTAAATAATTCTTTATTATATGAGTTGTTGAATGTTTTATCATGTTTATTAAAATACACAGTTTTATTGGAATCATCGTCAAAATAATGATAATGTGATTTCGTTGATATATTTGATATTTTATCTATAATTTCTTTATTAGTATAATCGCGTAAATACGCACAACAATCAATCAATACATTATAATCTTTAACTATTTCTAAAATTTCTGTTAACTTCATTTCATTATTGTCGAAATTTCTTAAATAAAAAACCTCATCCTTATTACTATTAAAAAATGCTACACCAACATTAATTAATTCATCGTAATCATTTACTATATTTCTAAATAGGTGTTTAGCTTTACTATCATATAGCTTATTGTCTGATGGAGGAGCTGATGTAGATGGTTGGGTAGAGGTAGATGGCTGGGTAGAGGTCGATGGCTGGGTAGAGGAAGATGGCTGGGTAGAGGAAGATGGCTGGGTAGAGGTAGATGGTTCTGCTTGTACTCCTTTTATTGTAATTTCTGATGGAAGAATCAAATTTACAGTTCCCGTGTATCCTATTTGCCAATTGTGGTATTCATTTCCAATTAAATCAATAAATGAACAGTTTTGTACTTCATCTGATATTTCCACTTCTTGAAATGAAAAGTGTACAAGATAATAAATTAATGCGTATGCGTTAGCTTCAGCTCTATCAGTCCTTTTAATATATTTCTTAGTTTCTCCTAAATATTCATTATTTTCTTTATTAAATAATTCTTTTTCAATAATTTCATTGTGTAAATCAGGATAATATTTAAATATTTTATATATTTTTTTTTCTTTTATAATAACATAGTCACGATCATCTAATATATAATTATCTTCTTTATAATAAATTATTGTTAATATTAGGGTTAATAATACTGAATTAAAATTTGATTTTTCCATGGGTGTTTTTTCTAATTTATACGGTATTACCATTCTTTTATTTATATCATCCTTACTCATTCCGTAATGTACGTCTTTTATCATATTAGTACTATGTCTAAGGATATATATAGCATCATCTAACAAAATATTATACGCCTCTGTATTAAAATAACTTCCATACTGTATTTTAAAATTTGTTTTATTTTCATCAGCTTCTTTACTCGTATCATAAAAATCAATAATCAAAAATATAATACAAATAATTTGTTCATATATTAAGTTCTTCTCTATACATATGTTATTGAGAAATTTACTTTTATTTTTATATATAAAAGTACTACTATTAGGGTCGTACATGGAATCAAATTCATCATAAATATATACTTTATTAGATTTGATCTTGCAATCGATCTCGTATTCAATGTCCTCTTCCTGTACTATTCCCGTGCTGATGTGCGTGTCCTCATCATTGGTATCGTTTTCAGCCTGGACCAAACTAGTAACTTCTTCACTACCACTACCTCCAATAATATCCCTAACTGAATATTCAACTTCTGAAAAGAAATCTGAACCGTTGTCTTTATGGATGATCTGTTTTGGATCCTCTAGAACATTCCCCCCCTGAAGAATCTCATCGATTTTATGGTTATGGGCTGTCATTCTCTCACCTGGATTCGGATAAAGTGTTTTTTGATATGAGCTTTTATCAACGAGAGGAATAAGTTCTTCAGTTATAAAATTGTCAAATTCTGTATCTGCATTTATTTTTACTGAATAAACATTAATTTTTAATTCTTCATTTTTTGAATTGCGATAATTATGTTCTGTGATTTTTGAAATTTTTCCTGGTATACCTCTTTTCAATTTATTTCTTATTTTATAAATAGGTGATAATTCTACCAAATCATTCACTTTGAAGGCATCGGTCTGGAGGAGGGAGGAGGAGGAGGGAAGGCCAGCTCCAGGTATATTATATATATTATTAATGTAAAAAATAATAAAATTCGGTACACAAAATTCTTTCTCACTAAAAGAATTATCAGTGCTTTTAATATCAAATACTTCAATCAATTTATCATAAATACCATCACTATATCTAATAGTTATACTTTTAGGCGTCATTAAATTCAAAAATTTAGTTTCATATATCATCCACTTATCAAATTGCTCAAAAATATTTTTATTAATTTTCAATATTCCTTCTCCTTTTTTCGTCACCTTTTTAATCTTTAAATTATCATTATATTCATATAAGTCAAAATATTCTTTTTTATAAATTTGATAATATAATGATTCTTTTGAAATGCCTATTTCATATGTTCTATTATCTGTATATTTTTTATATTTATTAATACATCTTTCTTTCGCTCCCTCGGTTTCATGAGTTCCCGTATCCGCATAAATTTCTAATCCAACATTCGGTAATAATAGTTCTCTTATGTGATATGTATCATCTTTAAAATCACCTACAAGATCAAAAGGTAAAATTACATCACAAAGCATCTCTTGACTATATAAATATCCTATTAATAATGGTGAAATTACTGAGGTTTTTCCTTTAGCCATTCTAAATTGATATATTTTATTATAATCTAGTTCTCTATCACTTATAATATTTCTATATTTTAACCATTGTTCCTCTCTTATTTTATAATTCATATTTAGTTGAATAATAAATTCAAATAATTTTAAATCTTCTGGAATATATATATTTAGTTCTTTTTTTATATTAAATATTTCTTTAAAAATTAATATATCCGATCCTGCATATGTAATCTTTTCTAACAATTCTATAATTTTATAAATTTCTTTCATAAGTATTTTATAAATAAATATTTTATATAAATATTTACTTTTATCGAGTATATAATTACTAATTGTAGAATAATTTACTGTATAAGAAATTTTTGCTTGAATTATCTTAGATGTTTTGATCGTATAGTTTTGTATTTGTTGTAAAAAGCTCTCTTTTAAGTTATCTATTTCATTTGCAGTGTATTTTTTTAATTTAATATTTTTACTCTGATTTAAAAATTCCTTTTTGGTATTTATATACTCCTCTTTTTTGTTAAAGTCAACTAAATTTTTATCTTCTTTCCAAATTTCTTCTAAGGTTTCTATATGTTTATTTGAATTTTCTTCTGATTCTGGATTTAAGATATTCAAATCTTCAAATATACTGTTTATTTTATAATTTAATTTTTCTGATATATCTTTTAATAATACTTTTTTATTTAAATTTTCAATATAAATATCATTTATTCTGTAGCTATATTTTCGTTCTCTTCCATGATTACAGCTTTTTAAATAATTACTAGATGTAAAATCTTCATTTTTATGATTATATAATTCATCTATGAAACTATCATTATCGTAGAATGAATATAGATATTTTAATACATCATTATCACCTTTTATATTTCCTATTAAAATATTACTATATGACAAATTAGATGGATATAATTTTAACTTAGGAAAAAGTAAACTATCATTAATTGATAATTTTATAAATATTCTTGTATTTTCATATTTGTTCCTGTCTGAGATTTTCGATTTGTTGTTAAAAATATGTAAACTAGAGTTATCAGTAAGGGAAGGGAAGGCACGATTAATGATAAATAAATCATTATGATGTATATATAAATTATAATTTAATTTATCATCATGTGTAATTATATATGGACAGCCGTATGGTATAAAACTCAAAAAAGGTAGTTTAAGATCGGCGCTAAGATCAACTGTTTCAGTTCTTTTCTGTGAATTATCTTTCGTAATTATTTGTATTTGATTAATCTTCTTATCATTTTTTAATTCAATTTTATATAAAACATACTTATAATTATTAGGATTTATATCGCTGTTGTTTGTCCAATATCCAAAATCTAATGCAATTAATATTATTTTAGTACCATCACCAACTTCTCTATAAAATACTCTTTGATATATTGTTTGGTTATTTTTCATATACCACTTCTCGGGCATTGCACCTCTTAAATTGTCACTACCATAATCTCCCCAATAACCTAAAATAGTTAAAATTATGGGTATTTTGCTTAAATTTCTTAGTCTTGAATGATCTAAAAGAAAGTATTTATCAGTTTCATAAATAATGCTGATATTAGGTTTTTCAAATTTATATACAAATATTTCTTTTAAATTTTTATTTGGAATTTCTTCATCATTATCTTCATCAACACGGCTTAAATAATATGATGAAACTTTACTTCTAATAATATCCATATACTCTAGTTTTGGTTTTTTATATTCCAACTCTCCATCGAAGCTCCTTATAAATTCTATTAAATCATAATTTTTTTCTTTATCTATATTCTCCATATATAAACCCTCATCTGTTATAGTGTTCGGTAATATACTATCATACTCTAAAAAGAAAAAATGGTTTCGTATACTACTATTGTTCCATAATAGAAATTGATTAAGTTTTATCCAATTTGTTCGGATTATTCGGAATGTATATGTTAAATCTTTAAAGTGTAGGGATTCATTCAGATTATGGCAAGCTACAAAGGCCCGTGGAAATGGATTCGAGCGGTTTGTGCTAAATTGGCTATTGTGTTGAGAACTATATATTTGATATAAACATTCATCAAACTCAACAATCGGTGTACCTCTATCATTATGATATTGAGATAAAACATTAAAATCGTTATACACATGTGGTGTTGGGTATATATTATCATCTTTGTCCAGTTGTTCGGACAGTGATTCTTTACAAGTGATTTTGTTTTCTAATGTATTTTGTTGTTCTTTTTCCCAATGATGCGGAAATTTATTTGCGGTAAATATTAATGAAAATAATACAAATAATTTATAACTATTAAATTTTCTAATTAAATTAATATTTAAATTATAAATATTTGATGAATGTATATCTAAATTTACATTTTTTATAATATTGTATTTATTTTGATAATAATTACAGAAAGACAGTAATTGATTGTCTGACTCTAAAATAATAAATTGAGAATTTCCTAGTAATGAACGACTATAATTAATATCATAAACTATATCATTCATATTATCTATTTTAAAATAGTCTACTTCGACTACATCTTTTGTTTGTGATGCTTCATTACTAGGATTAATATGTGATCGTTCAATACTTTTTATATTGTGTATATTAAACATATTTTTTGAAATAATATTTAAATGATTACATAATAATATACAGTGTTGTCGCTGCAGCTTGTCGCCTCGATGATACTTGCGCGAATCTCGCCCCCGATCTAATCCAATAAAATGATCTAACAATGGTTTTTTGCTCAGACAACTATCGAAAAATGTCCACCATTGTGTATATGCTTCCTCTGAAATATATTTTGTAAGTATTTCTTTATTATGTTCTGTTAATAATTCTTTAATAAAAAAATTTTTCCATCCTTGTGTATGATCATGTATTTTTTCTGGTATATTTTTTTTTTTTTCATCATCATTTTGATAAGCATAACCAATTCTAGATCTTATATATCTTTCACATTCTTTTTCTTTTTCTATTAGTATTAATTGAATAAATTCTTCATCACTTTTAAAGTTAGCTTTGTATGCAACAATATCCTCCACGGACACCTCATGTTCATATGCTTTTTCTATCAGAAACTTATGATCCTTTTTTTCTTTTTTTTCATCTAGTTCATTTCTCAATTTAGTATACTCTATATCAAATTTGATATCAATTTTAGTAGACAAAATATCATTAAACATCAATAAACATCTATCATGGTTTCTTTTTTCTAACAATACATCCTTATCAATTATCCGCAAATTAAAAATTTTATTAATAATACTAAAGCATTCTACACGTTCCTTATTATCTTTAATAGTATCATAATATTTTGTTGCTTTTTTTTTTAAACTTTCTTGAAAGTTATTAGTATAATAGGAGGAATATGTTTTTGATATAAACTTAATAACATAGATAAATTCTTCTTTTGTTAAATTAAGGTTGGATGAAAGTAAAATCGTAGGTATGATGGTCATATTTTCATTATATGATGGATCTAATTTTGTATCATCTAAAGTAAGCTCACCTCTTCTTTTTTTATCTAAAATTAATAATATAATTATGTCAATAATAGACACATGTAGTGACGTAAGATTATAAGAATAATATCTAGCCTCTTTGTTCGTCAGTGGATCTATGCGATGGCTAGTGAAGGCCTCGTGCTGCTTAGTGTGAAATTTTCTTATAAAATATTCATAATTATTCACTAACCAGCTGTCTTTATTCATGGAAGTTATATCAGTGATCGTTGGTTTAGAATAAATATTATTATAAGTAATTTTTTCATGTGATTGTAAGATATTATTCCAATTATCCCCGTTATATATATTCGTACGTATATCCTTTAATATAGCTTTAGCCATTATATAATGTTTGTTCATAAAATCAATATTTCTATTAGGTTTTATGGAGTGTTGTAGAATCGACATGTTGTGATGATATTCGTCCATATGAATTATTGGATCATGTAATCCGTTAGGAATTATACTATTTCTAAATATATGTGGTATTTGATATTCAAAACCATAAATCTGTTCACCTGTTTTTGCATATCTATCTTTAATTTTTAAAATGGATGCTATATCAAAACTATTTTCTATCTCAGGAGTTCCACTAATATTTTTTAACGTATGATAAAAATATATTAAATCACTGCTATTTTTTATAAGATTATATGGAAATCTAGCGGGCCAAAAATAAAAGGCGGGATCAATATAATGATTTTTAAATAATAAAATCATTTTTTGGTCAATCAATTCATAATAATTAAGTATTCTATCATTATCTATATTATCGATTAAATTCAAATAAAATGGTATCCAGTAAATAGAATGCCATGCACAACTTCCTATAACTTGAGGATTTGTATAAAAATTGGATTGATGTAATGATAAAATATGTTTTTTATAAAAAAAACTATTCGAAATAAGTTTTTTTTCCTCGAATTTATTAATTAATTCTGTAGATTTTAATTCTGTAGATTTCAAATCGATTGTAGCTGTAGTTGAACCACTAAGTATTGTTTTTATTGCTTCTATATTATTAATTTCAGTAAAATCCTTTATCATTTTATAAAATTGCTGTATTCCCCCCACCGTATTTGTTATATAATTATTATACCCGTATGAAGTACTCTCAACACTAGCTTTCATATGATTATGAAACTCTTCAATTTTTATTAATTGTTTCGATATGATTTCAGTTGGGGGATAGTAATAGTATTGGCCGTCGATAAGTGTCTCTCCCTCGACACCAAAACGTAATATTTCATTAACGAAATCTGACATAAATTTGATTCCCGATGGTACCTTGTCTTCATTGAGTACTCGTGTTCTTTTACTTTCATTCTCATCACTTCCCTTTAATTTGACATTTCTTAATTCAATTTTCTTAAATTCTAAATACTCTTTAAATTTCGATGTTTGGTCACGCCATAAGTGGTTTGTATCATCAATAATGTCTTGTTCTTCTTCTGATAGTAATGTACATAATAAATAAAATGATATAAGAAACTTAAGATCTACCTCTTCTATTTTTAATGTCTTTATTATATTTAATAAATCAGCATCCTTGTAACCTGGTTCTTTTTTCTCAAACCATTTGTGATTTGGTTTTTCAGATCCCAACCCTGTATTGAGCACACATAATATATATTCATTTTCATTTGATTTTGTAATTATACATATCCAAGAATGATTGCTAATACTAAATGGAATTATCAAATTATCACCATGCGGTTTTGTTCTTATATCAGTCATTATTTTACGGTGCTGAGTTTCCAAATATTGAATTTTCTTTTTATAATGTAAACCATGATCTACTCTAAATTGATTTATCAATGAACTCGGTCGGTCATAATATGAATCCCAATAGTCGTTCTTAGTATACTTAACTTCTTTATTGTAGTCGTGATCAATGCGGCGCCGATGGTCTGTGTCATCAAATATTTGGAAAGTCTTATTGTCAACTGACATCAATATCCAATAAGGGGGGGCGTCTTTGAATTGGTTGGGGTTTTCTTGACGCCCCTTCATCAGTGTTATATACTCTTCTATAAGATTATCGAGATGCCTGCTGGGCACGCCGAGGCCGCCCTGGGAGATGGTAAGGTTTTTTACTATATCCGATAGCCGCTGGCTATATGGTGTACGAATTGGAAATTTTTCTGATAAGAATAAACTAGTAATATTAAGATTTGGATTAGCATATTGTAGAAAGTCAATGCTCGTTTTATGATCGCCTGCGTAAAAAAAATCTTCATTCAATTTATAATCAAAAAAATGATAGAAAAAAGGGAGTATAATTTTACAAAAATGATGTGGGTTATTACCACTAAAAGGAAATACAGGAATTACTGTCCCCCCTCCTATATGTTTCGTAATTATTTTTTTAAGTAACATTTTACCTTGTCTACTATGTATACTAATTTTTTTATGATTTTTTGGATCATATATATAAGCATACTCATTATCAATATATATTTTTTTTTGTTTTTTTTTTTTTTTTTTTAATTTTAAATATTTAATAATTTTTTTTTTTTCTTTTTTTTAATTAATATCTTTTTTTTTTTTATTTTTTTATTTATTTTTATAACTTTTT
>Ga0206130_10006548_pt1 | contig 13286 bp, 14 predicted proteins | sample Helgoland_Spring_9_FD_148637 | JGI IMG/M metagenome (GOLD analysis project Ga0206130, IMG submission 148637) | Pelagic subsurface seawater microbial communities from Kabeltonne, Helgoland, North Sea - Helgoland_Spring_Bloom_20160512_1 | ecosystem: Environmental > Aquatic > Marine > Epipelagic ... | reverse complement strand
GCGTAGCTTGTGGGTAATCAAGATGATCGTTTTACCCTCTTCACGCAAACGGTTCAGAATGCGAAACAGTTGATCCGCTTCAGCAGGGGTCAACACGCCTGTTGGTTCGTCCAATATCAGAATATCGGCCTGACGATAGAGCGCTTTGAGAATTTCAACGCGCTGTTGATGCCCAACGCTCAGGTTTTCGACAACCGCATCAGGATCAACGTCCAAACCATACTCTGCCGCCAGATCCGTCAACGATTGACGCGCTTTCGCCAAGGATGGATGGAGCATCGCACCATCTTCTGCGCCCAGAATGATATTCTCAAGTACCGTGAAATTTTCCACTAGCTTGAAGTGCTGGAACACCATGCCAATGCCCGCAGCGATCGCGGCTTGGCTGTCGGGAATAGATGTCTGCGTGCCGCCAATAAAAATCTCGCCTTTGTCGGCTTTGTAAAAGCCATATAAAATAGACATCAGCGTCGATTTACCTGCTCCATTTTCGCCAATAATCCCATGGATTGTGCCCGGCATCACGCGGATAGAGATATCTTTGTTCGCTTGTACTGGGCCAAACGCTTTGGAGATCCCTTTGAGTTCAATGGCGGGGGAGACTGTCATTATTCAGGCTCTCCAATACCGACCATGAGCGTGATTTTGTCGCCGTCCATGTCCGCAAAATATTGGCTGTGTTGCAACATTTCTTTGCCATCTGGCTCCATACCGCCAGTTGCTACTGCCGCGCCATGCGAGGTGCCGATTGTGCTGAGGTTCACCACCTTTGCCGTCCAATTAGGCGCGCCTGCGCTGAAATTGCAAACGTAGCTTGCAATAGCTGCTGGGCCTCGTAAAGCATCGGGAGAGCGTGGGTCTGCATACTTATCATCGCTTTTGAATGCAGCGCTGATCGCTTCCACACGTGGCGCGTCGTCGATCATGCCCCAAGCATCGAAAAATGTGGTCATGCTGTCGCTCATCTGATCTCTCCCAAAGAAAATTATAAATCAAAAAGGCCGCGCCACCATTGTGCGCGGCCTTTTCTTTAGTAAGAACCCAGGTCTTAGAAGCTCAGCGCTGGGCAGCTGTCGTCGGACATGTAGTCATGAACCATCAGCTCACCTGAAGAGATCTTCGCGGCCGCGTCATCAACCATTTTCTGCATGTCGGCAGAGACCAACTCAGCGTTGTTCTCATCCATCGCGTAGCCGATACCACCATTTGCGATGCCCATGACGTTGAAGCCTGTTTCCATCTCAGGGCCGTCTTTCATGGCCTGATACACAGCGTTATCAACGCGCTTCATCATGGATGTCAGAACTTTGCCTGGGTGAAGATAGTTCTGGTTGCTATCAACGCCAACAGACAAGATGCCCTCGTCCGCTGCTGTCTGAAGAACACCTACGCCTGTGCCACCAGCTGCTGCATAGACAACGTCTGCGCCTTGGCTGATCTGTGCTTTCGTAAGCTCAGAGCCTTTTACTGGGTCATTCCAAGCCGCAGGCGTCGTGCCTGTCATGTTCGCTACAACTGTCGCGTCTGCGTTCGTGGCTTTCACGCCTTGCGCATAGCCACATGCGAATTTGCGGATCAGCGGGATGTCCATGCCGCCGATGAAGCCAACTGTGTTGGATTTGGACGCCATCGCGGCCATCATACCAACAAGGTAGGAACCTTCGTGCTCGTTAAAGACAACGGAGCGGACATTTGGCTGATCAACGACCATGTCGATGATCGCAAACTTCGTGTCCGGATAATCAGGTGCAACTTCGGCCAAAACGTTGCCAAAGGCGAAGCCAGTCATGACGATCGGGTTTGAGCCCGCTTCCGCAAAACGACGCAGGGCTTGCTCACGCTGAGCTTCGGACTGAAGTTCGATCTCGCGGAATGTACCGCCTGTCTCTTCTGCCCAGCGCTGTGCTCCAGAGAAAGCAGACTCGTTGAAGGATTTATCGAACTTGCCACCAAGATCGAAGATCATCGCAGGCTCTGCGGCCAATGCGCCAGCTGTCATCGCCAGTGCGGCTGCGCCACCAAGAATTTTGTGCATTACAGACATTGAAGTCTCCCAGTTGTTTTTGTGTAAGGGTATAGAGATGGACATACGTCCATTCACACCGTGCGCGGTTGATCGCGCGCTCATTACGGGATTAGTGCGCACAGGACGGGCGGGGTCAACCGATTCTTAATGTTTTTACGGAGCGGCATGCCAAGGTTCGTCTTGACTTTACGTCAGTGAACTCTGGCCGGAAGTATCTGAAGTTAGATGCTTTTCGACATGAGCACTGCATCAGCACGTTGCCCGTTTTTAAGGCGGTAATAATTTGCACGTACTCCGTCCCGCAACCAGCCTGCATTGGTATAAAGCGCGATAGCAGGGCTGTTGTGCAAGGCCACCTCTAACAAAAGCCGAGTGCATTTCGCGTTACGGGCAAGCGTTTCGAACTGATCAAGCATCGCGCGCGCATGCCCCATGCGTTGATGAGTGGGATCGGTGGCGATTTGCAATAACTCGGCTTCGTCCAAGGTCACGGACCCAAGTGCGAAAGCATGGGGTTGGGCTGCGAACAACGCGCCGCGCTGGGCGAGCTGTGCTTCAAAGCTGCGTGTATTCCACGGGGTGTCACTGACTTTCGCGTGCAATGTGGCCATCTCTTGCGGTGTCATTGAATGATCCGAGGCGGCGCATCCCGCGCTGGTGCTGCATCCGCTGATTTGATGTAGAGCGGCGCAGGGCGTGCATTTGTTTCCTCGATGCGATCTGCTGCAATCTGCGCAATTGTTGGTGCAGGGTTGAACCCTTCTGGTTCAAAAAGCAAAGGCTGCCCAAGCGTGCGCGCGTCATTCAAATCCATCAAACGTGGAGCCTTGTCGCCCTCTTGCAGATAAACCTTGTCCTGTGGGGCCGATACACTTGGGAGGCCATGTCCCCCAAGCGCAGTCTTGATCACATCAAACTGGTTCACGCCAATCGCCTGAATATCAAGCCCAAGGGCCAGCCCACGTGCAGCACTCACCGACACGCGGATTCCGGTGAAATTACCGGGACCGACGCCAACACCGATCGCGTCAAGATCACTCCATTTTAAGCTTTGCTCCGCGAGCATATCTTCCAACATCACCATCAACCGCTCCGCTTGCCCGCGCGACATCTCTTCGCGTTGCTCTGCAAGGAGCTCGCCATCCCGCCAAAGCGCCGCTGCGACATGTGCAGCGCTGGTGTCAAAGCCAAGAACGATCATTCGACAGTCCCGATCAGCGCATCGTGCGTACTACCGATTCCGCGAGTAGCATCGTCCATGATATACAGCCCAGGCAGTTGCTTTTTGCTGAAACAATGGATTTCAGCGGGCAGTTGATCCGCCTGATCGATCAAGCCAAGAGGGGTATAGATTTGATCTGGAATATATTCGAACGTAGCCGCAAGCGGGGACCCGCAATGATTGCAGTTCCAACGCTCTACGCCAGAGTTAGTAATGACAGGTGCACTAAGAGCAGGCTCTGCGCTTAAATCCTTAGGGTCAAACGCCGCAAATGCAGGCGCAGGATTTCCTGTCCAACGCCGACAGTCAGAGCAATGACTAAAGGCCACCGTGATCGGCGGCCTCGTCGTGTTCATTGAAACAGTGCCGCAATAACACCGCTCAGTGATTCCTTGATCGCTCATTCTTTAGACCGCGACAGGGCGCACTTCGCTGACTTCGGGGATATAATGGCGCAATAGGTTTTCGATACCCATTTTCAGCGTTAAAGTAGACGAAGGGCACCCCGCACAAGCGCCCTGCATATGTAGATAAACGATGCCGCGCTCAAAGCCGTGGAATGTGATGTCACCGCCATCTTGCGCCACAGCGGGGCGCACGCGGCTATCGAGCAGTTCTTTAATTTGAACGACGATTTCGCCATCTTCGCCTGTATGCTCGGCATGACCAGAGTTCGGTTGTGCCATATCGCCTGCCATCACGGCAGTGTCAGATTGGAAATGCTCCATAATCGCGCCGAGGAGTGCGGGTTTGATGTGATCCCATTCAACCGCGTCTGCTTTGGTGACTGTGACAAAGTCCGTGCCAAAGAACACGCCCGTTACGCCCTCTACCGCAAAAATACGAGCGGCCAGTGGGGAGACGTCTGCGCCAACAGCGCTTGGGAAATCGGCTGTGCCCATCTCCAGCACGGTTTGTCCGGGCAGGAATTTCAACGTGGCTGGGTTTGGCGTGGATTCTGTTTGAATGAACATATGCATCTCTCCGGAAGGATGCGCTAAATATGTGAAGCGCGCAGCACTTTGTCAATGTTTAGAATAATTCTAAAATAGCTACTGAGCTGGAGCAAGTCCCAACGATTGCCAAACGGATCTTGAAAAACGGCAACCTGACCGTAGGGTTCTTTGTGCGGACTTTCTTCGAACTGCACCCCTGCGGCAGTCATTCTTTCAAAGTCCTAATCGAAAGTATCGGTATGCAGAAAAAAACCCAACTCGTCCTCCGGTTTGATTGCCGATTGCTGCGATTTGCTCTGGTCCATCTGCTTTTGCAAGCAACAGTCGCGTTTGTGCATTTTTAGGCGCGTTCAAAACCCAACGCTTGGTGTCGCTGAGGTGTGTGTTTTCGATCAAGTCAAAGGCAAGAATGCTCAGGTAAAATTGAGCGCGACGTCGTATTCAGGCACGACCAAAGCCACGGCTGAAACATGCTATGTCATGCGTTATGTGATTGCTTCGAGGCGTTCTTTGCTTAGTTCGCCTGGGACAATTGTGATTGGTATATCCAAATTGCCAGAATTCTTGGTCAGTTGTGTCACCAATGGACCGGGGCCCTTTTTGTCAGAGCTGGCACCAAGAACCAATACGCCCACCTCTGCATCGTCATTGCATTGGGCCAAGATTTGCTCGGCTGGGTCGCCTTCGCGGATGACCAGTTCCGGGTCGATGTTTTGCTTGTCCCGCATCCATTTCGCAAAGACCTCGAAGTGAGCATGGATCCGTTCGCGGGTTTCTTCGCGCATGATGTCGCCAACGCCGATCCAGTGGTTAAATTCATCTGGTGGAATGACTGACAGGATCTCCACACCACCGCCTGTATTCGCAGCGCGCATTGCGGCAAAGCGCATCGCGTTCAAGCATTCACGGCTATCATCGAGAACTACCAGAAATTTACGCATGTCTTTACTCCTTGCAGGCTAGGGAAGATGATGGCGCAAGGGGGCGAGCGGTGCAATGGGTTTCGGCGTTGGTCAAAAGGAGTGTGTTGCGCGCACCAAGGTTTATGAGGTTTGGGGCGCTGCCCCGTCCATCAAAGATGGCCCCCCCCGAGGTGTTTTAGGACCGAAGAAGCGCTAGGTATCACTACAGGGTGCTGACAAGCAGAAGCGCTTCCGCGTTGCTAATGCAAAGCCGTGTGGTCGAGGCGAAGTTTGAATTGGTGCGCTTTTTCAGCTCTGGGTATAGCGAAAGAATTTCATCGCGCACTGCGTCTTCAAGGGCGATTAGCGCTGGCTCACCAGGAAAAAGCTTTCGCTTGGGACGTCGTTGGCGAAGACGATTTCGTGGCGATCAAACAGCAGATGTATATAGGTGACCTCGCCGCCGCTTTGCTCATAGATGCCGGGGGTGCCCAGCAGATGCTTTGCGTTGATGAAAACTTCCTGTAGTCCAAACAGCAAATCACTTGAAGCGGCACTAATCAGCATGCGGTGATTGGGAGATATCAATAGATCGCTCGAGTTGCCAAGCGTGCCAGCTGAAATACAAATTGGCGTAGCTTAGCCTTCAGAGGGCACAGTTTTCGGGCCTATCCATTTGAGCGGTTGCAAGCCATTGTCGCGGGTTACAATCATGTCACCGACGCGCAGGTTTTCGATGAGTTGTTTGCCCCGTTTTGTCAGAAGCTCAGTGCCGGATGTGAAGCACACAACAAGATCGGAATAATCCACCTGTCCAATGAAATTGCCCTATGACAACGTGATCGAGCCACCCAAGGAAACGGGGATGTCAAAGTTGTTGTAGTAGGGGAAGTCTTGGCCGCCAGGGGATCGGGATTGCTCCCCGTGTAAATGTGGATCAATTAGGCCGTGCCAGTGTCGCCTGTCGTGTTATTTGTCACATTATATCGAAAGGCCGAGCGCACGAATCGGCCTGCAACGTAGCTGCCGTCAAAGGCGGAATCGAGCACCTGTTGGCTGCTATCTACTGCTTGTCCGCCCCCTGTGCTTTCGTCATCAAACACGCTGTCGTTATCGAGCAAGTTTATTATTGCGCCTGCACTGGCGACAGTGAATGTTCCTGTCGAAATAGAACCTGCGGGGCGGCCTAGATCTGTGTTTGAGTAGGCTAAATTCGAAAATACTGGCACTAGTTACTCCTTTGCTGTTGTCTAAAAATAAAGACAAACCTGCTCACCTTGACCGTTCTAACATATCTGTGGAAAATGTCAGAACTGTGAAAATTACTTGTCTAGCGTTTGGCGAATAATGAGTGATTGAGAAAGGGCGCAACCGAAGCTGCGCCTTTGTGATTGCCGCTAAGACGGAGTGCTTAAGAGCGGATCATGCCAACGATATCATAAGTTTTTTGCAAGATGGGATTGGCGATTGCGCGTGCGCGGTTTGATCCTTCACCCAAAATGCGATCAATCTCTGCAGGATCATTCATCAGGCGCGCCATTTCTGTACTGATCGGCGAGAGCTTTTCAACAGCGAGATCCACAAGCATTGGCTTGAATTCAGAGAACTGCTTGCCACCAACATCTGCAAGCACTGCATCGACACTTTGGTCGTTTAAAGCCGCAAAAATGTTCACCAAGTTGCGCGCTTCGGGGCGTTCTTTCAGGCCATCTGCCTCTGAAGGAAGCGCATCTGGATCGGTTTTTGCTTTGCGGATCTTTTTAGCGATCGTTTCAGCATCATCAGTCATGTTGATACGGCTGGCATCGGACGGGTCAGACTTTGACATCTTTTTTGAACCGTCACGCAAGCTCATCACACGCGTCGCTGCGCCTTCAATCACGGGTTCGGTGATCGGAAAGAAATCTACGCCGAAATCATGGTTGAATTTGGTTGCGACATCGCGCGTCAGCTCAAGGTGCTGCTTCTGATCTTCGCCAACTGGAACATGGGTCGAATGATAAATCAAAATGTCAGCCGCCATAAGGGCAGGGTAGCCAAATAGACCCAATGAGGCGTTTTCAGCGTTCTTGCCCGCCTTGTCTTTGAACTGGGTCATGCGTTTCATCCACCCCATGCGGGCGACGCAATTGAAGATCCAGCCAAGTTCGGCATGGGCGCTGACTTGCGATTGATTAAACAAAATGGATTTCGCCGGATCGAGGCCCGCCGCGATGTAGCCTGCGGCCAATTCGCGCGTGTTGTGGCGCAGATCGGCGGGGTCTTGCCAGACGGTAATAGCGTGGAGATCAACCATGCAGTAGAGCGTCTCGATACCGCTTTCTTGCATGTCTACAAAGCGCTTGATCGCCCCAAGGTAGTTGCCAAGGGTTAGGCCGCCCGAGGGCTGTATGCCTGAAAAGACACGGGGTGCGTGGACCACCTCTGTCATAATAAATCTCCATCTGGATTGTTAGGTTCGGCTGATCTACCCATGGGGGCAAGACACGTCAAGCAAAGCAGGCAGGCACCCATGTCCGAAGATCAAAATGAAACACCGGAAATTATCTCTCCTGTGAATCCTTTGCCACCCGTTGTGGTGGCCCTATTTTTGATGATCATTGGGATTGAAGCCATGCTGACTTTGGCGGGGCGCGGCATCATTGGTGGGCCGGGAGGGATTGGCCGGCGTTTTGATACGCTTCAGACTTACGCGTTCTCGGGGCCGATTTTTGACTGGATGCTGGCGAACAACCAATGGCCCTTGGATCATCTGATCCGTTTTGTCAGCTATCTATTTGTGCATGGCAGCTTCACCCACGCGCTGTTCGTCTGCGTCATGCTTTTGGCGCTGGGCAAGATGGTGGGCGAAGTCTTCTCGGGCTTTGCCACATTAAGCGTTTTCATTGTCTCTGGCGTTATCGGTGCGCTGGCCTATGCGCTTATCTTAGATGAACAAGCACCGCTGATCGGCGGGTTCCCGGGAGTTTATGGCTTGATTGGTGCGTTCACTTATCTGCTTTGGCTGAGGCTGGGAGAGATGGGGGCACAACAGGTGCGTGCTTTCTCGCTGATTGGGTTTTTGATGGGAATTCAGCTGATCTTTGGTGTGTTTTTTGACGTGCAGAACGATTGGCTCGCCGATGTCTTTGGGTTCGCCACCGGTTTTGCGATGTCGTTTGTTGTCAGCCCCGGTGGCTTTGCGCGTTTGCGGGATATGACACGGCGGGATTAACGCACTCTGCGTATCGCACCTTTCAGTTCGGACAAGCGAATTGCACCAGTTAGATGGGCGATCGCGAAGTAGCTTAACATGCCGATCCCGACGAGAATGGCGAGCGCGAGGTAGCGCCAACCCGCCATCCCTAGGAAGGTCGACATGGAGGCGCTGGCGCTCCACAAGATCGTGCCCATGGCGGCTGAGGCTGCACAAGTCCGCCAGATCCGGCGCTTCAGTTGGGCGTCAAAGCGCGCGACATCGCCCATGGGGCGTGTGCCCAGCGCAAGACACAAGACCATGACCCAGCCCGCAAATGTCGTCGCGATCGCGGGGGCAAGCCAGCCGATATAGGGCGCAAGGCCGAAGGCCAGAAGCGCATTGACTGCCATTGCAATAAGCGCATAGCGGAAGGGAGATTTGGTATCTTCGCGCGCATAAAACAGCGGTTGTAAGGTCTTTTGCAGCACAAACGCGGGAAGGCCGAACCCGTAGATTGTGACCGCGACTGCAATGGCGGCGCTATCATCTGACGTCAAAGCGCCTCGCTCAAACAAAACAGAAACAAGCGGCAAGGCGATCACCATCAGCGCGACAGAGGCAGGGATGGTCAAAGCGAGCGAGATTTCTGTAGCGCGCGAAAACGCGTCTTTCGCACCGGCTTCATCCCCCGCTTGAAGGCGGCGGGACAGGTCGGGCAATAAGACAATGCCGACAGCGATGCCGACCACACCCAAAGGCAGTTGATACAGGCGATCTGCGGCAAACAGCCACCCGACAGCGCGATCAAAATAGCTAGCGACTTGCTGGCCCACGAGGAGATTGATCTGCATCACACCGCCCGCCATGGCCGCAGGTACAGCGATTTTCACGAGGTGCTTCATATCTGGCGTAAAGCGCGGGCGTTGCAGGTGCAGCGTTATCCCAGCGCGGCGCGCAGCGTTCCAAACCAGCATCAGTTGTGCGAACCCCGCTAACGGGATCATCCAGATCAAAGCAAACGCAACATCAAAGCCAGCATAGGCAGCGCATAGGATTGCGCTGACCAACAGGACATTCAGCAAAACAGGCGCAGCCGCTGCGGCGGCAAAGCGGCCTGCTGCATTAAGAACACCAGAGGCCAGTGCTGCAAGGGAGATAAATAATATATAGGGAAACGCGATACGTCCAAAGATCACAGAGAGTTCGAAGGTTTCGGTGCCCGCGAAGCCGCTTGCCAAAGCGTAAATAAGCCAGGGCATAAAAATCTGCGCGATGATCGCGAGGGCGATCAAAACGCTCGCAAGGCCAGAGAACGCCTCATTGGCGAAGGCGTTAGGCTGATCATCCGCTTCCAATCGCTTTGCGAACATGGGCACAAACGCGAGGTTGAACGCGCCTTCTGCAAAGAAACGCCTAAACATGTTGGGGAGGCGGAAGGCGACGACGAATGCTTGATACGCGGGACCTGTGCCAAGGTAAGATAGGATTAACGCGTCGCGTACAAACCCCATTACGCGGCTTAAAAGGGTCCATACCCCAACCGTAAAAACACCCGCGATCATTCGATTTTTGCTCATGCGGTTTTCGCCCGTTCCGCGCCTTTTGAAATTGCTTCGCGCATTTTCTTTTCCAAAGTTTTCTGCTTGCTTGCCGCGTGATACTTCAAACCAAACATATCTTTCACATAAAACGTATCCACAACCTGTTCACCGTAAGTCGCGATCACGGCGGAGGAAATGTAGACGTTCATGTTTGCCAAGCAGCGGGTCAAATCATGCAGTAGACCAGGGCGATCCCGGGTATCGACCTCGATAATCGTATAGATTTCAGAGCCTTCGTTATCAAACGTGATATGCGTAGGCACGCGAAACGCGCGCTCGCGCTTTTTGATTTTATCGCGATCTCTTATGGCCTCGGCGGCGACGACTTCACCGCTGAGCGTTTTCTCGATCATTTTCCGAAGCCGCGGAATGCGCGCCTTCTCATAGGGACCATCATCGCCGTCTTGAATCCAGAAGGCTGCTGTCGCGTAGCCATCGTTTGACGTAAACGTGCGCGCATCAACAACGTTCGCACCAACAAGCGCCAAGGCACCGGAAAGACGTGAGAAGATGCCAGGATGATCTGCCAAAGCAAAGCAGACGCGCGTGGCATCGCGATCCTCATCTGGGTGAATATCAATCGCGATCTTGTCGTCTTCGATATCACGCAAAAGCTTGGCGAAAATGACATGTGCGGTGATGTGAAAGCCTTGCCAATAGGGCGGGTAGTGCCGTGATGTTTCTGCCTTGATATCTTTCTTCGGCCAATCCGCCAGCGCTTCGCGCAGGGCGCGTTTTGCGTCAGTGCCTCGTTGTTCACGGTTCAGTGCTTCAAGGCCATTCTCTAAGGCGTGCCGGGTCTGACGATAGAGCGCGCGGATCAGCACCGCTTTCCAATTGTTCCAAGTGTCGGGGCCAACACCGCGAATGTCACAAACCGTGAGCACGGTGAGCAAGTCCAACCGCCGCACATCTTTAACGGCTTTTGCAAAGTCGCGCACCGTGCGCGGATCGGCGATGTCGCGTTTCTGCGCCATATCTGACATCAGAAGGTGGTAGCGCACCAACCATTCGACCGTTTCGGTTTCGCTCTTACTCAGACCTAAGCGCGGCGCGACCTTACGCGCGATCTGCGCGCCCAAGATCGAGTGATCTTCCTGGCGACCTTTGCCGATATCATGCAGGAGCATGGCGACATAAAGGACCTTGCGATTTATATCTTTGGTCAGAATTTCCGTGGAAATCGGCAGTTCTTCCTCAAGATCGCCTTGTTCAATCTCAAACAGATTGCGAATGCATTGGATCGTATGCTCATCGACTGTGTAGTGGTGATACATATTGAACTGCATCATGGCGACAATGACTTCGAATTCGGGGATGAATGCGCCCAACACCCCAAGCTCGTTCATTCGACGCAATGAGCGTTCGGGGTTGCCGTGTTTCAGCATCAGATCAAGAAAGATCCGCCGCGCTTCTGGATCGTTGCGCATGGCACCGTCGATTAGATGAAGGTTGGCTTTCACCAACAGCATCGCATCCGGATGGATAAGCATACCCGTGCGCAAACCCTCCTCAAAAAGGCGCAGAATATTCAGTTTATCGCTGAGAAAAGTGTCTGGATTAGTCAGTGATAAACGACCATGTACGACGATATAGCCTGACTTCAGTTTAGGCCTGCGACGGAAAATACGCTCAAGCAAGGGTTCGCTTTTGGCATGCATCGCTTCAAGTTTAGTGAGGAAAATGCGGGTCAGATCGCCAACGGATGTCGCATGGCGAAAGAAGTCTTGCATGAAAATTTCGACAGCACGCCTGCCGTGCGCATCCGCGTAGCCCATTTGTGCGGCGACTTCGACTTGCAGATCAAAGGTTAGTTGTTCCATCGGGCGACGTGCGATCAAATGCAAATGGCCCCGCACGGCCCAAAGAAAGCTTTCGGCCTCATCAAATGCCTTGATATCGTCATCTGTAAAAACGCCTACGGAGACTAGATCTGCCACATCTTGCACACTGTGCACATATTTCGCGATCCAGAACAGTGATTGCAGATCGCGCAAACCGCCCTTGCCCTCTTTTACATTCGGCTCAACGACATAGCGCTGTCCACCTTGTTTGTTGTGACGGATTTCGCGTTCTTCGAGCTTGGCTTCGATGAATTCGCGTGAAGAACCCGCGAAAAGATCCTCCCAAAGGCGATCTTCCAGCTCTTTGGCAAGAACAGCATCGCCAATCAGATAGCGATGTTCCAACATGGCTGTGCGGATGGTGAAATCTTCTGTTCCAAGACGCACGCAATCTTTGATTGTGCGGCTAGCATGCCCGACTTTTAGGCGTAAATCCCAAAGGATATAGAGCATGGATTCAATCACACTCTCGGCCCAAGGGGTGACTTTGTAAGGCGTGATAACCAACAGATCGACGTCTGATTGCGGTGCCATTTCACCGCGTCCATAGCCGCCGACGGCAATGATGGCGATACGTTCTTGCTCAGTTGGATTCGGCAGCGGATGTAAAATTTGGGTCGCTACAGTGAACGCGACGTTCACCAAGCAATCCGTGAGATAGGTATAGGACCGTGTCATTGGGCGTGCCGCAAGAGGTGAAGCGCGCATTTCATCAGCAATCAGAGCCATGCCAGTATCACGGGCCGCATTCAGGTGGCCGACCACAGCTTTGCGAATATCCATCGCGCTGCAAAGATCTTTGAGATCGGATTCAATCGTGGCCAATAGTGCGGTTTGATCAAATATATCCTGCGCCGGAAGAATAAGGTTTTCGGGCGCAGGAAGGATCAGGTGCATGGGACGCTTAGAATCCCGCACCAGAGAACTTTATCGGTGCGGGGTCAATGATCACGACCTGTTTGTCGCGCACCATTGCCACGGACAATGCGCGCTCATTTGTACCGTTCGGACGCAAGCGGAAGGCACCTGCGACACCTTGAAAGCCGGCACCTTGTGTCAGGGCACCAGTGGTAAGCGCTTTCTTATTGCCAGTTTCGACAAGTGCGCCAATTGCTGCAATCCCGTCATAGGCGAGGCCTGCCAATTGGTGCGGTGCTGTCCCGTAAGCTTGCGTGTAGCGGGTTTGGAAATTCTGGATCATGCCTTGGTCGGGCATCGTGAACCAACCGTTCTGCAAGCCTGGTAATTCCAAAGTTTGCGCTGGAACATCCCACCGTGCGAGGCCCGCATATTGCACGTTCGACGGGCTCACCCCTGCCTCTGGCAACATTTGCGCGAGCAACGGTAAAGCATCAGCAGAGTTTGATGTAAGGACCAACGTGTCCGCGCCTGTGCTGTCCATTGCGGCCTTGATCTGCGGTACGACGGCAACGACGCCGGGTTGGCTAAACTCGAACCCGTTTATAGAGGCAACTGCAATGCCATTACGCGAAGCTGCTTGTTGCACAGCGTTGCGACCAAATTGGCCTTCAACATTGTTGGGATGCGCAATCAGAA
>Ga0206130_10006538_pt1 | contig 13304 bp, 11 predicted proteins | sample Helgoland_Spring_9_FD_148637 | JGI IMG/M metagenome (GOLD analysis project Ga0206130, IMG submission 148637) | Pelagic subsurface seawater microbial communities from Kabeltonne, Helgoland, North Sea - Helgoland_Spring_Bloom_20160512_1 | ecosystem: Environmental > Aquatic > Marine > Epipelagic ... | reverse complement strand
TTCTTCAGGATCCAATATGGGACGTAAAGGTGTGCCCATCAAATGAACCAGCGCGCCATTTTGAGTTGCAAAGATGTGTGTTTGCTCATCGTAAAACACAGGAGAGGGATCTGAGATCTTTGGGGCGGAATAGCGGGTTTGCCCTTCTGAACGAATCGGAGTGTTTGGAGCATTGGCCGGATCACCAGTATATCCACTTGGAGATATGTACCACATTTCCCCATCATACCATTGTGGGTCAATGTAGCTTCTGGTATCGGGATCGTCGATGCTCCAACTGGTTGGTGTGAATTCAGTTCCGTCAAAAATGTATCCATACACACGTGGGAATTGCTGTTCCATCCATGTAGGAGGGCGAACTTCTTGAATACAGGTGATGGCGAGTTTCTCATCGACGATGTGTGCCCCTAAACTCGTTACCCCCCATGCGATAGGACCTTGATAGGACCAAGATTTCATATCTGGCGATGAAAACCAATGCATGACATTCATAGCACCAGACTCTGGAGTCAGTGCTAAGTCTAGAGGGTTTTGTGTACAAGCCAGTAGACTTGCCCAAAGTATCGGTGTTGTTCCAAGCATGCTTTTTAGTATCACGTGAACAGGTTCATACAACTCAATCTGTAAAAGAGAGAGAACAAATTTGTCATAAAAACTTCTTGCATGGAGTGAACGGAATGAGATACTCTATCAATATATATTGACACGTCAAGTGATGAGGCATTAATGAAACGCAAGATTGTATTTACGGGTGGTGGTACTGGAGGACATGTTACTCCGGCCGTCGCAATTTCGGAAGGGCTTCGAGATCTGTATCCAGATGTCATCTTTCGATATGTTGGTAAACGAGGAAAGGTAGAAGAACGTATGGTGCCAAAAGAATGGTCCGGTTATGGGCCTTTGGAAAAAAATGTTGTATTTGTTTCAACAACATCAGGGTCTCTAAAAAATCCCAAAGTCCTTTTTCAACTTGGACTCGGTTTTGTCCAAGCGACTGCATTTTTGCTGAGGTTTCGTCCGGACGCGATTGTAGCTACAGGGGGCTATGTTTCTGCTCCTATCGTTTTTGCTAGTGGGATTTTGCGCAAGATTGGTCTACTCAAAACCAAATTGTTGGTTCACGAGGCGAATGCTGAACTCGGCCGAATGAACAAAGCCGCGATGGGGTTTGCTGATAAGATTGCAGTTTCATTTCCGGGAACAAAGGTTCCAGATTCAAAAAAAATGTTCGTTGGATACCCTGTTCGAAAGCGATTGGTCGTTCAGGAAGAAACCAATAAAGAAACACTTCGCAGAGATGCCCGTACTTCCTTAAACATTCCACAAGATGCAAAGGTTGTATTTGCATTTGGTGGTTCTCAAGGTGCAAGAACAATCAATCGAGGAATGGTGGATGCTTTACCACTGTTGTTGGCTGATCCACAGGTCATTGTTCTCCATGGTACCGGTAAGAAGATGCCAGGCAGTGCCTATTATGGAAAAGATGATGTTGAAAAGCGCTTGAAATCTATCGATACTGATGGGATGCCTCAAGATTGGAAAGAACGTTATCGATATACAGATTTTATTGACAATATGGGTGAATATTATGCGGCGACAGATTTGGTCGTTTGTCGAGGTGGTGCGGGAAGTTTGGTAGAAGTCTGTGCAAATGCAATCGCGTCAATCTCTATTCCAAAAGCAAACCTTCCTGGTGATCATCAAGCCGTTAATGCTCGTGTATTAGAGCAATTGGGGGCAACAAAGGTTGTGTACGAAAGAGTGGATATCGCTTCTGGTGAAAGTGTAGAGTCTATTGAACCGACAGAACTATCTCGACTGATCTTTGAGTTGCTTGCTGATCCGGATCGTCGCAGACAGATGGGAACACTCGCTAGAACACAGTACGATGCTTCTACTTCTAGGCAATGTGCTGATATTGTTGGTGCTTTATTGGGTGATTGTGAAATGCCGCTTGCCAAAGAAGAGCCTGTGTTAATGAAAGAACGCGTTTTGGGAAAATCGGATACTCAACTTGAGAGGTTGCTCAACAATGTTCGACAAGGGAAAGAAGCCTTGAGTGCATTGGACCGTCAGTTGATTTTGTATAAGTTAGATGGATTGGCTGCAGGGAATGGTCTTGTTCGTCCTGCAAGAGCTTGTCGAATGTTTGGAATTGGCCGATTTACAGAACGTCTTGATGTACTGCTGAATTATGCACTCAATGAAGAACAGTCTCCATTTACCCGTCGTGATGCCTGTAAGGGATTGGGAAAGATGGGTGTTTTGAACAAGACCGTTGTGGATTGTTTACTTCAAGCCACCAACGATGATTATTTTGAGACCGTTAACGAATCTTTGTATGCGTTGTATCAGTTGTTCAGCACTCAGAAACAGTTGTTATCGGATACCGCAGCACTCAACATAGATATTTCAGAAATACAAAAAACTGCAACGCAGCATTCTCAATCAAAAGAATTTGATATCAGAATGAATGCTCTTGGGCTGCTGTCTTTGTTGTGTTCAGATTTTGATGAGATCAGAGATGCTTTTGAGGCCAATTATTTTCATCCAAATTGGCAAGTTCGAAAAAGAATAGTGGAATGTTTTGCAGAGATGCAAAAGAATTCTAAAATTGATAATTCTGAAGTAGAAGATATTTTGAACAATCGATTCTTACAAACCTCCAATGGTTTTGAGACCCATTTTCAACTTAAAGAAGAAATTATTCAAGTATATCAACAGGAATCTCGAGAGACATTTGTTGAAGATCTTCGAACAGTCATTTACTCAGAAATGAGCCCAGATGAAAAGACAACGCAGCTAGATACACTGACCACCAGTGCAAAAGAAAAAGGTCTAGAATTGGATATCCAAGAAGTACTTGAGGACGTTAAAGACTCCAACAATACAGTGATTTCTAAGGAGCATTACAGGCGTAAAGTTTCCGAGTTGGTTGAAGATAAACGTGCACTGTATGAATTAAAACAAGAGATCTTGTCTGAAGATAATCATCTTCAATATAATGACGTTTTACAGACAATAGACTTTTTAATTGGAGATGAACAACATGTTTCTACTACTCGCTGAGGCTCTGTCTGACTTTCCACTTGTCAATGCATTTACCTACACAACCACCAGAGCATTGCTTGGGTTTTTAACATCGTTTGCTTTATCTCTTGCATTTGGTTCGAGGGTCTTTAAATGGTTGTACCTAAAAGGGTATAAAGACTACCCAAGAGCATATGGTCAAGATAAGGTGGGAAGTAAAAAATTCACGCCAACGATGGGCGGTATTTTGATTGCTTTGACTGCTTTGGGGTCTATGTTTCTATGGTCGGATTTGACCAGCCCTAGAGTATGGATTGTGTTGGCTTCTGTTCTTGTATTTGGTGCGGTAGGGTATCTAGACGATACTGCAAAAAAGGTTGCACAATCAGCGGATGGCGGGATTTCTAGACTTGCAAAACTGATACCACAAACACTATTTGGGGCGTTTTTAGGATTGTGTGCATGGTTTAATTGGTTTGATATCTTTCCCATGGTGGACGGTGAATCTTTTGGTACGGCAATCCTTGTACCATTCTATAAAGCACCGTTTATGCATCTTGCAGGTATTTTAATGGTGTTGTTTGGTGCTGCTTGGTCCATTGGAATTTCCAATGCTGTAAACTATACAGACGGATTGGATGGAATGCTGTCTGTACCTGCATTCTTTTGTTTTCTTGTTCTTGGATTGTATGCTTTTGTAATGGGGAACGCGAATATCTCAGAGTACCTCTTGTTTCCATTCTTATCAGGGGTCAATGAACTGTCTGTATTGTGCTCAATATTCATGGGCTGCTGTCTTGGGTTTTTATGGTTCAATAGTTTTCCTGCTGATGTATTTATGGGAGATTTTGGGTCGCTACTGTTGGGTGGCGTTTTGATGACGATTGCATTTTTACTGCATCAAGAAGTAATCCTATTGATTTCAGGTGGTATCTTTCTCTTTCAATTCTTTACTTCGGCTATTCAAGATTATTATTTCTTTAAGTTTAAAGGTCAGCGTTATTTTCGATCAGCGCCTTTTCATGAGGGCTTGGTAAAAAGTTACAAAATGGCCGAAGCTAAAATTGTTGTTCGATACTGGATAGTTTCTGCGATTTTGGCCGCTTTTTGTTTGGTGGTTATGAAGATTCGTTAATTCAAGTTCTTCGCCTTCCTCCCTCATTTTTATCTATTGACTGAAATGAGGATATCATTTGTATACGACATTCTTTTCCAAAAAGTGATAGCCTAAAAACGTTATCTGGTTCATCTCTGTGAACAAATGGGGAAGGTATGAAATCAATAAGTGGAAAGCACGCGATTAGTCTCGTGGTTGTCTTGATGGGTGTATGGCTGGCATGGTCAGGGATTTATGAGCTTTTGCTCATTTCATTTGGAGTGGTGTCGGTGTTGATCAGTGTTTATGTGACTGCAACGTTGGGTTCACTAGACAATGAAGGACAGCCATTGCAATGGACTATGAAGATGTTGTGGTATGTACCGTGGTTGCTCAAGGAAATCGTGGTTGCCAACATAGATGTGATCAAAAAGGTCATTCACCCTTCACTGAATACCTCAACGGAAGTCATTTCACCGACTTGGGTGAAAGTAGCAGCTCCACAAGCCTCTCGTTTGGCACAAACGTTGTTTGCTAATTCGATTACCCTAACTCCAGGAACGGTTTCGGTTGATTCTGGTGAGGGGTATATTTGGGTGCACGCGTTGTCTCGTGAAGGTGCAGAATCTTTATTGGGCGATGATGGTGGAGAAATGGGGCGTATGGCCTCCAAGATGGAGGGGGAATCCAATGATTGATCCAATCGCATCCAATATTTTGTTTGTTTCTACCATTACAATCATGATGACGATGATGCTTGCCATCGTTCGAGCCTTTATGGGTCCATCGGTGTATGACCGGATTTTGGCAGTCAACATGTTTGGAACCAAAACAGTCATCCTGATTGGTGTTCTCGGGTACTTAAGTGGTCGACCCGCATTTTTAGACATTGCATTGGTATACGCATTGATGAATTTTATTACGACCATTGCTGTACTTCGATATTCAGATTTTGATGAAAGTCCTGAACCAGAAGAGGGGGTATGATGTTGCAAATTATTGGCTCGGTCATCTTGCTGTTGGGCACATTTATTTGTATGTTCGGTGCAATTGGCCTATTGAGATTACCCAACTTCTTTGCTAGAACACATGGTGCAAGTATTACAGACACTCTGGGTGCTCTGCTTTGTATTGTTGGTATGGTTGTGTTCACGTTTGGGATGGACGACCCCATGAAGTTTAACCTTCTGGTGGTGGTAAAGTTGGTCAGCATTGGTGTGTTTTTACTTGTGACATCTCCTATAGCAGGTCATGCTTTGACCCGTTCGGCTTATCGTAGAGGGTTGAATGGAAAAGGGGCACCAAATCTAGAAGACGTAGCCAATCTGCCTTTTGGAATCCACGGTGCAGCTGATACGCGAGAACTCTTAGAGGGTGGTGAGGAATGGGTTTCGAGAGAGGCAAGATCAGAACAAGAGCCTAATAACTCCGACAATCTAAACTCAGGAGAACAATCATGACTTTTGTCTCCACGATAACCCTTGTATTCTTTGTATTGTTGGCAGTTGTTGCTGTCGCAATTGGAAAGATGCGTTCGTTGTTTGCTGCCGTAATGTTGTCTGGTATCTTCTCTTTATTGTCGGCAAGTCTTTTTGTTTTGATGGATGCTGTTGATGTTGCATTTACGGAAGCCGCAGTTGGTGCCGGGATCAGTACCGTATTGATGCTGATGGTCTTACATTTGACTTCTGATAAGGAGACCCACAGTAATGAAGTAAAGGTGTTTCCATTGTTGATTGCTGTGCTGTGCGGTGCGGTATTGCTGTATGCAACCCAAGACATGCCTCATTTTGGAGATCCGAATGCGTATATTCATCAAAGTGCTACGGCCGATCATTATTTGAATCAATCCTATGATGATAGTCACATACCCAATATTGTTACCACAGTGTTGGCATCCTATCGTGGTTTCGATACTTTGGGGGAAACAACAGTTGTGTTGACTGCGGCTGTTGCAGTGATGTTGCTTTTGGGACGACCAAAAGAGGAAGAGCACGACCTGTCAAAATCTCCAGATCCAATTATTGAAGTGGGTGCCAAAATGTTGATTCCGTACATTTTGTTGTTTGCGCTTTATGTACAGTTTCACGGTGACTTTGGTCCTGGAGGTGGATTCCAGGCTGGGGTGATGTTCGCTGCTGCATATATTCTCCATGCTTTAAGTGGTACAGTTCGGTCTGCACAAGAAGCGGCTTCCGAAAATGTGGTTGAGAAATTGATACCATTGGGTGTATTGTTGTATGCCGCTGTTGGTGTGTGGTGTGTATTGAAAGGTGGCAACTTTTTGGAATACAATGCTCTCGATCCTGAACATCCAGCACACGGTCAACACTTGGGTATTTTACTCGTTGAACTCGGTGTTGGTATTACCGTATTCTCTGCAATGTTGATGATCTTTTACAAGTTTGCCCTTCGTGGAAGGGAGGTACGATGAATATTTTATTGGCAACATCCACTACAGCGATGTCAGGTGAAGGTGTATACAACTATGGACTGGTTATCTTTTTGATGATGACAGGTCTGTACTTGGTATTGGCAAAAGGAAATATGATTAAATCTGTGATTGGGCTGAATATATTTCAGGTCTCGGTGATTATGTTTTATGTTTCTATGGGGCGTGTTGAACATGGTACAGCTCCTATTTTACTGGAACAAGATTTACCACATCACGATTCAGAGCATGGTCATGACAACCATGATGATTCCGAAGACCATGGTTTGCTTCAAACTCGTTCTGATGTAGCGCTGGCAAGTACTGCGGATGGCAATCATGATGCGGATGGAGGTACAGACTCTGATGTACACCCTCAAGCACATCCAGAGGATACAGAAGCCAATTCTCCCTCACTTCATACCGTTGATGGACGAACGGCTTACTCCAATCCGTTGCCTCATGTGTTGATGCTGACTGCAATTGTTGTGGGTGTTGCGACAACAGCATTGGCATTGGCATTGGTTGTTCGGATTCGCGAATACTATGAGACAATTGAAGAAGATATTGTAGACGCCATTGAAAATCGTCTGCAAAAAGAGGAGGCTCAATCATGATTGAATGGTCTCAACATCTCCCAGTTCTTCAGGTTGTGGTGCCTTTGATTGTAGCGCCCATCATTGTATTGTTCCGAAACAAAAACATCGCTTGGTTTTTGGCAACGGCAACCGCATTCTTCAGTTTGTATACATCAATTGAACTGTTAACGATTGTTCAAGAATCTGGTCCGATCGACTATGCTATTGGGAATTGGGAACGTCACGTTGGTATCGTGTACCACATTGATATAGCAAATGCCTATATTTTAACCATTGTGTCTGCTGTATCGGCATTTGTATTTCCCTATTCCTATCACAGTATTCAACAAGAGATTCCAGAGTATAAGTTGCATCATTTTTATGCTGCTCTTGTTCTTTGTCTTACAGGACTGTTGGGGATTGCAGCAACCGGTGATGCATTTAATGTGTTTGTATTCTTAGAGATATCCTCGTTGAGTACCTATGCTCTTGTAGCAATGGGTGATAAGCCAGGGAAGCCTCCAAGGGCGTCATTGGCTGCTTATCGGTATCTGATTATGGGTACGATAGGTGGGACGTTTATATTGTTGGGGATTGGGTTCCTTTATATGATGACAGGAACACTCAACATGGCTGAACTGTCAGAGAAATTACCAGCCTTATCGGATACCTCTACTGTCAGAGCTGCATTTGCCTTTATCACTGTGGGTGCCTCTATTAAGTTGGCTTTGTTTCCAGTACATACATGGCTTCCAAATATTTACACGCATGCTCCCAATGTTGTCTCCGCATTTTTATCATCGACTGCCACAAAAGTATCGTATTATGTTTTGTTGAGAGCGATGTATACGTTGTTTGGTGCAGCACTTGCAGCGCAAGCCCTTCAGTTGAAATTGCTCATTGGCCCTATGGCTTTGGTGGCCATTTTCTTGGGCTCTTTTAATGCGATCAAACAAACCAACATCAAAAAGATATTGGCTTTTTCTTCTGTCGCACAGATTGGCTATATGGTGTTGGGTTTGTCCATGAATAATTTGGATGGACTGACGGGAGGACTGATTCACTTATTCAATCATGCCCTTATGAAGGGAGGATTGTTTATGGCTGTTGGATGTATGTTTTATCGCTATCAGTCGGTTGAATTGTCTGATTTAAAAGGTGTTGGTCGAACCATGCCATTCACCACCTTTGCATTTGTCCTCGGTGGGTTAGGACTGATAGGTGTGCCTTTAACCGCAGGATTTATCAGCAAGTGGTATTTGGTTCTGGGTGCTTTTGAAGCCGATGTTTGGTGGCTAGCCATTTTAATACTTATCGCTTCATTAATGGCTGTTATGTACATCTTTAAAGTGATTGAAACCGCTTATTTTCAAGAGCCGAATACAGATATAGAAGTCTCAGAAGCACCACTTTCGATGTTGGTGCCGACATATGCTTTGGTGTTGGCCTCAGTGTATTTTGGAATCTTTACGGAACCAATGCTTGGTGCCGCACGAGAAGCGGCTGAAATGTTCTTGTCAGCAGGGGGAATGTAATGGAGATTTTAATACCTCTTTTGTTGCCATTGATTACAGCAGCCTTAATTCAGATTTTGGGTCGTTTCGCGTCTCCGAATATTCGAGACGGTGTACACACCTTAATGGCTGTGGTCACTTTTTACTTTGTCATACAATTGATTGGTCCCGTGATGGATGGCCAACGTCCAGATTTCTTTGTTGCAGAGATGTTCCCTGGGTTGACATTGTCTTTTAAAGTCGAGCCTCTCGGATTGGTATTTGCCTTGGTTGCCTCTGGACTTTGGATACCAACCTCAGTATACGCATTTGGGTATATGAGAGGGCATCATGAGTCCAATCAAACCCGTTTCTTTACCTGTTTTGCTTTGGCGATTGGTTTCGCCCTTGGTGTTGCATTTAGTGAAAATCTGTTGACGTTGTTTTGCTACTACGAGGCACTGACATTTTCTACATACCCATTGGTGACTCATTATCAAAATGCAGAAGCCAGGCGCGCAGGACGAATCTACATGGGGATTCTGGTAACGACGTCCGTCTGTTTTCTTTTGGTGGGTATAGCCAGTGTGTGGTTTTTGACAGGAACCTTGACCTTTACTCAGGGAGGGGTCTTTACAGGTGGAGAATATGAAACATGGCAAATAGCATTGTTATTGGCGCTGTTTGCTTTTGGAACAGCCAAAGCTGCATTGTTTCCATTTCACAAATGGTTACCCAATGCAATGGTTGCTCCCACTCCAGTTTCGGCTCTTCTTCATGCTGTCGCTGTTGTGAAAGCGGGGGTATTCACTGTTTTAAAGGTTGTGATTTACATATTTGGACTGGAATTCTTAAGTGAATTGGGTGCCAATAATTGGTTGATGGTTGTTGCTGGTTTCACCATACTGTTTTCGTCAACCGTGGCGTTGTTCAAGGATAACTTAAAAGCGCGATTGGCATACTCGACCATTTCTCAGTTGGCATACATTGTTTTGGGTGCTGCATTTGCTACTCAAACAGCGGCTATTGGTGCTGCGATGCACATTGTGATGCATGCTGTTGGAAAGATCACATTGTTCTTTTGTGCTGGTGCGATTTATGTTGGGGCTCACAAAAAATACATTTCTCAAATGGATGGATTGGGACACAAGATGCCATTCACGATGGCAGCGTTTACCATTGCTTCATTTAGTATCATTGGTCTTCCACCATTTGGTGGAATGTGGTCCAAATGGTTCTTGGGTCTAGGTGCTTTAGAGGGTGGTTCGTGGGGCTTTATGTCTATTTATATGATTTCATCGTTGTTGAGCATTGCGTATTTGATGCCCATTGTCGGTCGTGCGTATTTCCGAAAGCCCTCCGAGAAAGATGCGGATTTGCATGAAGCGCCATGGATGTGTGTTCTGCCACCATGTTTGACTGCGATAGGGTGTGTGTTGCTCTTTTTATTCCCAGAAGGGTTGTTTGACTTACTGAATCTAATGTTTGTGGAGGGGGGACAATGAGTAAAGAATCAACAGAAAAAGATACACTGGCTTGGTGGATAGCCCGTCCAGAAAATACCAACACCATTTGGTATACATTGGTATTTGTGTGTGTAACTCTAATTGCTGGTGACTTTGTCTATCATTCATTCATGCATGAGAAGCATGGATACTTTTCTTTTGAAACCGCAATAGGATTTCATGCTGCGTATGGTTTTGGTGCCTTCATCTTTGTGGTTTTGTTGGGTAAAGAATTACGGAAACTCATCATGAGGCCAGTAGGCTACTACGATGCCCCCGTTGAAACCACTCATCATGATGACCATGATGTTCATCACACAGAAGAGTCTCACACTGAAGATCTTCAAGGAGGAGATCACCATGCTTGATTGGTTAACGGTTTTACCCCCAGGTGCGATTCTGATGATTGGGGCCGTGTTCGTACCCTTGTTGCCTAAGAAGTTTCAGGCTTGGTTCGCATTGCTGCTCCCAGTACTATCTGCTGGACATTTACTTGGATTTTTTGAAGATGGATACAGTCACTCGATTACGATGTTGGGATTGGAATTTAACCCTATACGGGTAGATAGATTGGCTCTGATTTTTGGGTACATCTTTCACATCGCAGCATTTTTGTCAGGCTTGTATGCTTTGAAGGTTGAAGATTCCATTCAACACTTGTCTGGTATGGTATATGCGGGTGCAGCCATTGCGGCGGTATTTGCTGGAGATTTGATATCACTCTTTGTCTTTTGGGAATTGACGGCTATCTCGTCAGTTTTTCTGATTTGGGCTTCTAGAAATGAAGATGCGCTTCAATGTGGTGTTCGGTATCTTATCATACAAGTCGCTTCTGGAGTTATTCTATTGGGTGGGGCGCTGCTTCACTTCAAAGACACAGGGTCACTCGCATTTGTGAACTTTGTGGATGGTGGAAATCTATCAACGGCTTCTACGGTCATTCTGTGGTCTTTTGGAATAAAAGCGGCCTTTCCGTTCTTACACAATTGGCTTCAAGATGCCTATCCGAAGGCAACATACTCAGGAACCGTATTTCTGTCTGCTTTTACAACCAAACTTGCCATTTATGCTTTGGCACGTGGATTTGCAGGCTTTTCGTTTTTGATTCCCATTGGTTGTATTATGACAGCATTCCCGATTTTCTTTGCTGTGATTGAGAATGATTTACGCAAGGTGTTGGCATATTCCTTGAACAATCAGCTTGGGTTCATGGTTGTGGGGATTGGTATTGGAACGCAATTGGCCATAGACGGGGCTTGTGCACATGCGTTTGCACACATTTTGTACAAAGGACTTTTGTTTATGTGTATGGGTGCTGTATTGTTCCGTACAGGTACAACAAAAGCTTCTGAGTTGGGAGGGTTGCATCGAACGATGCCTTACACCACGATATTTTGTATTGTTGGAGGGATGAGTATTTCGGCATTTCCCTTGTTTAGTGGGTTTGCAGCAAAATCCTTGATTGCTTCAGCCGCTGGGTATGAACAAATGGCAATCGTTACATTTGTCTTGTTGTTTGCTTCTGCTGGTGTAATGGAACACTCTGGAATTAAGATTCCATTCTTTGCATTCTTTGCTCATGATTCTGGTAAGCGTCCAAAAGAAGCTCCGTGGAATATGTTGCTGGCTATGGGGATTGCTGCCTTTTTGTGTATCGCGATTGGTGTTTATCCTGCTATGTTGTACGATATTCTTCCAAATCATGCTTTTGATGTCAATCATGGTGGGGATGTATACAGTGCATATTCGGTTACACACGTGGTTACTCAGCTAGAGTTGTTGCTCTTTGCTGCCTTTGCATTTGGATTGTTGATGCGCTGGAAAGCGTATCCTCCAGAAGTTCCTTCTGTTAATTTGGACTTTGATTGGGTCTATCGTAAAGCATTGCCGTTTCTTGTGGTTGGAACTTGGGGCATTGTGATGGCGATGTGGAATGCCGGTGCCAGTATCATCTCTGATCGTGCATCCAAAGTCACCAACGCGGCCACCAATGCATTTATGGGTCCAAACAGTCGATTTGGAAAAGACGTCGAGTCTTCCTTTTCCGCATTGTGGGCTGCCATTTTATTGGTGGTATATCTATTGTTGTACTACGTATAATCGAATATCAGCTATTGAAGCGGTATAGCGGCAGATAAATGCCATTCAGAATGTGAACAATGAAGACAAAGGACTGAGTCACAGTCCCTTGTCTTCTGTCGTATTCCTTTGACACAGTGTTCATCTCAACGGTCTCACTTATCTCAATGATTTCAACGATTTCAACAACAGAACACAAGAAAACGCCAAGTCGGAATAATGGAGAACCATATGGTTATCGACTTACGTTTTACGTTCACCGAGAGAGATACCGGCTTTGCGTGCAGTTTGTATCAGTTCATGGTCTGTTGGGATTTCTCTTGGTGTTCCAGCAACTTGAGCCAGTGGAATGGACTTCATGGTATTGTTTTGTAAGACGACCATTTCACCCCAGCGACCACTTTCAATTAAATCAACAGCATGAATACCAAATCGTGTTGCTAGAAAACGGTCAAAAGCGACTGGGCTACCCCCACGTTGTAAGTGTCCAAGAACCGTGACTCGACATTCTACATCCAAATGATCTGCAATGACTGTCGCAACTTGATGGGATGCTTGACCGGACACAAATTTATTAGAGGTACCAGTTGTTTTTGGTTCTCCTTGAGATTCCTCGATTGATTTGGCACCTTCAGCAACAATAATTAGCGTGAAATGCTTACCCGCACCTCTTCGCTCCATAATCTTATGGATGATGGAGGAAGTATCATACGGGATTTCTGGAATGAGAATGCAATCAGCACCTCCTGATAGCCCCGCGTACAATGCAATCCATCCAGCGGTGCGTCCCATGACTTCAAGAACCATCACACGGTCATGACTTTCAGCAGTTGTGTGTAAACGATCTAGTGCATCTGTGGCCACATCGACTGCAGACCAAAATCCAAAAGTATAATCGGTATGAAAGAGATCATTGTCAATTGTTTTGGGGACTCCGACGATGGGGATGTTGTATTCTTCCATCATTCGATGGGCGATGGTTTGACTGCCATCTCCACCAATTGAAATAAGACCATCGAGGTTCATTTCTTGAACCGAACGTGCAATCTTTGGAGCAGGGATCTCTCCCATTTCATCTTCCGTAAATGGATT
>Ga0206130_10006533_pt1 | contig 13310 bp, 11 predicted proteins | sample Helgoland_Spring_9_FD_148637 | JGI IMG/M metagenome (GOLD analysis project Ga0206130, IMG submission 148637) | Pelagic subsurface seawater microbial communities from Kabeltonne, Helgoland, North Sea - Helgoland_Spring_Bloom_20160512_1 | ecosystem: Environmental > Aquatic > Marine > Epipelagic ... | reverse complement strand
ATCTTCACCTTTGGCGGAGCCTTGTCCTGTTCGGCTTTGATATGTTCCAGAACAGCGCTGAGCCGTTTGTTCTCCGTGATGGCGGCGTGTGTGATCTTGCGCTCGGGGTTTAAGATCGCATGGGGCAGGACAACGCCGTTGGCACGCACCTGAATACGCCCGCAGCCATACTCATAGATATCAACAAATTTGCCGACGAGACCACGGGTCAGGTCGTTGATCTCCAGCTTGATGCGTTTGCGATCGTACTTCAGCATCAGATCTTTGGTGACATGACGTTGATCACGTAAACAGAAGACCTCGCCTAGTCGATCCGGTTCGATGTTCAGTGCACGATGCAGGTCGTTTGGCTTGGCAGGGGCCTTTGCAAACTTAGCGTTGAAGCGCTCTGTGAACTCCGGCAGAAATGCGTTGCCTTCATCGATGTTTGAGATGCCTGCGAGACGCAGATCTTTCACAAGCCTGTCCTGCAACGTCCGGTTTGCACGTTCGACGCGACCCTTCGCTTGAGAGCTGTTTGCGCAGAGAATCTCGATGTTTAGCTCAGCCAAAGCGCGCCCAAACTGGGTCATACCGGTCATGTGTTGGCTAGGCTTTGCGACACGGAACACCGTGTGTTTGTCACTATAAAAGGCGACTGGTCGACCGTGTTTAAGCAGGTAGCTTTCCAGCGCGGTGAAGTAGCTGAACGTGCTTTCCGATGGCACAAACCGCAGCTCCATCAACGTGCTGGTCGCATCGTCAATGAAGACGAGCAGGGTGCAGGGACCGGCACGATCCTCGAACCAGCGATGGTCAGAACCGTCGATTTGGACCAACTCTCCAAAGCATTCCCGGCGTGATCTGGGCTGATGAAATGTCCGCCGTTGTTTGCGCGATAGCCATAAACCATCATCGGTCATCCACTTGCGCAGCGTCTCGCGTGAGACCTTGAACCCATGATGTTCCGCCAACATCTCTGCTGCCAAAGTCGGTCCGAAGTCCGCGTAGCTCTCTTTGACCAAAGCAACCGCATAGTCACGCTTTGCCTTGTGGATCTTATTGTTCGGAGCTTTGCCACGCGCCTTATGTCGGATCGCAGGCGCACCGTCCGTACGGTATCGCTTCAGCAGCCGAAACATCTGCCGCTTCGTGATGTCCAACATGTTCGCGCCGTTTTGAACGCTCAAACGCCCATCGTCGACCTGCGCCAACACCTCAATGCGATTTAGCTCGCGTTCGCTCATCATCACCCATCCCATGCCCAATCTCCCTTTGCTCATTTGAACAAGAGAGTGACATTCCTGCTTTGCACAGGGGTGACATTATCGCTTTGCGGCTACATTGATACAATACGCATAATCTATCTTATGTAAAATGTGACCGAACGGACTCATAGTCTATCTCCTTTGTTGCAGTAAATGCTACCAAAGGAGCGGCATCAAAACGCGACAGGTCCGTTCCGTCATGCGATCTTCCCAAACAACTGGTCTGAATTCCCGCGATCACCTCTAACTTATGTTTTGAACAAGACGATCATCGTTTCAGCACGCACGTTTCCTATCCGAAGCGTCGACCGCATGTCGACACAAAATTATTTGACGGGAATGAACAGAAACTTATTACTCTGCAGCACACACTAAACATTATGAAACATCGGGACAATGTGTACCTCAAATTCGTTGTTCCATCCTGAAAGCCCGCGGCGATAGACCGGTTTTCGCTTCAAACGTTCTGCTGAATGCGCTGCGGCTGGAAAAACCAACCATCTCGGCAACACGTTTGACTGGCAAATCTGTATCGCGCAAAAGGCCGCCCGCCAATCTCATCCGAAGATCGCGTAGTAGTTCCATCGGACCACTGCCATAGGCATCCGCAAAACGTTTTGCAAAGGCTGATCTGCTCATGTTCACGCTGTCAGCGAGGCTTTCGACCGTATGCGCATCTCCGGGAGCGTCCAACATCAGTCGCAACGCTGCCCAGACAGAATGATCTTTCAAAGCAGCCATCCAGGTAAGTGCTTGATCTTGCGCGCCCAATCTCTTTCGGAGCATTTCGATCATACATTGCAACAATATGGCGCGGACCATTGCGCGGCTACCCAAACCTGGGTGCGACAACTCATCGAGAAGATTGAGCAAGAGTGGCTTCATCCGATTATCAGCGGTCACACATTCTACTAACGGCTCACGGACCAAATCGATCATATCGGTTACACCTCTAAGACCGACACTGACATGAGAGCACAAAGCAGTTAGTTGCCCATCCTGAGACCCGTTCTGGTTAGCATCGCTAATGAGGCGCGCCAGATTAAGTTCGGCAGGTTTGCAATCGGGCACCGGTTCACTAGGCCTGCCAAAGCTGCGGAGGGTGTGGCTTTGAAGTGCAGGCACCAGCACCAAAGAACCACGTGCCACGCGCACGGAAGATCGGCCACGCAAGGTTATCTCGCCCTCCCCTGACAGCACATAGTGAAGCGTCGCAGATGCATCACGACCAAGGCCAAGGTCACATGCGCCGCGCAACTCACACAATGCAAATGGATTGGTTCCGATTTCGAGCTCATTGAAGATGTGTTCGTACGTCATGGCATGAACAGTGGGTCAGATCTGGACGAAAAGACACTCATTTCATCTAAAGGGGTCAAAATCTGGACGGAAAGGCCCCCGAAGGATGCCATCTTCAAGTTTCCAAATGTCCATAAGGGGATACCAAATGTGCAACTGCGACGATCACGAACACGAACACAAACATAACAAGATTTCACGCCGTACGGCCTTGCGCGGTGGTATCGCAGCGACTGCTGCAGCAGCAACGGTCGGTGGATCTGCCCAAGCCCAAACAGAAAGCCCTTACGCTGATCCGGCAAAACCTGCATTGCCACCCTCGAATATGAAACTCGACCTCAGCCGCGCCGCGCTTGTGGTGACAGATCCGCAGATTGACTTTCTAAGCCCTGACGGTGTGTCTTGGGGTGTTGTCGGACAATCGGTCACGGACCATAACACAGTTGAAAACATCGAAACATTGTTCAAGGCAGCAAAAGCAGCAGATATGACCGTCGCGGTATCGCCACACTATTATTACCCAACCGATCATGGCTGGAAATTCGAAGGTGCTTTGGAAAAGCTGATGCATAAAATTGGGATGTTTGACCGCAAAGATGCGCTCAGCCTTGATGGATTTGAGGGCTCGGGTGCCGATTGGATGCCGCAGTACAAAAAGTACATCGAAGATGGCAAAACCGTCGTCACGTCCCCGCACAAAGTCTATGGCAATGACACAAACGATCTGTCTTTGCAGCTTCGCAAACGCGGCGTTGATCAAGTCATTTTGTCGGGCATGTCGGCAAACCTTTGCACGGAATCGCACATGCGGGAACTGCTCGAGCAGGGCTTTGAAGTTGCAGTCGTCAAAGACGCAACAGCAGCGGCAATTGTTCCCGAAGGCGATGGCTATCTTGCAGCTCTCACTAACTTCCGCTTCATGGCGAATGCTGTTTGGTCTACTGAGGAAACGCTCGGCATGATCAAAGCAGCAAGCTAAAACCTGCTACCGAAGTCAACGGGGGCCGCCTCCAAGAATGGCGGCGGCGCTCATTGTTTTTCCTTAGACGTCAACCGGCTCTGTTACGAAATCGCCCGGTGATGTGATTTCGAGCAGTTCCATATCGTCAGAGTGCCGTAGCTCTCGGTGTTTTATGCCCGGTGGTTGGAGCACGCAGGACCCCTCGCGCAACATCTGCTCTCCATTGCCTTCATATTCAAACACAACCCACCCTTTTGTCACATAAACCATCTGGAAATCGAGCTTGTGAATATGCCACTGGCCTTCCGAGTGACGTCCTGGAACGGCACGAATGACATGTGCGGCGTATCTGCCCTGTGTCGCGTCCTTAATCCCCAAATCACGATACTCAAAGAACGCACGCAACCCTTGACCAACAAACTCTCCCTTATCTGCATGAGCAACCGTAAAGGCCTGACTGCTCCACAAACGTGTTTCGTTCGATTTCGTCATTTGTGCGTTCCTGTTCTATCTGATAAACTCGACATTGTTTAGCCCGCTGGCCCTAAAGACGCCCGGTGGATCACAAGCGCTTCATCAACTCCACCACTGTACGAACCATAGGCGAGCCCTCGTCCTTTGACATCAAGGCGGGCGTTGCAAAAGCCATCAAACACCGCATCAGGGCATGCGTCACACAAAGCCCTTGCCGCCATTGCAAGCCCCATATCTTCGGCGAACCGACGGGCGGTTGCTTCGCTAAGTTCGGCGTCGGCCATCCGCTCAAGCCGCAAAATCTGGGCATCAAAGTGGGTGTTCTTCCCCGAAGCATCTCTCAGCCAATCCAACACGACACCATAGCTTTCTGGCGCTCGCGACATTGCTCGTTGAATATCCAATGCAATGACGTTGCCTGATCCTTCCCAAATTGCGTTTAGTGGTGAAGTTCTGAAATAACGTGCCATCGCATGTTCTTCGACAAACCCCACGCCCCCAAAGCATTCCAGTGTCTCATAAACAAAACCTGGCTGCCGCTTGCAAATCCAGTATTTTGCAACCGGTGTCGCAAAACGAGCAAACGCGGCCTCCTGCGCATCGTCCGAACTGTCGAAAGCACGTGCCAGACGCATTGAAAGGGCTGTTGCGGCCTCCACCTCTAAGGCCAAGTCCGCGAGGACGCGCCGCATCGCAGGCTGATCAATTAGGCGGCGCTGAAAGGCAGAACGGTGCTGGACATGCCAAAGCGCCCGCGCCAAAGTCGTGCGCATTGATCCCGCCGAAATGACAGCACAATCAAGCCGCGTGTGTTGCACCATTTCGATAATGGTGCGGATACCCGTCCCTTCTTCACCCAGAATTTGAGCATGGGCACCATGATATTCCACTTCCGAGGACGCGTTTGAACGGTCACCCATTTTATCCTTTAGGCGCATGATGTGCATTTCATTGCGCACCCAAGATGTACCCCCATCCTTCCGCCAACGCGGAACAAGAAAACATGTCAATCCGTTTGCGGTTTGCGCTAAGGTGAGGAAGGCGTCGCACATGGGTGCCGAACAAAACCATTTGTGGCCCGTCAACCGCCAGCCGTCCGATGTTTGTTCTGCCGTGGTGGTATTGGCACGGACATCAGAGCCACCCTGTTTTTCCGTCATCGCCATGCCTATGGTGGCCGAGGATTTTTGCGGAAGTGGAAGGAAGTTACGGTCATATGTACCCGCCATGATCTTTTCGGTCCAAGGTGATCCAGCCGGATGCCGCCGCAGCACCGACACCCCAGCATAGGTCATCGACATCGGACAACATACTCCAACATCTGCTGCCGTGTTCAAATACATCAAAGCCGAGTGCATCAGATGCCCCTGACCGCCGGACCATCCCCGTGAAGCAATTCCCGCAGATAGACCAATGTCCATCAAATCATGGTATGCTGGATGGAACGCCACCTCATCCAAACGATGGCCAAACCGATCAAAACTCTTTAAGACAGGGGGGTTCTTGTTGGCATCTTCTGCCAATTCCTGAACAGAATGTGACCCGATTTTCCGACCGAAGTCACCTAGGTGTTCAAGTTCGGCCTGCGCAAGATGAGGAACGACCGCCTGTGTCAAACAGGTATCGGTACCAAAAAGATCAAGGTCTCCAAACGGTTTGGATTGGTTCGTCACATCATGCGTTTTTAGCCGCGCGGCTGGTTCCCAGTTCATGGTGTTTCTTCTTTTTTGGGCGAAAATTCAGCTAAAAAGTCCCGCCAGATTTCGCGGCCACGTTCATCAAATTCCACCATTTCCATATGCATTTGATCGAATAAGACAGTGTTCACTAAAGTATCCGGCAGAAGAGGGTCAGAGCCGATACAACGGATGACAAATTGCCCCGTCAGGAAACTTTCGCGCGCGGCATCTGCTAGTTCCAACGACTTGAGTTTTTCCCTGCTATGGCCAATTTTGCTCAAAGCAACTTGATACCTTTTTTGCAGCCGCTTAGTCGGCCATAGTTTCGACCAAGATCTCTCGCGGGGGCTGATCACCTCTGACACGACGAAGTGAGTCTCATCACACGGCAGACCTGATCGAACCAGTCTTTGCTGCTGTTCATTAAGTGTGTAGATCAAGTTTGCGGGTCTTACCCACATCCCTTTCTCAGCCTCGGCATAGCCAAACAAATTCAACGCTCGCTCGCGTTGGCGTATAATCTTGCGATCGTTTCGCGGTAAATGACCTGTCAGAACAACCCACCAACTGTTGTCCCATGCAGTCCGAATTTGCACGATATCGCGCCATGTTGATATGTACGAATTGATTTGTTGAGCCCGATCCCCGAGCCCGTAGTAGCCACGCTTAGATCCCAGGATGCGACCTTCCCGCGCAAGCCGAGTCAAAGCCATCCGAATTGCAGGCGCATCAATCCCAAACAGGGCCGCTGCAGCCACAATTTCTGCAACACTAAGATCTTGCCTGCCATCAACCAACTGTGTCGGCACAGCTTGAAGCGCACTCGCACTTAATAGCGACAGTATGAGACTGGATGCTGTGAGAACTTCGGGTGCCAGAATTCCATTAGCAACATGATTTGTTAGAACTGTCATTGTTACGTTGCTAATACAGAATGAGCGACTTGACAAGTACAAGTATCATGCCCTCTGAAACAACAAGGGGCTTTACGATACTTCAAGCGCTATAGATCAAGGTCGATAGGGTCATCCGACTTTGCAGGAACGGCACAGCAAATCAAAACTTCGCCTTCTTCTGTCGAGAAACTTGGCTGTGTGACGTAACCCGTTTTGCCAGAAAACAGCTTAGTCGCGCAGGACCCGCAGCTGCCACCGCGACACCCAAAGTTCGGCGTCAGCCCGTGCGCTTCGGCAAAATCCAGTAGCGTACCTTCTTCTTCCGACCATACCTGCTCAACTTGGCTTTTTGCAAAATGAACAACAGCGTCCGTGACCGACTCAAATGCGGGTGCCTGGTCTTTGGTGGTGATTTTGCGCACCAAGGAAGCCGGTCCAAAGGCCTCGGCAAATATCTTGGCATCGTCCACTCCAAGCGCAATCAGCATGTCATAGGCGGCCTGCATAAAGCCCCGTGGGCCACACAGGTAGAAGTCGTAGTCGGCCAAGGGCAGAACTTGCTGCAATAACTCTGGCGACAGGCGTCCCTCGACGTGAAAGTCTTCGCCGGGCACGTCACTTATTTCAGCGTTTTCAATCAACGAAATATAGCGCAGAACGTCCTGCCCCTGAGATTGAAGTGCGGAGATTTCTTTGGCGAATGCACGCTGTTCGATGGTCTGGGCTGCGTGAAAGACCGTCAGGCTGCGTTGGTGTCTGCGGGTGAAACCGTCGATCACGGTTTGCCGAATCATAGACATCATCGGTGTGATCCCAACGCCAGCAGCAATCAACACAGCTGGTCTGCGATCTTCAGTATCCATCCAAAACTGTCCTTGAGGCGCTTGAATTTCAATCTCGCTGCCCACCTCAATGGCATCATGTAGATATCGGGAAACGACGCCTTCGCGCTTGACCGAAATGCGGTATTGTGGGTCGGACGGAGGGGAAGAGATCGTGTAAGTCCGGGTTAGAGGTGCGTCGTTGCCCTCGGGTGTCACACGAAGCGTCAAGAATTGTCCGGGCTTAAAGGGCAACCACGTCTCTCCGTGATACGCTTCCAAATAGAAGGATCGAATGACAGAGCTTTCATCAACGATCTTGGCAACACGCGCCTTGCGCCATGCCTTTCGGTTAAGATCAGCTTCGCGCAGTTTTCGCGCCTCTTCCCAATCGCCGGTTAGAGCCACATTCGGAGAGGGTTCCCCGGTCTTCCACCGCATCGGGGAGGCTTTGCGAAGGATGTGCCCGTGATCCAGATGAAAGCGCCACGCGCGTTCTGCACCGCGAAACGCTTGGGTATCACCTTCAATATCCCATTGCAGCTCGACTGTTCCTGTCAGCTGAACCAAATCACCTGTCTCAAAGTCGATGAAGAGTAATCCCGCCTTGGGGTTGATCAGAAAATTGCCCAAGGTGTTAAAGGCAAAATTTCCAACGTAGTCCGGGATGGTCAGTGTATTGCCTTCAACCTTGATGAAACCGGGTTTCCCGCCCCGATGACTGGCATCGACACCGCCTGTATCCATGGGGTCGTCAGCTTTGTTATGGCTGGCGACGTAAAACACGTCTGCGGATGCAATGAGGTCTGAAACGTCTTTCGACAGTTGGTCAAATCGGTCAGTCTGAGGTGTGAACTTTTGTTGAGGGTCGCGGGTGAAATCCATGTCGCGGGTATGAATATACTGAGGGCAGTTTCCGTAAGATTGCGCAACATTCACCAGGATCTCATCCGACGTGTTGCGCACCACACCATTCACGCGATTGCGTCGCCGGGTCGGCAATTCGATCCCTAGAAACCCCAGCGGGGCATCGGTTTTTGCATTCTGAAAGAACGGATCACCGTCAATCTCGCCTGCATTGATCGAAAGGCTTCGATCATCAGGCGTTGAAACAAAGCCGGGCCGCCCAAAAAGCATCGAGACCCACGGCCAGCCGTCTGGATCCACACTTCCGGCAATAAATAAGGGCAGCTGCTCAAAGAAATCCCGGTGCTGCTGAGGCATAAAGGGGCGGTGAATGTTGCGCGCCATTGCTTCCTGACGTTCCTTGCGGCCCAGTCTGTCCTGCAGTTCTTGTTCGCCGCTATGATAAGGAGACGTCTCGCGATCCCAACCCAATAGTGCCATGTCATGTGATCCTTGATTTTGTTGGCGCGCGCGGCCCGAGTCTGAGCGCGCCAGTTTGGTCCTTAGGCAGCAGGGATTAGCTCAGCAGCAACCACCATGGGCGGAAAGTCCTCAATCGCCTCGATCCGCTTTAGCCAAGCATTAGTGTTCGGATAGGCATCGAGGCTGTAGTCCCCTTCGGTGACGCGCGCAATGTACGCATAGCAAGCCAGATCAGCGAGGCTTGGCTTGCCGCCGACCAGCCATTCGTTTGCGGCCAAGTGCGGCTCGAACAACGTGTCAAACAGCGCAGTCGCTTTGGCCTTCACTGGCTCAGGATCAGTTGGGATGCCAAACAGCTTGATCGCGCGCACCATGAACGGCCCATGTTGAATCTCGTTTAGCGCCCGAGACATCCATTCCTGCACCTTTGCCTTATCGGCGAGATCAGAAGGATACCAAGTGTTGTCGGTGTCAAATTTCTCAGCGATGTAGACCATCGCGGCAATTGAGTCGCGCAAAACCAGATCGCCGTCAACAAAAACGGGAACTTGGCCCAATGGGTTCAATGCCAGAAATTCTGGCTGCTTATGCTCTCCAGCTTTCAAATCTACCAGGACGTATTCATACTCGACGCCTAACAGCCCCAATAGCGCTTTGACGCGGTGTGTGTTCCCGGAGAGCGGGTGACCGTAAAGTTTCATGACATAGCCTTTCCAACCAAAATGATGTCTGGAATGCTATTCGAGGAAATTAGCCCGTGAAATCACATTAAAGCTGATCAACTGTCAGTCAAAAGCTAACATCTACCGGTGCAAACCCAATTCGCTACGTGCCATCTCCAAAAACCGTTTTAATGCGTTAGACCGAACCTGCCCCGGTGGTGTGACCGTAAAAACACCGCCCTCTCGCAAAGCCCACTCTGGCAGGATATGAACCAGACGCCCCGTATCTAATTCTTCTTGCAACATGAAGTCGGGTAAGATCGTGAACGCAAAGCCATGAAGGACAAAAGCCTGGATCGCCAGCGTGATGTTCATCTCAGACATCATGTTAAGCGATACATCCTGCGTTCGTTCCCCCTTCTGAAATGTCCACTCGATCTTAGGGCCTAGCGCCTGTCCTTTGACAAAAGGAACGCGTGCAAGATCTTTAGGGTTTTCAATCTGTGCTTTGGCGAGTGTCTCTGGGGTGCAAACGGGAATTTCTTTGAACCCCTGAATTTTGCGCGCGAGATTGCTGGAGTCTTTGAGCCAACCAATGCGGAACGACACGTCGAACCTCTCTTGCACCAGATCAATCGTCTCATCGGATAGGTTCAAATCGACCATCACATCTGGGAAAAGGCTTTGAAAGCGGGCAGCGAATGGCGCGACGTGTGCAACGCCGTAGTCAACCGGTGCAGTGACGCGCAACCGTCCTCTTGGCTTTTTGTCCAATTCTTGAACCCGCTCAAAAGCATTGCTTGCGTGAGTCAGCGCCGACTTTGCGTCTTCATAGAAACTGAGGCCTGCTTCCGTTGGGTTAAGTCGTCGGGTGTTACGCAATAAGAGAGACGTGTTAACCTCATGTTCCAGAAGCTGCAGTTGCTTACTCACAACTGCTTTACTCACGCCAAGTGCGTCAGAAGCCCCTGTGATGGTACCTTCTTCGATTGTAGCGACAAAATACGCCAAACGATTGAGATTGAATCTAGTGCTCATGTTCCACACGTTAACCAATGGCAGACAGTCATTCAACAAATGATGTGTTTAATTGACTCCCTCCCCTAGCTAACTTCGGTCCAACGCTAGGAGCAAACAATGACCAAATCAAAATTCGTCATTATCTACGATACGTATTGCGGCTGGTGCTATGGAGCTGCCCCTGTTTTCGACGCGCTTGTCGAAAGTGGTGCCGAGGTCGAAGCCCTGCATCGCCACCTATTTCAAGGCCCGTTGGCCTATCGCATGAACGAAGGGAAAGGCGCACAAGTCCTCAAGGCTGACGCCCAAATCCAAGCCCTGACGGGCCAGGAGTTCAGCGAGGCCTACCGTGAAAACGTTGTTCTATCGGATACCGAGGTTCTAGCATCTCATTATACCGCGCAGGCCGCCGCACTGGTCCACGATCAAGGAGTCGAAAAAGAGTTCTCAGTGCGCCGCCGTTTAGAAATCGCCCGCTACATTGAGGGTGTTTCCGCAGCGAACCGCGATGCAGTTATTTCTGCTTTGGTGGAAGAAGGCGTTGAACAGGAACAGGCCGAAAAAATCGGCTCTCCTGCACTTATCGAAAAAGCAACACGCACAACCCGGGAGGCCAGTAACCTTATGGAAAAGGTAGGCGCGTTTGGTGTCCCGACGGTGCTCAAGGTCGTTGGCGACAACATTACTGTTGTTGATCACGCTATGTACTACGCAGCCCCGGAAAAAATCACTGAGCTTGTAGATTAAGCCCAAAACAACCCCTCGAAAGGACATCACATGAACATTCTTCTTATTGGCGCAACAGGCATGGTAGGCAGCCGGATTCTTGACGAGGCCGTCATGCGCGGCCACATAATCACCGCGGCCGCGCGCAATCCAAGCTCAATCCCAACGAAGAACAATGTGACGGCTATCTCCCTGAATGTTAACGATGCTAACGCCGTCGCAGAGCAGGCCAAGTCAGCGGATGTCATCATTTGCGCCGTAAGTCCACGCAACACCGCCGACGCAACAAAAGACGCACTGACCTTTACCGAAGCACTTGTTGACGCTCAACGCCAGACAGGTAAGCGTTTGCTGATGGTTGGCGGGGGTTCTTCGTTGAACATGCCCAATGGCACAAATTGCTTGGAATTAACACCGGAATCGATCCTTCCAGAAGCAACAGGCATGCGTCAGGCTTATGCTTTGATGGTCCAAGAAGACATCGATTTTGCAGTGCTGGCCCCCGGCGGTATGTTCGCAGAAGGCGAAAAGACCGGCAAATTCCGCTTGTCGGGCCGGACAATGCTAACCAACGCTGAAGGCGGCAAAAGCACGATCAGCCCTGAGGACTATGCCGTAGCGATGCTCGACGAAGTCGAAACACCGAAGCATTTCCGTACAATTTTCAATGTCGCGTACTAAAATGAAATTGAACCAATCAATGCGTCTATTGATTTCTTTTGTCGCAGCTTGGATGACAGGTGCAGTCAACGCGCAAGACTGTGGACCAGAGGGGCCATGCGAGATCGACGGAGGCAGTTATTATCTGAAGTTTCCTGACGGGAACGGCCCCCACCCTATCCTGATCTGGTATCATGGCGCGAACTCCACCGGTGGCTCAATCCATCGAGCTGGCGGATTGCAGCGTGACTTTCTGGACCATGGTTACGCTTTGTTGGCACCCAATGGTCAAATCCGAGCAGGCCGAAACCCAAATCGGTTTTTCTTTGCAGGCCGTGATGGTTCTACGCGAGATGACGTCGCATTCACGTTTTCGGCTCTAGAGCATGCGGCATCTCGTGGGTACCTTGATACCTCGCAGATTTATGCAGCTGGATTTTCGGCTGGGGGATCCATGGCTTGGCTATTGGCGTGTGAGGCTGGAGACCGATTGTCAGGAATGGTGAGTGTCGCAGGAGCCTTGCGGCGCCCCAACAAAACGGATTGTAGCGGTTTGGTGAACTTACCGACTATGCAGGTCCATGGTTTTGCAGATGGACAGGTTCCGTTGGAGGGGCGTGCCATCCGCGATTGGCATCAAGGAAGCGTCTGGGACTCGCTCAAGCGCGCACGAAACGCGAACGGGTGTCGTACGAACCCTGATCGGATTGACATAGACGGGGACTTTAGAAGTCGAGCGTGGGATGTATCATGCGTACGTGCACCGGTACGCATTGACCTGCACGATGGTGGTCATGGCTTACCACAAGGCTGGACGGCTCGGGCAAGAGCGTTTTTTGAAAGCTAGGGACTTTAGCACTGGTTTCAGCAAACTGTGGTTTAGCATTTTCAATTTGGCGTGCTGGCTCCCCGTGGCATGTTCATAGACGGCAAAAGGGCTGGAAAATAACGCCTGTCGGGTCGGCCAATGCCAACCAACGCGGAAGACGGCAAAAGCACGATCAGCCCTGTGGACTATGTTGCAGCGATGCTTGACGAGATCGAAACACCAACGCGCTTCCATATGAACTTTGACGTTGCGTACTAAGGCGACCGCAAAAAGCGGCCATATCCTGCGCTGAAAAGCCGCCCCAAAGAGGGCGGCTTTTCTTCCGAAGATGATCGTTGCAAAGAGCGAGACGTAACATGGTCTGCCCTTCAGATTTCAGCCTCAGATACCAAGCTCTGACAAGCCAGGGTGGTCGTCTGGGCGGCGTCTTATTGGCCAACGAAACAGCCGATCTTTTTCTTCGATAGCAAGATCGTTAATGCAAGCATAACGATTGCGCATAAGCCCATCTTTGGCGAACTCCCAGTTTCCGTTCCCGTAAGACCGAAACCAATTGCCATCCTCGTCATGCCACTCGTAGGCGTACCGAACTGCAATGCGATTGCCTGATAACGCCCAGAGCTCTTTGATGAGCCGGAGTTCGCGTTTCTTCTTCCATTTGCCTTTCAGGAACGCTTCGGTTTCCTAGCGATTGCTGACGAAATGCG
>Ga0206130_10006528_pt1 | contig 13316 bp, 7 predicted proteins | sample Helgoland_Spring_9_FD_148637 | JGI IMG/M metagenome (GOLD analysis project Ga0206130, IMG submission 148637) | Pelagic subsurface seawater microbial communities from Kabeltonne, Helgoland, North Sea - Helgoland_Spring_Bloom_20160512_1 | ecosystem: Environmental > Aquatic > Marine > Epipelagic ... | reverse complement strand
AAAGCTGGAAAGTAAAAGGTAGCATAAATTTTTGAGATACATAACTTATCCGCTTATTTCACTTCACCTAATACCTTGTCAACGAGAAGAACATCAAAGGGATGAAAATGCCGACTTTATCTTCTCAAGAGTAAGGGAGATAATTTCCTCATTATGTTGGGAGGAAAGAAAGCAAGTTTCATAGGAAGAGGGGGGGAGATAGACTCCTGAAGAGAGTAATTTTTGGAAGATGGTATTGAACCGCTCATGCTTGCAGGCGATGGCCTGGTCAAAATTGTCAACTTGGCTTTCGCTAAAATAGAAGCATAACATCGATCCAGCCTGCGGAACTTGTAAGGCAATCCCATGAGACTTGGCTATTTCTATAATTCCAACAGCCAGCATAGTGCCCATCTTTTCCATCGACTCATAAGGATTTTCTTCCTTCAGTATTCGCAACGACTCAATACCTGCTGCCATTGCCAACGGATTCCCGCTCAGCGTACCTGCTTGGTAGACAGGGCCCAAGGGAGCCAGGTAATCCATGATTTCTGTTTTTCCACCCAATGCTCCAACCGGTAGACCACCTCCAATAATTTTGCCCATAGCCGTGAGGTCTGGCGTAACCCCGGTTCTTTCCTGTACACCTCCAATGCCAAGGCGAAAACCAGTCATGACTTCATCAAAAATAAGTAAGACCTTGTTGGCGGTGCACAAGCTTCTTAGCTTTTCAAGGTAGCCAGGCTTAGGAAGAATAAGCCCACAGTTCGCGGGGAATGGCTCGATGATAATGGCTGCAATCTCATCTTTATTTTCCAACAGGGCATCTTCAACTGCTTGCTCATCGTTGTATGGCAGAACAATAGTTTCTCGAGCCAAGCTATCGGGTACACCAGCACTATCTGGGTTTCCTAATGTTAAGGCGCCTGAACCAGCTTTTACGAGGAGGCTGTCCACATGACCATGGTAACAACCTGCAAACTTTATAATTTTAGATTTACCTGTGTATCCACGGGCCAGTCTTATGCACGACATCGTGGCCTCCGTGCCACTATTACACATCCTTACCTTTTCGACTGAAGGCACAACCTCAGTAATCAGTTCTGCCATTTCAACTTCTGCAGGTCCGGGAGTACCGAAACTTGTGCCCTGTTCTAACGCGTTAGAAATTGCCTCGCGTATGCGGGGGTGATTATGGCCGTGGATAGCGGGTCCCCATGTACAAACATAGTCAATGAGTTCCTGCCCGTCGACTGTGGTAAGATGACACCCATTTGCCCGTTTGGTAAAGAAAGGGGAGCCCCCCACGGAGCGAAAAGCCCGAACAGGAGAATTTACCCCGCCTGGAATGAGTTTTTTAGCTTTTTCGAAAAGGCTTTCAGATTCAGTTTTCATAGAAATTAGATTCGTTAATTTTGGTATTTTTGAACGATGGGGATACGACGACCAATGCCGAAAGCAAGGGGGGTAGTTTTGAGACCAGGAGCCGCCTGATTTCTTTTATATTCATTTAAGTCAACCAAGCGAATTACTTTACGGGTTATTTCTTCTTCATACCCTGAGTCAATGATACTTGAGCTTGATTTTCCCTCCTCCACATAGGCTTTTAAAATACCATCAAGGACTTCATAGTCAGGTAAAGAGTCGCTATCTTTCTGGTCGGGCCTTAATTCCGCGGATGGGGGTTTTTCAATGGTATTTACTGGAATTCTGGTTTGATCCCTGTTGAGATGACGGGCCAATTCAAAAACCTGGGTTTTGGGCACATCAGAAATAACCGCTAACCCGCCGCACATGTCTCCGTAGAGGGTACAGTAACCAACTGCTAATTCACTCTTATTTCCTGTGGTGAGCAAGAGGGACCCAAATTTATTGGAAATCGCCATAAGCAGGAGCCCTCTTGATCGGGCCTGAAGGTTTTCTTCGGTCACATCAATAGCTTTTCCTTCAAACAGAAATGAAAGTTCAGTTGTTGCGGCTGTAACCAAGGATTCAATGGGAATGGTGTGATATGCTATTCCTAGGTTTTCAGCGAGAGCCATGGCATCATCTTTACTGTGTTCACTCGAAATCGAGGAGGGTAGGCTGATGCCCATAACATTGTCAGCACCCATTGCTTCGACTGCGAGAGCCGCAGTAACCGCAGAATCAATCCCACCACTTAAACCGATGAGAACCTTTGAGAATCCACTCTTCTGAGCATAATCACGAATCCCCAAAGTGAGAGCACTTTGAAGCCTACTCATATCCGAACTTTCCGAAGTTGCATGGACCTGATCATCAGAGAGATCATGAATGCAGATATGTTCTTCAAACGCTTTGGATTCAGCTATGATTTTACCGGATTGATTGACGGTGGTCGAAGTGCCATCAAAAATGAGTTCATCATTTCCACCCACTGTATTTATATAGGTTACGGGACAGGCAACTTTTTGGGCAACTTTTTGGACAAGTTCTTTCCTTTTCTTTTCTTTTCCAGAAAACCAGGGGCTGGCAGATAAATTGATAAGTAGACCTGGTGAATGTTTGGCAATTTCATCCAGTGGGTCCGCCGAATATTTGGGGGCAGCAAGATTCCAGATATCTTCACAAATCGTAACCGCAATCCTAAGTCCTGAGTATTCCCGAAGGAGGGAACAACTTCCAGGTTTAAAATAGCGGCTTTCATCAAAAACATCATAAGTTGGCAAAAGTCGTTTTCGAAAAACTTGCTTGATTGTGGAGTCTTCGCACCAAGCCGCAGCATTGAAAATGTCTCCATTTCCATCGGGGGCAGATTCCGGGAAGCCAAGAAGGGCAGGGGTCGGGCCGGTTTGCTTAGCAAATTGCTGAAGTACAGAAGAAGAATCTTTAAGAAAGTTTTCTTTGTGCAGCAAGTCACGGGGTGGATATCCGCAAAGAAAGAGTTCGGGGAAGACCACAATATCCGCCCCTTGCCCAACCAATTGCTCATAGGCATCAAGGGCGAGTGCCAGATTCCCCTCTAGGTCTCCGACCGTCGGGTTAAGTTGTGCGACGCCGATCCTCATGTGTTTGCCTTCCCAATAAAAGTATTCATAAGAAATGTATCTAGTATGCTAAACGAAATAAAAAAAGCGAACCCGAAGGTGCCGCAACTTATTATTCTGGCTTCGAGCTCACCGCGCAGGACTGCGTTACTTCAAGAGTATGACATTGACCATGAGGTTGCTTCTTCTAGGGCAGAAGAAATTTCCTTTCATCCGGATGGTCCTCTTGCTTTAGTTATGGAAAATGCAAAGAGAAAAGCAACAGAAGTGGCTGCACGCTTTCCTGACCGTTTCGTTTTGGGAGCCGACACGATTGTTTCTCTCGAAGAAAAGGTGTTTGGTAAGCCTACGGATATAAAAAATGCGGAGCAGATGCTTATGTCTTTATCAGGCAAAACTCATTTAGTAAGTACGGGGGTTTGTCTATTATGCAAAAAGAGTGGTTATTGTGAAACCAAGGTTGAAAGTAGTGAGGTTAGTTTTCGAGAACTATCCCCGGAAGTCATCCAAAATTATTTTTCATTCGTGAATCCATTGGATAAAGCTGGGTCTTATGCTTTACAAACCAAGCCAGAGCTCATTGTAAGAAACTTTTCAGGTTCTCACAGTAATGTTGTGGGGTTACCCATGGAATTGATGGTACAATGGTTGAAGCAAATAGTGCCCAAGCTCGAATTTGTTGAGCACGACCAATAGTTTAATCAAAACCAAGGTGAAGGCTCAAAGATAATCTAGTTTTTTTGGTTTTACGACTTCACCTGTCCCCAAGTTTTCGGTATAAGTAAAAATTTGGGTCATTTTACAAACATGTAATCTTTTCCCCGTAATCAATCATCACCAATAAAACTCTCTCTCATGCGTAACCGTGCGGTTCTCCTTCTATCCCCTGCCTTACTTTTTATATTAGTAGGTGGCAGTGTTACAACATCCCAAGCTGCAAAGCAGCAGGGTTTACAGACTCTCTTATCCCAAGCAGGGTATGAGTGGACCACCGACCATATGCATGTTGGAGTCAGGTGGCAGCCTTTCGGCTTAAAGCAATGTGAGGAATATGATGCAAATCGACCACTGATTAAGGAACATAGTAGTTATGCTCAGTTTTGGGTCAGCTGGAATGCAGCCGAGCCTCACGAGAAAAATACTGATTATCAAAACAACATGTCTGGTCATTTACAGGCCATAGACCATGCGGTTAATCTCTGCGTTGAGCGTGGGGTGCATGCGGAACTTGTAATGTGGCACTGTCCCTCTTGGGCAAGCGAGAGTGGAAAGGGAGGGGCATGGCGGCCAAGAAAAGGTGAATATCCAAAGTTCGTGGCTCGCATGGCAAAGCATTTTAAAGGTCGAGTGGGAGCTTATCAGTTATATCATGAAGTGAACCTGCAAGGTATGATGAAGGACGGTGACATAAATTTCATTATGGATGAGCTCTTTACAAAGGGAGCTGTATCTATCCGTGAAATTTATGATGCTGAGCCCAAAACTCCAGTGATTGTATCCACTTCCGGAATTTCTCCTTGTGAAAACTGTGATTCATTGGAGGGGTTGGAAGGAAAAGGTGCGGCAGCTGTGGATGACTTTTACAGCCAGATGGTGGCTAATCAAAAAATGATGGCCCAGGTGGATGCTTTAAATCTTAACATTTCTGACCATTTTAATGGATACGGTATGATGGACGGAAATGTAATCCCAAATTGTTGGACGCAGTATGATCTAGCTCGAAGTAAACTTGATGCAGCTAATTACCAATCTAAGAAAATCTTATCAGCGGAGTCATGGATTTGCTGGGATAATTCTGGAAATAACCATGATGTGAATGGAGATGGTAAAAAAGATGAGCGTGATGCTTTTGAGAAAACTATAACCATTTTTGGTAAAGTTCTCGAACGAGGGCTTAACACCGTAAATATGCCCTGGTGTGATAATTCAAGCCGTTGGTCCATGGGTTTGGTTAAGCGTGTGGATTACAGTGGCAAAATAAAACAGCAAAAACCAGAATGGGTGATTCCATCCAATGATGGAGGTCCTGATGTAGTCACGCACAAATTAGGGGTGCACGGGCCAGAAGATCGGCTCAAGCCCTATGAAGTCCCTGAATCGAATTTAAGGTTTACCGATGAAAATTACATTAACCCCGGTGACCCCAATCATTTACATTATTACATTTGGCGCTGGTATTCTCAGATTGCCGGTGGTTCTGATGAAGTTATTCGACACGCAATGGCTGGAGAAAAAGGTAATAATATTACCGCCCTTGGAAACGGGTTGAGCGGCAATGAACAATATAAAATTTCATCTTACAACCGGACCAAAAACTCTTTCACTGTTTTAGTATACGCTAGCGGTGCCAACGGAAAAGGCTTTTTAGAAATTGCGATTCCATCCACTGTTCAAGACGGGAAATCTTATAACAATAAGGATTCTGCTAAGGACTTTCGGGGAGAAGGGTTTAGGAATGGATCGAAATATAAAGTACTGGTGGAGAGCAAAGATATTAATCAAACCACGGGAGCAGACGAAAACATAGACCGCTCAAATAGTCGGACTCAGATTGTCAGTAATGGCACATTAAAGTTTCGCATTCCTACACTTCGACAGTTTACAAAAGTGGAATTTGTTAAAGCGAGATAGTGCTGATAAACATCCTAAATCCGATTGCTGCAATCGCAGAGCTTCATAACAGGGGTTATGATTTTTCTTACGAGGTGGCAGGGGACAGAAATTCTGCGCCGTCTCTTGTCAGAAGGTTAAGGTAAGGAACCCTATTTTCCACATCGATGCGGAGGAATTAATTATTTTCCTCAAGAGTGATTCCCATTGCTAAATAGTCAGCTTTTTGAGAAGAGAAATTACATCTTTGAAAATTTACTCTCTCAGCTTCTACGGTTTGTTTTGCACCTCTATTCTCGTTGCTTTACCCAAGCCGAATATTGTTCACATTATGGTTGATGATTTGGGCTGGCAGGATATTGCCAGTCATAAAATCGATGGCAATGCAGTCTATGAAACCCCGCACCTCGACCAATTGACCCGTACGGGCAGACGTTTTACCGAAGCCTATGCTCCTTCCCCTGTATGCGCTCCCTCAAGGGTATCTTTTTTGCGAGGACAATACCCGGTTAACACAGGTGTTTACAGCGTGACCGGTGGGCAGTTGCCCCGTCCGCATCAAAGCAAAATCCCCCTCATCCCCCCCTATTACCTCTATGGATTACCGGTAGAAGAACCGATGATTCCTGAGACCCTAAAGAAAGCGGGGTATTTTAGTGGACATGTGGGGAAATGGCATGCCGGGGGAAAGTACAGAGGTTTCCCCTTTCCCACTGACCAGGGGTTTGATTTTGGATTTTTGGAAAAGAACGGGGGGCCCATTTTCTACAATGATGAAGAATTATGGAATCCAAAGGATGGGAAAAGAAATTCCTTTGGCGGTTCCTGGCAACGAATCGTACCTCATCGTCTCGCGGATTTTGCCACCCATCATTCCCACGATCCCTACCAATTGGGAGAGGACGAACGACCTTATGACAAACCAACTGAGTTGGCGGTCGGGTTTATCCGAAAAAATAAAGACAAACCATTCTTCCTCAACTTTTGTCCTTTTTATGTTCATGGACCCATCGGTACACGGGATAAAAAACGCCTTCAGCATTATTGTAAAAAAATGGGCTTCCCTTTTCCCACCGACCCGAAAGCAATAAACCCCGAAATGCCCGGACATTCCAACCCCTACTATGCAAGTATGGTTGATACCGTGGACTGGAGTATCGGCAAGGTGGTAAGCTACCTCGAAAAAACCGATGATCCGCGTAACCCTGGACACAAACTGATCGACAACACCTACATCATCATCGATTCAGATAACGGAGGATGGTTGGGCAGTCAGCACGAACCAATCACCGACAACAGTCCATTACGGGGAGGAAAGATGAATAACTACGAGGGTGGATTACGGGTACCTTTTCTTGTTCGCGGACCAGGAGTTCCCGCCGGGACAACTTGCGAGACACCAATCAATCTGATTGATCTGTACCCGACTTTTATGGAAATGGCAGGGCTCTCCCCCGATGCCGAACTCAAACTGGACGGGTGCAACATCCTTCCCTTAATCAATGGTAAATCAAACAAGGTCATCCAAGCCGACGGCAGGGAACGGAATACCCTGTTTTGGTTTTATCCCATGGAAAGTCACATGGCCGTTGTAATGAGAAAAGGGGATTGGAAACTGATCAATAATTTAGGGATTGGATATGCCGGAAAATGGTCGCAGGTGGAAAATAAAAAAGCAGTGGAATTGTTCCGTATTCGTAAGGAGGCTCAAAGTCCGGGCGATCTCGGTGAACAAAAAAACCTGGCGGCTCAGTTTCCAATGATCCGAAACTCTATGCTTCAGGAATTGAATAATTTCCTTCAAAAAGCTGGGGTTTTCATGCCTTATCGAAATATCAATTCTTCAACGGTAACGAAGGAGGAAAAATCAGCTTATCCCAAAATTCTCCAGCTTGGGTCAGAAATGGATCTCCTATGGGTAACCTTTCAGTCTGGAGAAAATAAGGCTGAAATCAGGGAAGCTCATTTACTCTACACCCTGAATCCTAAAGAATTTGATAAAACCGGTGGACACAGGGAAGAATGGTTACAAGCCCCGGCTAAGATCGGGAATGGACGGATCGAGGCCTTCATGCCCCCGGGAGCAACCCATGCCCTGTTTTGTCTGCGTGATGCCAACGGTTTCCTGATCACATCAGAACCGTTGCCTGATTTTCAAAAGGTTCCCTACGGCAAGACTCAGGACTCCACTTTTTTGAAGAACGGATATGCCTACAAACCGGGCCTTTTTTCTTTGATCGAGTTGGCAAAAAAAGCACAGGCGGTTGCCGAAAAGAAAAAGGTAAATGTTTCCGCTTTGAAAAAAAGCCTTATTGCAGCCCAAAAAGAATACGATTCCGAAAAAATAGTTGTAAAACAACTTTCCAATGCAATCCGCTCACTTCGCTCGGAAATTCGCAAATTGAAAGCAGTTCCTCAATCAAAACACTTTACCATCAATCGATTCCCCACCGAACCCCTCTTCTAGAAAGAAGAGTTGTTGGTTTTTATTTAACTCTTTGCCACTTACACTCCACCCACCACCAAGAGTATAATAGAAGACTGGGTATGGCTTATTTTTTCTGGGGGTAGTAATTATCAAGTAGTAGATCCTGTCACTTTACAGATTTGTAAACAATGTCTCGAATAACCTCTTCACAATTATCCAGAAATCAATGATTGGGAATTTTTCTCCTTTGAACATAGGCAATGAAGTGAGTGGGTACAGGCGAGTACACAAATTGCCAATGTGCTTAAAGGAGATATTTACATCATAACTTTTTTATTTTGAAACCTTTAAACCATGCAGGATCGTTGTGGTCTTGTAAGAGAATGGGACCTTGCCAACTGCCAAACCCTTTGTTTTGCCTGTACTTGCTCTTGCCGAAACATTTTTCCCATTCAGGAGATCCCCATATGATTTCAATGATTTTTGTCCCGTTCATCCAGTGTTCAATCTGGTTTCCTTGGGCGATAATTTTACCCTTGTTCCATTCACCGACTGGTCGGATAGCTTTGTCATCCGGTGCTGCAATTAGATCATAGAGTGAACCTGCACGATGGGAGGGGATTTTGTTATCCCGATGACTTTCATCATCAAGTACCTGGTATTCTAAACCCAGTTTTCCTTGGGTCCGATATTTGATACCGCTGTTGCCGGCAGGCGAGATTTTCCATTGGAAAGAAAGTTCAAAATCCTTAAAGGAATCTTTGGTGATAATATCTCCGCCTTTGCTTGAGCGGTGGACCGCACCATCCTTAATCCGCCAGCCTTTTTGAACTGGTTTTCCGCTGATCGTAGTCCATTTGGAAAAATCATTACCTGCGAAGAGATCGATCTCTTTGTAGGCTTTGGCCTGTTTGAATTTATCGAGTGCACCCTGAAGAAGTGTCTTTGTCTCCCTCTGTGCAGGGCTTAGTTTTTCCAGTGGTTTTTTTTCCAGTCTGTCTTGCAAAATATCGTAGAATCTCCCGTTGTTGTAGAGTTTATACCGCTGGGTTCTGGCCCATTGCTGAAATTTTCCATCTTCTCCTTTTACCCTGTAAAAGCAGTGCACCCATTTTCTTGGGTTTCCTTGCTTGCCGGTGATCTGCGGTAAGAAGCTTTGTCCGTCCAGCGGAAGAGTAATAGGAGCTTGCGTTTCGGCTGCATCAAGTAGGGTGGGGAGGAAATCGCTGAAGTCTACCAGGTCATCTTTGACCTGTTTGCCAGGAATGGTCTTGGGCCAGTTGGCGATCAGGGGAACATGGGTGCCTGCATCTGTCATCTGTCTTTTTCCTCCCTGCACCATCTTTCCATGAAGCTCTGATTTGATGGATCCAGAAGAACCATTGTCACAGGTAAAAAGAACCATGGTGTTTTCCCTCAAGCCAAGTTCATCGAGCTTATTTACGATCTTGCCCACCATTTTGTCTACATAGGCGACCATGTCCTGGTAGTTACTGGTGCCGTCTTTGGATTTTGGGTTCTCGCTGTCCGGAGTGGGGCGGAACGGATCATGGGGAAGAATCATGGGATAGTATCCAATGAATGGGCGGTCCTGATTGCGTTCGATAAAATCGCAAAGGTAATCCGTGACCACATCGGGCCCATACTCTCCGTTATTATAATCCTTTGGCTTTCCGTTTATTTCCACCTGTGGGTTAGGGTAACGGGTATCCTTATTGTCTGGTGTTCTTGCTGGTCGGGTGTGTTGCCAGAGGCAGGACTCATCAAATCCGAAGTGTTGTGGGGAATCGATCTCCTTACCCAGTTGCCACTTTCCCACGATGCAGGTTGCATAGCCTGACTTTTTAAGCAGATGGGCAAAGGTGGTCTGCCCGCGGCCCAACACGCCAAACCTTACATAATTTCTGATGTTTGACATCCCCGTCATAATTTTTACTCGCGATGGGGTGCACAGAGGTTGCGAATAGCAATGAGTGAAGCGGGCACCGGTACGGGCAAGTTTATCGAGATGAGGGGTCTGGTAGGAGGTGCCCCCGTTCGCTTGGACACACTCGTAGCCCATATCGTCCGACATGATCAGGATGAAGTTTGGCTTGGTGTTTTCCGCTCCGTAGGACCAAAGAGAAAAAACTAGGAATAGAAAGCTGATAAAGCATGATGTTTTCATAAATTTTGACGGGCTAGGGTTGAGTTTGGGAAATGTAAAGATAGGGCACGCCTATCTTTTTCTCGTTTTTCAAAATGAGTTTTACGGACAAATTTAGTGCACCTTTTTTTAATGGTACTTTAAAATTTATATATTCTGTATCGGTGGCAATTTCTTTTCGCAAGGTGAGCACATTTTCAATTGATAACTCAACCGCTTTTATGTTCAAAGCCATACCAGCAATATCACTTCCCTTATTACCCACATATACAATCTTTGGGTCGCTCACCGGGGGCAACGGTGCACTCATGGTAATATTTCCCGCTTCTCTCGGCCACCTGCGCAATTTGAAGAGATAGGTGCCCGGCTCTTCAACCTCAACTAACCAGTTTCCATTTCCAGTGATTCCTTCCCTGATCGATCTTTGCCAACCATTGGTTAAACATGTGGTGGCATGTGGGGAGAGTCTGGGTCGCTCCAGTGGAAGCTCGTGCCCGAGTTGTTTCCAATACACTTCGTAGGCTTGCTTCAGCCGATTAACTACCTTGGGGTGTTTCCTAGATAGATCATTCAATTGTGAATGGTCGTCCTGAATATTAAAGAGTTCATAATCACCTGGTGCATGATAGATCAGTCGCCATTGCTCAGTCATCACTAATGCTTCCGTGTACTTTTGCGGACCCTTGACTCCGTTTTGTGAATGGAGAAAAAGAGTACGATCTGCCCAATCTTCAGAACCTTGCAAAACGGGAACCAAGCTCCGGCCATCGATGGGCAAGTTTGTCCGTTTGGGCTTAGCAAGTCCGCACAAATCGACGAAGGTGGGAAGCAAATCGATATGGGCACTAAAGATAGAAAGCTCTCGGGGGTTTCCAATCAGATGTTCGGGGCCGCGGATAAACAAGGGTACACGGTGGCCCCCTTCGTAGAGTTTTCCTTTCATTCCCCTTCGCCCCGAGACTGAGTCGATATCGATACCTTTCTTTCGGATGGGCAGGATGGAGCCATTATCGGTCATGAAAATGAGCAGGGTGTTGTCTGATAGCTTTTCTTTGTTCAAGAATTTTATCATCCTTCCTATATTCCAGTCTACCCGGTTGATCCCCGCATAGAAGGATGCCTGATCTTGGTTACACCCCTGGTCGAGGTAGGGTTGCATCCATTTTCTGGGTACATTGTTTGCCCGGTGGGGCACATTAGTCGGGAGATAGATAAAGAATGGTTTCTTATTCCTTTTACTTTGGCGGGCAAATTCCATGGCCTGCTCGAAATAGACATCGGTGCAGAACCCACCCTTACGAACGATTTCTCCGTTGTGCCAGTAACGGTCGTCCATGCGGTCATTGTCCCATAGATCATCTGCCAGTCCAACCCCTCCATTTCCAAGGCCTAACCACTGATCAAATCCTCGGTCTATTGGACGGTAGGGATAATTCCCACCGAGATGCCACTTCCCAAAGATGCCAGTTTGATAACCAGCGGTCTTAAAATACTGGGGCATAATCGTTTCATCACTGCGGAGCAGATTGCGTAAACCATAGGTTGAGGTCACCCCAGTTCGTTGTGACATTCTGCCCGTTAGTAAAGCGGCACGAGTGGGGGAACAAAAGGCATCCACATGAAAGTTGGTCAGGCGAACACTTTGCTGATGCATGCGGTCGAGGTTGGGTGTATGGGCGATGGGGTGTCCGTGGCCACCAAGATCAGACCATCCTTGGTCGTCGGTCATGACGATTACGATATTTGGCCCCTTCGCTTTTGCTGGTATAATAAATTCTATGGATATCAGCAGGATAAAGAAAAATGGTAGTGCCTTACTTTGCATTTCTCTTTAGTTCCAAATTTCTCCCTTTTTCAGCAAGCTATCCTTATTTGTATCATGGTCGAAAAAATGGGAAGTGATTGGCTTGAGGAATTCATCGAAGGTTATGGCATTGTTCTGATCGGTATCAAGTTCTTCAAATAATGAATCTGCCAGAAGCTCGTCCTTGCTAAGCTTAGAATTCTTATTGGAGTCGCAATCCTCGAATCTGGTTTTCCAGTAGTTATCAAACTCGGATTTGTTTACCTCCCGGTTCTTATCTTTGTCCATTAACCGGCATAGGTAGTCGAAACAAGGCTCACTTTTATTTTTCTTAGGGTTTCCGGATTTAAGCCCTAATGCTTTCGCCATGATTGGTGTGGTAACTTTTAAGCCACCTGCCCGCAACGGGTGAACGGTATCAGGTATGCAAAAAAGAAAACGCTGAGGGTCACTCTTGAGCAATCCATTCCAGGCGATTCCATGATCGATCAGTTGGAAGCCCCGTTCCTTGGCAACTGTTCGGTAGTTGTCGTCAAATTCTGTTAGGTTTGGCCGTCTTGCTTTACCATTTCCAAAGACCGGATTCATGACCATTAAGATGATTTCACAGCTCGGGTTTTTTTCAAGAATCTGATCGATCATCAGATTTAGGTTGTTACGGGCATGTTCCACCGAAGTTCGGCGGACGGCGACGGCGTCATTGATTGAAAACTCAATAAATACACAGTCTGGCCGGTGTCGTAGTACTTTGTCTTTTAAGTTTTTCACTCCCCAGTCAGAATTGGCTCCTCCCTGAGCCCCATTGACCAGATTGACCTGTTCGGGGAACTCTTGGTTGAAAACCTCATCTAATTGATCTACCCATGCACCCACTGCAGTCAGGCTTGTTCCATAAGCCACAACTGTCTGTTTGGTACCTGCTTGTAGGCGGTCAATCAGACGACTTCCCTTTGCCTGCTTCATCAGGTTTGGAGCGATCACCGGATCGCCCACCTCGCGTATAAGGTTGCGCAATCGATCGCTCATTTTCTCACCTAACTTTTGGTTTTTTGGTTGGTGGTAAAGGTTGTTCATTTCCTCTGGATCATTGACGAGGTCGAATAGTTCCCACTGGTACTTTCCTTGCATCGTGGGGTAGTGGATTAATTTATGGGTTTCGGTACGGATCCCAATCATTTCAGGGAGAGTGCTTCCATGTTGGTAAAAATGGTAGTAGGATTCATTACGTACTTTTTTCTCTTTCCCTTCGAGAATTCCCTTGAGCGAATGGCCCTGAATGTCGGCAGGAATATCTAAGCCTGCATAATCGAGCAGGGTGGGTGCAAGATCGACATGGTTGAC
>Ga0206130_10006525_pt1 | contig 13324 bp, 16 predicted proteins | sample Helgoland_Spring_9_FD_148637 | JGI IMG/M metagenome (GOLD analysis project Ga0206130, IMG submission 148637) | Pelagic subsurface seawater microbial communities from Kabeltonne, Helgoland, North Sea - Helgoland_Spring_Bloom_20160512_1 | ecosystem: Environmental > Aquatic > Marine > Epipelagic ... | reverse complement strand
GTAGAGTTTAATCGCCCAGTAACATGTGTTAGATATCACATGGCAGAATACATGCCGTCACACGACGACATTGATGCGTTTAAGCGGAAGTTCGCAGCAAAGAAACTTAAAACAAAAAGGTATGAATAATGGCTAAAGCAACAAAAAAAGACACATATGGAAGAGTAAATAAAGCGATTGTAATGATGAAAGACAAAAGTTTTGCGGAGATATGCGACGAACTCGGCTACGCTTACAACACTTTGCAACACGCTTTACGTAGGCGTGGGTATTTAATTTCAATGATAAAATATAAATACAAAAACGGGATTGACGTTGAGGTTTATTGAGGACGACCATCAAAAGAACCTAGTGCAATGGGCTGACTTGACGCGATTAAATGCACTAAGAGGCCGCACAGGAACAATTGGACAGCATTTAATACACATACCGAATGGTGGTAAGCGTAATGCAAAAGAAGCTGCTAGGCTTAAATCGCAAGGAGTGCGTGCTGGGTTTCCTGATTTATTTTTGTTTATTCCATCTAATGATTTCTGTGGTTTAGCTATTGAAATGAAAAGACCAATTATTAAAGGTCATTCAAAGCCAGCTGTATCAAAAATGCAAAAAGATTGGTTAAAGCGTCTTTCAGAACAAAATTATAAATCTATAGTTTGCTACGGGTGGAATGAAGCAAGGTTAGAAATTTTAAATTATTTAAATTTGGGTAAATAAAGTTATTTACATTAGATAAAGAATTTATTATTATGCAATCTCGTTATAAATTTAAGGGTAAAAAATGAAATCAGAACCAAGAATTTTTTTGTGTAATGGCAAGTTGCTGACACTTCCTGAGCTTGTTGAGATTTTAAATTTAGCGAAAGGGTGTAAAGATGCTAGATGAAAAAAAAGTTAATGCAGCTCAAGAAATGCTGCAGACGTTACTTACAACTGAAAGCTCGCCACTTGAAATAATTGAAATTATGGCTTGTTTTAATGGGATGGTCTCATGTGGCATAGCTTTTTCAGTTAAAAATGATTCAAGCTTTCGCAGGAAGTCATATCAAATTCAGCAGGAATTAGCTAAAGCAACCAGGAAAAGCATTGAAATGCAAAAAGATAATGATTTTCCAAAGTTATGCTTTGAGCCAATGTTTGCAAAAATTAAAGAGTCAAATTAATGGATACAATGCAAACGCTTGAAGATTTTATTAAAGATCACTTTGTTAGCAAAGCCGATTTTGCTAGGCAGCTTGGTGTTTTTCCGCAGCAAATTACTCAATGGCAGAATGCAAATTATATGGTGCATAATGGGGTAATGTTTAAACCGATGAGGCAAATTGCCGAAATTGAAAACGCTTAAAATAGAGGGTAAAACTAATGGGCAATGTAAATAAGTTAATAAAAATAGTTGAAGATTTGACAGTTAAACTGGATGAATTATCAATTAGAATTGAAGCGGGTTTTGAAAATCTTGAGTCGTTAAGTTTTAAACTTGAGTCACCTGGTGGATTTTGTGAATCTGAATTGAATTTTGATGGTGTTGTTAATGAACATAAAAAAATTAGAAGCAGAGAGCTTACAAGCGAGGAGTGGCTTGATAATTCAACACTTCATGCGTATGAAAAAAATTTAATACATTTTAATAATCATTATGATATTTTTTATAAAATAATAACGGCAAGAAATGAAGGTTATTCAATGGAACAAATATTTGATAACAACAAATCAAAAATGCCATGCGATGGAATAAGCGGGCTATATAATTGCATTAATTCTGCAAGACGCAATAATTATATTAGTATTGAAGATAGTAAATACAAAATAAGACGCAATAATTATATTAGTACTGAAGAAAGCAAACGCAAAATGCGGAGCGATTGTGACAGATATAGCTATTAAAAAACCTGTGAAAATTGGCAGGCCAACAAAGTACACAAAAGTCTTGTCTGAGCAGGTATGTGCAATGCTTGCTCAAGGTCAATCTATGCGCACAGTATGCAAAAATTCAAAGATGCCATCAATGCAAACCATCTTTACTTGGTTGCGGAAATACCCAGACTTTCTTGAGCAATACGAAAGAGCAAAGCTGGAATCTGCTGATGCTCTTACTGATGAAATGATTGATATTGCTGATGAAGAGGCAATGAGTGACTTGGTGATTGATGGTGTGCCTGTGTTAGATCCTAATACCGGCAATCCGTACAAGATACTCACAAGTGCTGGTGTTCAGCACGCCAGGCTTAGGGTTGACACAAGAAAATGGATTGCTAGTAAACTAAAACCAAAAAAATATGGTGATAAAGTTACAAATGAGCACCAAGCCCTTAATGCAAAGGGAGACAAACAAAATTGGGAGGTTACATTTATTAACTCAGAAACGAGCAATGAGGTAAAGGATAAATAAGTGATCAAACTAAACATTAACAAGGCACTAGAACGTGCCTTTTTTTCTACCAAACCAATTATTGTCTTTGCTGGTGGCCGAGGCTCTGGAAAATCTTTAGGTGTGGGTGACATTCTGACATATAGAATGGCAACAGAGTGCGCTGACATTTATTGTCTGCGTGAGTTTCAAGGTAGCTTGTCAGATTCAGTACACAGAGTCTTTGAGGGCAGCATTAATGATCGCATTGGCATTCCTGAGCAGTTTGACATTCAAAAAACTTCTGTAGTTCATGAAAACGGTGCTCATACAGTCTATCAGGGCGCAAATCGCAACCCAGACTCAATGCAGTCAGCTCAGAATTTTAAGTACAGCTGGTTTGAGGAGGCGCACAAAGCAAGTGAAGAGTCTCTTGATAAACTATTACCGACAATCTTAAGAAACGAAGGTGCTCAGTGTTTTTTTACTGCTAACCCGCAATCTAGTGCTGATCCATTTAGCCAAAGGTTCCTGGTGCCATACTGGGATGATTTAATGACAAATGGATATTATGAGGATGACGTTCATTTAATCATGCGTGTAAATTGGCGTGACAATCCATGGTGGAATGATTCACAAGAGCTTTTACGCAAATGGGATTATGACCATCTAAGCAGGTCAAAATACGATTGGATTTGGGAGGGTTTATTTAATGACTCAGTTGATGACTCCCTGATACAGCCAGAGTGGTTTGATGCGTGTGTTGATGCCGTTGAAAAATTAAATATACCAATCCATGGAGCAAGGGTGACAGCATATGATCCTGCCGATACGGGCGATGACGAGAATGCGTACGCTTCCAGGATCGGTATACATTTTGATGAAATTAAAGAGGTTGACAGCCCAAATGGTAATTTAGCTTGTGACATTGTTTGCACTAGGTCTAACGAATTGAACACTGATTTATTTGTCTGGGATGGCGATGGCATGGGTGCGTTATTGCGTAAACAAATAAGCCAAAATTTTGACGGTATAAAACGTATAGAAGCACGAATGTACAGAGGCAGTGAAAAAGTAGATGAGCCTACCGCTCCATATGAGGGTAATCATGGTGACGGACAGAAAACTAACAGGGATATGTTTTATAATAAACGTGCGCAATATTGGGTAAGATTAGCAACACGAATGGAAAACACATTTAATGCTGTAGTGTTGGGAAAGTATATTGATCCAGATGAACTGATAAGCATCAGTAGCCAGGTGTCACAGCTTCAAAAACTTCGAGCTGAAGTGTGCGGTGTGCCAAAAAAACGAAACTTAACTGGTAAAATTGCACTAATGCCAAAGGACGAAATGAAAAAAAGCTATGGTAAAAAGTCGCCTAATATGGGTGACTGCTTGGCGATGGCAATGGAAAAGCCTATACTGGACAAAAAACCTACAACGATCGACTTTGAAGGATGGTAAAAAATGAATTTTGATGATGTGCAAAGCGTTATAAGCTTGCAGCGAGATAATGAAGGATTTGTGCGTGACATGCGCAGACAGTCAAAAGAAGCGATCGACTTTGTTAGCAAACGAGATGGTCAGTGGGAAACGTCTATTATTCAAAAGTTTAAAGGCAGGCCAAGATACACTGACGACCGAGTTAATCCGATCATCAATCAAATAGTAGGCGAAGTATTCCAGGCAGATTTTACAGGCAGAGTTAGGCCTGCTGGAGGCGATGCCACAAAAGATACAGCAAAAGTGCTGGATGGGTTGATAAGAACAATTAGAAACAAGTCAAAGTTTAAACGAATTATAAACGGCACAGCTAAACGTGTGGCAGTTGCAGGCATATCTGGCTGGGAAATTGTCAAAGATTATTCTGAGCCAACAAGCTTTGAAATGGATTTAATGATCCAGCCTTTAGATGACTTTCACGAACGAGTGTTGATTGATTCTAACTCAATGTCACCTGTCGCAGATGATGCAAAGTGGGCAATTATTAAACATTATATAGGCAAAGATGCCTTTGCTGATAAATTTGGCGATGATAAAAAAGTAGTCAGCTTGGGGTCGGATGAATGGTCAGACTCGTATTATTATAAACCTGACAATATCACAATTGGTCAACTGTACTATTTAAAAGAAGTAAAGCTAACAATTGCGTTAATGAATGACGGCAGTGTATATAATTTTGATGATAAGTTTAAAGCTGCACAAGATGAGCTGGAAGATGAAGGGATTGAGGTCGTTGAAACGCGAGAAGTTGATGACTTTGTGTGTTGTCAACGCTGGTACAGCGCTAGCGAATGGCTAACTGAGCCAGAGGTACTGGATTTTAATTTTGTGCCAGTCGTGCCATGCTACGGAAATTTTGAGGTGACTGAAGGTAAAGTTGTTTATTACGGAGCAGTTGAGCGTTTAATGGATATTCAACGAGTTCATAATTACGCATTTAGTAGAAACGTTGAAGAGGTTGCTCTTTCTCCCAGGTCTAAATGGTTTATGACTCCAGAGCAGTCTGCTGGATATGAAAACAAATTACGCACACTAAACACAAACATGGACCCAGTTCAGTTTTACAACCATGTTGCAGATCAACCACCACCATTTTATTCAAACACTAGTGCGGCAAATCAAAGCGTCAGCAATCTAATTGCTATAACAGACGAGGGTATAAATAAAGCCGCAGGCATATTTTCATCTAACATTGGTGACAATCCAAACATGCAGTCAGGTGTCGCTATTCAAGAGCAGATTGAGCGTGGTAACAATGGCACCAGCTGGGTGTTTGAAGCGCTTGAGCAGTCAATTGAACGCACATGTGAGCTATTGATCCGAGCTATACCAAAAACATATGATGGAACAAGAGAGGTTGTATTAACTCAGGATGATGGGTCACTTGAGAACATGGTTATAAATAAACCGGTACAGGATGACGAAACTGACACAACTATTTACTTGTATGATTTAACTCAAGGTCAGTATGACGTTACAGTTGATGTTGGCGCAGGTTACAAAAACAGACAGAAAGAAGCTTCACAGGCATTTGAACGATTAGCTGCATCTGATCCTATGTTGTTAGAGTTGGGCAGAGATATTCATTTGAATAATTTAGAAGCACCAAACATGGATAAAATTGCAGAGCGTGCGCGTGCATCTATGATTAATCAGGGCATTATACCGCAAGAGCAAATGACTGAAGATGAAATTGCTGCCATGGAAACAGCACAAGCTGAAGCTGCAAACCAACCACCACCTGTTGACTTGAATCAAATGGCCATGGAAATAGAGCAAATGAAAGCACAGACAGCTCAGATGGATCAGCAAAACAGAGCTTCAGAGGCTCAGTTTAGAATGCAAGAATTGCAAATAAAGTTCACAGGTCAACAAGAAAAGCTGCAGTCTGACATGGCTGTGCAGTCTGCTAAAGTGCAACAAGAACAGCAGAAAATTGACCAAACTGCATCTAAAATGCAATTTGACCAGCAAACTGAAATGGCTAAAATCATGGCCAAAAATGAAATTGATGCTGCTGATTTAACATTGCGAGAACAGAAAATAACTAATGATTTTGGTTTAAGGTTAACTGAAATGGAACAGCAGTATCAAACTCAACTTGATGCTGAATTAAAACAGAACTTAATTATTTTCAACCCAGCAACAGGGAATTTTGAAAATGCGTAGAGTTCAAATTAAAGGCACTGACCAAACAATTGGGTTTCCTGATGACATGGATGAAGAGCAAATGCTCCAGGTTATGCGCAGTCAATTCAGCCAGCCAGCACCTGCAGGTCAAAACGTATCTGATGCTTTAAAGCCTAAACAAAATTACGATCAAACATCAGTGGTTCGCAAAGCATTTAACCAAATCGCTGAGCCAGCTGCAGCAATTGCATCATCTGCATTAGCAGAACCAATAAGTGGTTTATTGTCGCTGCCAGTAGCTTTTGGACGTGATATTGACCAAGCTGTCAAGGCACAAAAGAACATTCAAGAATGGATGACATATGTTCCAAAAACCAAAGAGGGCATGGAGAGCCTGCAGACTGTAGCTGATCTTCTTCAGCCAATTGCAGAAGTTATGGAATTAACAAGTAAAACTGCTGGTGATGCAGTGTTCAAATACACTGGGAATCCTGAGTTGGCTACAATAGCTTATTCAGCGCCTACAGCTTTGCTTGAAGTGTTAGGATTAAAAGGTGTTCGATCAGCAGCTAAGTCTGGTTATTTAGGCAAAGAAATGGATGTTGCAAGCATGGCCAGTGGCGATGGTGTAAATCCAGGTTTAAAATCACAGATTGGAGCTGTTGGAAATGTCAGCGCAAAACGCACAGGTGATGTCTTATTAGATCGTTTAATTGACACAGGATTTTTAAATGGTGACAAAGTTACTAACCAAACAATAAAAACAGCAGTAAAAAATTACACTGCAACAAAACGTGACAACCGCAGGTTTGCTGCGAAAGAAGATTTGGCAAAAGCTAATGATTACGCAACTAAAATTCAATCTTTAACAGATAAATCACAACGCATAATAATAACACCAGAAGATTTGTTAAATGAGGTTTTGGTTGGCACCAAAGGAGATAAACAGTTAGTTGGCAATGTTAACCAGGTTGGCGGTATGAACATTGAAAACTCAGTCTATGCGCATGGTGGTTTAGATTACACTTTATTTAATCAGGAAAAAGCAAGAAGTTTGGTAGATTCTAATGGAAAACCTATTGATCTTGATGCTGAATTTGGAGTGGGTTGGGCTTCTGCAAAATCTATAGCAGATGGCAGACAAAAAGCATACTTGCAAGCTGCAGAGATGACAGGGAAAAATCCTTTAGCAGCATATTCTGCTATGGGCGACCAGGCCATTGACTTTGCAACACCTGTTTCAGAAATTATGTTAGCACAAGCTAAAACTTTAGACATACCAGCTCAGTTAAAAAATAAATTTGATGATGACTTAAGGGCTTTATTTACAAAAAATAAAAAAGGTGAAGTAAGCATGACTTTTCCAAACTGGGTTGGTATAGATCATCCAAAATCTGCAGAGCAATTGAAAGCTTTAGGAGGCAAAGAGCGCAAAGCATTTGCTAGATTGATGGCTGAACCCAAGTACAGAGCACAAGGCTTCCCACTTTATCATGAAGCCATTGGTGCAATTACTGAAGATAGACTTAGAAACACACCAACATTTGGGATGGGGGCGCAATTCTTTGACACTGATCCTAACGCCAAAAGCTTTCCAACTAATGACCAATCATCATATGACGCAGGAATCCCAATGCAGCAAGGCGGTCGAATTATGGGATTAAAAAATGATTATCCTTTAGAAATAATGATGCCAGACGCATTTGGAGAAATGAAGAAAAAAAGAGATAAAAAAGGAAAGATTTTTACAGATGCCTTTGCAAAAACTGCAGTTTTAGATTCTAGTTTAGGAAATGACTTTTACCAGGTTGTTGATGAAAAGGTTGTTGATAAGATGCTTGAATATGACAAGAAAAGATCTAATGATGATCCTTATCAAAACATCAACAGAACATTAGCAGGTGACATGCTTGATTAAATCATTTTAAATCATTTTAAATCAACCACAAAGCCAGCATCAACGCTGGCTTTTTATTGCCTGGATATAAATGAAATTAATTTACTTTTAACTGTTGACTGTAAAGTAAATTCCTTTATAATTAGCACTCAATTAACTAAACCCAAGGCAAAAACAATGAAAACTTATTACAACTCTTTAGTAACAATGATAAACGCGCAAGCTGAAATGCTTAAATTATTAACTGGTCAAGTTAGCCACACTAAACTAAAAAAATATGTAGAAAGTTTAGTAGTGGAATTTAAAGAACTTGGTTTGAACTTAGAAGATGATGCAAAGCAAGCGTTATTTAGAGTTGAAAATTTACATAGTATCACTGTAGATTAGTAACAAAGCCGCCCTTCGGGGCTTCACTTCTAAAAAAGGAAATAAAATGAACATTTGCAAAATATACGGATTAGATTATTCATTAATAAACTTTGTTAAAAATGAGCTAGAAAAAAACAATGCAACACAAGCTAGGGATATCTTCAACAGAGCAAAGGAAATGTTTCCAGCAGTTGAGTTTGATGTTATAGATATTTCAGACCTGATTTATCATATTTAATAAGTTTAAAAACCAGCCCTTAGGGGCTTCACTTTTGGAGATTTAAATGCACATAGAAAATGAAATTGAAGATATTAGCTGCCCAGAATGCCATAGTTACGATGTAACTATTGATTCAGGTTCATCAAAAGGATATTTCTGGTCAACATCCGAATGCTTAGAGTGTGGGCATTGTGTTCACGATGATGATTTTGATTAAACAAGCAAGCCAGATTCCAATTAAAAAATCCAAGTCAGCAAATAAGCTGGCTTTTTTTTGCTCAAATTTTGATTATTTCAAAACAAAAGCATATACTTTTACTTAATACAGTACGCGACTGACTCGCGGCAGGTGAAAACCTACACCTTTGAGGGCTTTGAAATGGATCAAGAATCCAACGATATTGATGATAATACGCTGCAAAGCACTTCTGAAAATGATCAGAGTGCAGACCATGACCAACAGTATGGGTCGGAATCAGCAACCGATAGTGAACCCGAACACGATGAAAATGCGGAAGGTGAAGAAGGTGAAAGCAAAATTAATCAAAATTCGGTTAATGACGCAATATCCAGGCAGCACGCAAAATATCGTGAAGAACAGCGAAAAAGCCAGCGACTTGAAACTGAGTTGCAGCAATATCGCCAAAGTAATCAGCAGCAAAGCGATCCTGAACCTGGACTGGTGAAAGTTGACCCATACGATGACAATGTTGAAGAGCAACTGAAGCAGCGTGATGATTCAATTAGAGCACATATACAGTGGCAGAACAGGCAAGCACAAAGAACGCAGCAGGCGCAAAATTACCAGCAGCAAAGTTATCAGCAGCAGCAGCAAGAAGCTGCCAAGCAGACTGATAAGTTCTTTGAAAATGCAAAGCATGATGGAGTTGACCAGCAGAAATTGAATGAGGCTATTCAAACAGTTGGGCAATACCAGTTAGGGCAAGAAGTGGCAAATTATTTGCTGGGTGATGATAGAGGGCATCATGTAACAATTGCACTTGGTAAAAATCCAACTTTGCTTGCAGATTTGTCATTGATGACTTCGACTGAGCGTATTTTGCATATTGAACGGAACGTAAGGCCGAGGGTTGCAAAATCTGAACCTAGACGTTCAAAGGGTAGCCGTCCACCTACCAGGGTAAAAGGAAGAGCGTCTGACGTTTCTGACAAATACCCACTAACTGGCGGCAAAGTAACCATTGAGTAGGTAGCTAATACTGGCACCTACTCAACAAATAAACTGTTGATAAGAGGTGCCAATCATGGCTAACAATTTTAATTCCAATACCGTTGAGAAGCTTGCTCGTGTTTTCCTTGAAAAATTTGAGTCAAGTCGAGTTTTAACTAAAACAATTGATACTCAATTGATCCAGGGTGATTTCACTCCCAGTTCAGGCGGTCAGGTATCAGTTAAACGTCCACACGACTACAATGCAATACGGACTTCAGGCGGTGATATTTCTTCATCAACCAAGTCTGATATAATTTCAGGTAAAGCAACTGCAACTGTTCAGGACTACATTACTGTAGCAACTGAATGGACAAACATTCAAGAGGCTCTTGAGTCTGATCAAATAGATCAAATTCTTGCACCTATGGCCAAGCGTGTTGTTACTACATTAGAAACTAGTGTTGCTAATTACATGAAAGTTAACGCCAACCTTTCAGTCGGTATCGCTGGAACAGCTGTTGATGCTTGGTCTGATGTTGCTGCTGCAGGTGCGCTTATGGATTCTTTAGGTGTGCCACTGGATAATGACATCTGTTACGCAATGAACCCGTACACAGTTACTAATCTTGCTGATACGCAATCTGGCTTATCATCTGGTGACAATGAACTAGTTAATACAGCATGGAGACGAGCGCAAATATCTACCAACTTTGGTGGCATGAAAGCCATTTCTTCAAATGTTCTTCAACCTGTTGCTGATTCTGCAACACTTGCAGATCGTGCTGGCACTTTAGCGTCCAACCCAACTGTTACTTATGTTGGTGCAAAAGACACAATGAAGCAAAGCCTGGCAGTTACAGGTTTTAGTGCAAACGGTGTCATTACAGCAGGATCTCAAATTGAGGTTACTGGTCGTCACTACCTAAACCAATCAACTCGCACAGCGTTTACTGACGGATCTGGCTCACTAGTTAAATTCAGAGGTACAGTTACAGAAACAGTTACTTTAAATGGCTCTGGTGCTGGAACAATTGTTATTGCGGGTGCTGCAATTTTTGAAGCGACTGGTCAGTACAATACTGTTGATAGCGCTCCAGTTGCTGGTGATGTTATTACCGTATTAGGTACAGCGGGTGGTATTTTTCAACCAAATCTCTTCTATCACAAGCAAGCATTTGGTATGGCTACCGTCAAACTACCTAAATTGTTTGATACAGACACTGTCATCACTACTGAAGATGGCTTCTCAGTACGTGTCACCAAATATTCTGACGGTGATGCTAACAAGCAGAAAATTCGTTTTGATTTGTTACCAGCTTTTGTAACATTCAACCCGTTCTTTGCTGGTCTAGGATACGGACAACCTTAACTTTAAGTTTGCCCACTTCGGTGGGCTTTTTATTATCAATAAAAGGTTAAATAATGAATTTACGTAAATTATGGAAACGATACTCAAATGGTGATGTTAGATCACTAGATGTAAATGACACAGAATTAAATGTCATGACATTGTTATCAAATGGATTTTTTTTAACTGAAAAAGAAGCTGAAGTTGGTAAAGTTATAGATGATCCAGCTGCAAAACCTGCAGCTAAAAAACCAATTAAAAAGACAGTTAAAATAATTAAATCTTAGAGGTAATCATGGCAACAGCAGGTGAAATTGTACGCGATGCACTATCAGAATTAACGGTGCAAGCACAAGAACAAACGGTGCCTGCAGTTGATTTAAATACTGGTATCAGATACTTAAATGATTTAATGACCATGCTGGATGCTGATGGAGTAAAACTTGGGTTTACTATTGTTGACAGTCCAAATGATGTAATAACTGTTCCAGCAGGTGCTATTGTAGGAATGAAATATAACCTGGCAATTATGATGGCAAATGGCTTTGATGTGCGAGTTGGCAGCGAATTGTTTGGTTTTGCTAGAGATGGTAAGCGTGTTATGTATAAACTAGGCGTAACACTTAACAAGATGAACTTTCCGAGCACTCTTCCGTTTGGCTCAGGTAATGATGATTTTGGAGCATCTTATCTCGGTCAGGCATTTTTCCCAGGCTGCTGTGAAGATCAAGACACATGTGAGGAATCAAACTGATGGGATGCCCAACAATAAAAAAAGCTTTTGAGGATAGCCTTAACAAATCATCTTTAAATACTTCAGATGAGTTTCTGACTTATGACAACGGCACTATTTACAACGTCACGTTTGGGGATATTGTAACTCAATCAGGTCTTACTGGCTCATTAACAAGTTTAAACGATGGCGGTGCCACACCAATTTTAACAGGCACGGCACCGGGATATTTAATTCGTGGTATTGTGGGTGGCAATGGCATACAGTCAAGCGTAAACGCTCAGGGAAGCATTACACTTAACTCTCAGGTTGCTAATTCAGGAAATGCAAATAGTGGAGAGGCTTTAATACCAAACACATCAGCTGACACTATTAATTTTAGGCGATTGTTTGCAGGCAATGGAATAACATTAACAACCGAATCAGATCGCATTATAATTGACAATTCTGAAGTATCCCTATCAAGCAATACAAGAATAATTAGCTCGCTGTCAGATTTCCCAACACCTGTTTCCGGTGTTATAACGCTGCAAGACAATATCAATTATTTTTTAACTGCCGATATTTCAACAAGCAACAGGTTTGTATTTGGCACTAACACTGTTGTAAGCGCAGCCGATAGTTTTAATACAACACTAACGTACACTGGAACGGGTGATATGTTCACGTTTTCCAACGGTCTTGCGGGTGTTAAAGAAATTGGAATTAATTGCGCAAACGGTACTTTTTTAAATACCGCCGCAGTAGCAACAGGTAATTTATTGCTAAGATGGATTTTGTTTTATCAAGTCAAAAATTTAGGTAGTTTAAATTCTCCCGCAACTGGCATTTATAATGTTTTTATACAGTCACACACAGGCCAAGGGTTTACAGTTGGTGCAGTAGCCAATAGACGTTTAAATATAGATTCATTTACTGTGCAATCCACAACAAATGCAACATCAATTTTTGCTGACTTAGGGTCTGCAACTTTTACATCTTTAAACATTGCAAACGTTAACATTGCAAGCAGCGTGGCAGGCCAAAAGTTTTTAAAGGGTGCGGCATCTGGCGCTAATTTAGTAGCGGGTGTGATTGGTTTTATTTCTCACAATACAATTACTGGTGGCATGATTGGTTTAGACACTGTAACTGTAAATGATGCAGGTTGGGACTTTCAAAACAACAACAAAATATCTGACACACGACCAGTTGCGCTGACCTATTTAAACTCTTCGGCAACTACAGCAATATCAACTGTAAATACTCCGGTTGTTGTTAACGGGTCTTTTACGGCTGTTGAGGCATCTTTGTTCACTACAAATGTAAACGGTAGGATTACGTACAATGGTGTCAGACAACATAATTCAGATATAACAGCATCAATAACATTTAAAAGTGCTTCAGGCACACATGATTTTACATTTTATACTGCTAAAAACGGTGTGGTTATTTCAGGGTCGGGAGTTATGCAAGAAGTTACTGCAACAACAACTGCAAACGTGTCTTTGATTTGGGATTTACCATTAAATACAAATGATTACGTTGAAATTTGGGTTGAAAATAATGATAATTCTAATAATGTTACGATTGAAAATATAGTTTATAGGATCAAATAAATGGC
>Ga0206130_10006520_pt1 | contig 13335 bp, 8 predicted proteins | sample Helgoland_Spring_9_FD_148637 | JGI IMG/M metagenome (GOLD analysis project Ga0206130, IMG submission 148637) | Pelagic subsurface seawater microbial communities from Kabeltonne, Helgoland, North Sea - Helgoland_Spring_Bloom_20160512_1 | ecosystem: Environmental > Aquatic > Marine > Epipelagic ... | reverse complement strand
ATCTTAGATTCTTGTAATTGCTGTATGAGATAGTCCATTAACTCTGTGATACGCAAGTGGATGAAATCTTGGCCGAGTTCTGTTATGGTTTGCAATGCAAAACCTAGTCTATGAAAAGCCGTATGGTCGTGGTGACCGGGTTCATAGCTTTTGATACTTGGCAGGTATGCCGGCAAACCATTTGTCCATAGGAAGCTATTGTATCCTGCGGACTTTGGTGGGTAGGTATTTAGTGTATCCTCACTTACATATAAAAAACCATTGCCAAAACCTGCCAATGCCCATTTATAGCAACTCGCTCCAAGTACGCTGACTTGGCACTTTTGTACATCTATTTCCATAGCCCCAAAACTTTGTGTAGCATCTACTATAAGCTTGCAGTCATACTGCTTACAGATAGCACCTATACTTTCTAAGTCTGCTAGGTAGCCTGTGAGATACTGGCAGTGACTAAGTGCAAAAAAGGCTGGTCGATGCTCTTTGATAGTAGCCTCTATTTTAGCTAAGTCTAGTGTATGATCTTCTTCAAAAGTGGTCCATATCACCTCTAGTTCATTTACTTGAAAAGGAATCGTCAGTGATGGATAGTCGTCTTCTATTAACAGTACTTTGGTTTCAGAAGGGAGTGAGTTAACAAAAAGATTTAACCCAATAGAGAAGTTAGGAATCAATGCTATTTCACGTACTGAAACATTGATAAGTCCTGCTACTTGTTTCTTGATGGCAGGCACAGCATGGGTCATAAAGTCTAGCCTATAACTAGCCGGAGCTTCTCTGAATTTTGCTATTTCTGCAGCTACGAAGTTGTCATTAGCTAGACTGGGTATACCATTAGCTGGTGAATTGAGATAGATGCCTGTATAGTTTACTAGATGTTGGCTTCTAAGCTCTGCTCGGTTTATCATGGGGTGTAAAGGTAAGAATTTGAATTGGTCATACTGAGCCTAGACGAATGGTAGACCAATTCAAATTAGTATAATAAAACCGTATGAGGGAGTAATTATAACGTCATACTCACCTTCATCATCCAGTTAAATCCAGCCATAGGATATAGGTAGTTGAAGTCTTGACGCTCACCACCTATAATACCACTGAACGTGTACCCATTAGGGGCGTAGTATTGATTCAATACATTATTTAAGAATAATCCAACGTTGAGATTTTTCGTTCCTTTTACTACCGTACTTAGGTAGTTTATGCTTAAGTCCACATTGGTAAATGCATCTAGACTGCGAGCATCAGTCTGTGTATTGTCTAGGTATTGTTTCCCTACATACTTGCCACTTGCATTTATAGTAAAATGTTTGTTAGCTTTATAGCTAAGCATAGCTGCTGCTATTGTATTTGGCGAAAAAGCTATGTCGGTATCGGCATACTGCGTAGTAAGATTTGTAGATAGTGCGTCATAAGGACCTACTAGCTCGTTTAGTGCAGCTATCTTGTTTTCAGATAGTGTAAGATTACCTCCAGCTTGTAATTTGTCGGTTATTGGGTATTGGAAATCTACTTCTATACCTCTTCTGTAGCTGTTAGCTACATTAGTTCGTATTGCCCCACCTACATCATTTATAGCTCCTGTGACTACGAGTTGATTATCATACTGCATATTATACAAGTTCACGTTTAGGCGTTTTCTACCTCTTGAGTAGCGATAGCCTAGTTCTACATTCTCCATAGATTCGTGTTCTGGTCGTGCACTTGTTTTATTATCTCTAAAATCTTTACGTACTGGCTCTCTGTTCGCTATGGCAAATACACCGTAGAAGGTATGGTTTTTAAGCAAATACGTAAGCCCTACTTTAGGATTGAAAAAACCGTAGCTTGCTTCTTGTGGTGCTAAGTTTAGACTATCGTCTAACCCTTCAAATTGGTAGTTAATAAACCTATACTGAAGGTCAATATAGGGTATTAGGTTATTGTAATTATACGACTGACGCACATAGAAATTTCCATCTGTTTTGGTGGCATCATTATCATAGTAGATAGCGTTTAGGTCTTCGTACCCTGTAAACTCTGTAGCTATAGCTTCTCCATAGTGACGTCCGTTATACTGGTTATACCCACCACCTATTACGGTTTCCATTCGGTTTTTAGTATACGTCAGATTAGCGATACCGCCTACTAGCGTATTATCTAGCCACCTTCTTCTTACAAGGTCTCCTTCTAATGCTGTGTCGCCTGTAGTTTGTAAACTATCTATTCCATAGTCTCCGAGGGTCTCTCCTGCTTTAAATTGCTCATAATATCCTTTTCCCGTAGTTACATAAGCAGCGGTATTTAGCTTTAAGAAATTAGTGAATGAGTGGTCAAAGAAAAACTGATAATGGTTTTGATTATAGTTATCTACCTCGTTTTCATAGGTGTATGAGTTGTAGGTTTGACTGTTGCTTTTTTGTAAATTTTGAAGAGCGTCACCTCCTATATAGAGTTGGCTTATGTATCTATTTTCGTCTGCTATGTCACCTTTAAACGTAGGTTCAGGAATACCGTTCCACGCCTGGTAAGTACGCTCGCTACCTAGCATTATATTCGCTTTGAATACTGATTTATCCCAATACTTAGCAGCTACTAGATTAGCAGATTTAAGGTCGGAAGAGGCTCGGTCTATGAATCCGTCACTTTGGATAGCACTACCTCTCAATTGGAATGCCCAGTTGTTTTTTAGTCTTCCCGTATTATGCAGTAGAGAGATTCGTTGTGTATTAAAACTACCTAATCCAAAGGTTGCTAAGGTATACTTTTCTTCTGCCAGATCGTTTGTTCTAATATTTACACTTGCCCCAAAGGAAGCAGCACCGTTAGTACTCGTACCTACTCCACGCTGTATCTGCACACTCTGAGTAGAGCTAGCCATGTCTGGCATATTTACCCAAAACATACCTTGACTTTCTGGATCATTTATAGGGATACCATTTACGGTGATATTTACGCGAGTAGGGTCTATACCACGAACTCGGACGCCTGTATATCCTACGCCATTTCCAGCGTCCGAAGAAATCACAGTACTCGGAGTCATATTGAGTAAAAAAGGGAAGTCCTTACTTTGATCTAGGCTTTCTATCTCTTTTTTGTCAAGATTAGTAAAGGTAGTAGGTGTAGAGTTCTTGGCTCTTACCGTACTGATAACTGCTGCGTCTAGAAAGGCCATGTCGGCGTCTAAAAAGAAGATTTGGTCGCTCGCACTTTTGGTTATAGTGATGGTATCAATGTACGTTTTATAGCTAAGATGGGTAATGGCCACTACATATGTGCCGGCTGGGATAGTATTAAAATTAACACTGCCATTTTGTGTAGAGTAGGTGCTGGTAGATCCTATTTCACCGCTTAATCGCACGAAAGCGGATTCAATGGATTCATAGTTTTTAGCATTTTTCAGCTGAGCTGAATAGTTGATCTGACTAAAGCACAGCTGAGCCGTAATAGTCAATAGTGTGAGTAGTGTTCCGCCGCGGCGGATAAGTTTAATTTTGTGTTTCATTCCTGTATTTTTTAAGTTTACAGGAGTGTCGAGAGATACGGATATATCTGTTAATTCCCTACGGCAGCATTATCTGCATCAGGTTCTTGGGTATCATCTCAGCAAATCACCGTAGCGAAAAGCACCCCTTTGTTGGGTGCGAATATATTTCATTTTATAGATCTCAAGATTACTTTAAAAATAAAGCACAAAAAAAAAGGCCGTAAGGCCCTTTTTAAGAATCAATAAATATTGATTATATTTTTATGGCTAGCCCAAAGTTAGCGATAGACTTACTCAATCCTACCTCTGCGTATGCTCCTATATTATCTGAGAAGAAATAACGCATACCTACAGTAAATTCCATACCTATTGGAATTAGACTGCTGATTTCTAAAGCTACTCCATCTTCATCTCCACCGAAATCCCACTTATATGTAGTATTGCCATAGCCTATTCCTAGACCTACGTAAGGGTCAATTTTCTTGCCAGTAGCAAAATGGTAATTGAATCTTGCCATTACTCCTATGTGTGAAGAACTTTGTTTCCACATATAAGTAGTATCACCTTCGTATCCGCCATTTTCATTATATACAGCTCCTTCTACTGGGTATTCAATAGAGCTACTTAGGCCTCTGATTACAAGTCCTAATCCTACTTTTTCACTCACGGCATATTCGAATTTTGCGAAGAATGGACCAACACCCTTCACTTCAGCATTAGGATATAAAGTTTCAGTAGCTTCAAAAAGACTCTTTCCTAAATTAGGAACTCCCATTCCTAAGCTTATTACCATAGTACCTTCTTTGAAACAGTTTCTGCTTCTTCTATCTACCGAACTTAGCAATAGCGGCCCGTCTAGAGATAGGGCTGATAGGTAATTAGTCGTTTGAGTGTTAGACCTAAGGGATAGCTTAGACAGTTCCTTTAGGGGCCCGTTAGCTTGCACACTGAAAGCAACAAGACTTGCTGCTAAGATTGTAAAAATTTTTTTCATAATTGTTTTTTTGATTTGGTTAAAGTTTTTGTTTGACATTCGAATTTAATAGATAACCGGAAATAATCAAATGGTTTAAGTCATAATTAAACTTATGACAGTATTGAACATTCGGTAGCAATCAAGCAATATGAATTAGACTGTTGGTAGTAGTAAAATGGAAAACGTATGGAACTTATAAGAGTGCTGTCTCCAAATAAAGAAAATATCTACTCTAAAATTTACTGGGGTTTAATAGGTAAACTAATACCTTTGTGGCCCTTAAAAAATAACAGATATGCCTAAAATAATATATACCAAAACCGACGAAGCCCCAATGTTAGCTACCTTTTCATTTTTGCCGATAGTGCAAGCATTTACAAGTGTTGCTGGGGTAGAAGTAGAGACTAGAGATATCTCACTAGCGGGTCGTGTTTTGAGTCAGTTTCCAGAGTATCTAGAACCTGAGCAGCGAGTAGGTGATCACCTAGCAGAACTAGGTAAGCTTGCTAAAACTTCTGAAGCCAATATTATAAAATTACCAAATATATCTGCATCTGTACCGCAGCTAAAAGAAACTATAAAAGAACTGCAAGCTAAAGGGTATAAAATCCCTAACTACCCAGATAATCCGACTACAGCAGATGAAAAAGACATAGCTGCCAAGTATGGAAAGTGCAAAGGAAGTGCAGTGAATCCGGTACTTAGAGAAGGAAATTCTGACCGTAGAGCACCTAAAGCAGTAAAAAACTACGCTAAGAAAAATCCGCATAGAATGGGCAAGTGGTCTGCAGATAGTCAGACCAAAGTAAGCACAATGATTGCAGGAGATTTTAGACACAATGAGAAGTCTATAACCTTAGCAGATGCCACTACTTTTACCATAGTACATACAGATACTATGGGTAATAAAACTGAACTAGGAGGAGCAAGTCCACTACTAGCTGGGGAAGTGATAGATGCTACCTATATGAGCAAGAAGGCTCTTATGGCATTTTTAGAAAGCTGTATAGCCGATACTCAAAAAGACGGCACACTATTATCTTTGCACATGAAAGCTACTATGATGAAGGTTTCTGACCCTATCATTTTTGGTCATGCGGTGAGGGTTTATTTTGATGAATTATACAAGAAACACGGAGACACTTTTGCTTCTTTAGAGGTAAATATAAACAATGGCTTTGGTAATCTAGTGAGTAAACTAGACGAACTAGATGCCGCTAAGAAAGCTGAAATACTAGCGGATATAGCTGCGGTAATGGATGCACAGCCAGACCTAAGTATGGTAAGTAGTGATAAAGGAATCACAAACTTACACGTGCCTAGTGATGTGATTATAGATGCGAGTATGCCAGCTATGATTAGAAATGGTGGTAGAGTTTGGGATAAGACAGGAGCAGAGAGAGATACCAATGCCATCATCCCAGACAGCAGCTATGCTTCTGTATTTAGTGCTACTATAGATTTCTGTAAAAAGAATGGAGCTTTTGACCCTACTACTATGGGCACAGTACCTAATGTAGGGCTAATGGCTCAAAAAGCAGAGGAATACGGTAGCCACGATAAGACTTTTGAACTAGACAAAGCAGGAACGGTAGAAGTACTAGACGGCAATGGAAATGTGCTACTAAGTAACGTGGTAGAAGCAGGAGATATCTGGAGAATGTGCCAGGTGAAAGATGCCCCAATACAAGACTGGGTAAAGCTAGCCGTAAATAGAGCAAAAGCGACGGGTAGTCCCATCATTTTTTGGCTAGATAAAGATAGAGCACACGATGCACAGCTTATCCTAAAGGTAAATACGTACTTAAAAGAGTATGATACTGCTGGATGCGAGATACACATAATGAGCCCAGAAGATGCTACTCACTATACGCTAGATAGAGTGAAAAAAGGCGAGGAAACTATCTCAGTAACGGGTAATGTATTGCGAGATTATTTAACTGATTTATTTCCGATACTGGAACTAGGTACTAGTGCTAAAATGCTAAGTATAGTGCCCCTAATGAATGGCGGAGGCTTATTCGAAACTGGAGCAGGTGGAAGTGCACCTAAGCACGTAGAGCAGCTCTTAGACCAAAACTACTTACGTTGGGATTCGCTAGGTGAGTTTTTAGCTCTTGCAGTGAGTTTAGAGCATTTGAGTGATAGATATGATAATCCAAAAGCTAAAGTGCTAGCAGACGCATTAGGTGATGCTACGGAGAAGTTTTTAGAAAATGACAAATCACCTGCTCGTAAACTGGGTAGTATAGATAATAGAGGTTCGCACTTCTACCTAGCGATGTATTGGGCAGAGGCACTTGCACAGCAAGAGGCTGATGCAGAGCTTAGAGCTAAATTTGGTCCTATAGCAGAACTGCTAGGAAGTAACGAAACTCGAATAAATGAAGAGCTGATAGCTGTGCAAGGTCACGCTGTAGATATAGGCGGATACTATATGCCAGTCGAATCTAAAACGAGCCGTATAATGCGTCCAAGCGAAACCTTAAACGGAATACTTGGTGGATTAGCGAGAGCGTAATTGAAACTAGAATATAAATAAAAAGGGAGCTTCTTAGAAGCTCCTTTTTTATGAATTTTAAGTAAGATTTTAACTGTGTAGAGCTCTATTCTCTGTAGCTGCTAGTGCTGCTTCTTTGGTCACCTCGCTAGTAGTAGGGTGGGCGTGGCATACACGAGCTATATCTTCTGCACTAGCTCTGAACTCCATAGCCATTGCTATTTCGGATATCATATCTGCTACACGTGGTCCTATCATATGAGCACCTAGTACTTCGTCTGTTTCGGCATCTGCTAGTATTTTCACAAAACCATCTAAGTCCATTCCAGCTACTGCTCTACCATTGGCACGGAAAGGAAATTGACCTACTTTATACTTTACTCCAGCTTCTTTTAGTTGCTCTTCTGTTTGGCCTACACCTGCTATCTCTGGCCAAGTATATACTACTCCCGGGATTAGGTTGTAGTTGATATGTGGTTTTTGTCCAGCCATTATTTCTGCTACCATTACACCTTCCTCTTCTGCCTTGTGAGCTAGCATAGCTCCTTTTACCACATCGCCTATTGCGTATATGTTGGGTATGTTAGTTTGTAAATAGTCGTTGGTTTCTATTCTGCCATTATCATCTAGTTTTACTCCAGCTTTATCAGCTGCTAGCCCATCGGTATAGGGTCTTCTACCTACAGATACGAGGCAGTAGTCTGCTTCTAATACTATCTCCCCTTTTTTGCCTTCAGCTTTCACAGTTACTACCTTTCCTTTGGTAGTTACAGAAGTTACCTTATGCCCAAGATGTAGTTTCATGCCTTGTTTCTTTAGCACACGACCCATCTCTTTTCCCAGGCCGGCATCCATGCCTGCTATTACGCTATCTGCATATTCTACTATGCTCACATCTGCTCCTAGTCTGTGGTATACTGAGCCTAGTTCTAGGCCTATTACGCCACCACCTATTACGATGAGGTGCTTTGGTATTTCTTTTAGTGTTAGGGCTTCTGTACTAGAGATTACACGTTTCTTATCTATCTCCATACCTGGGAAGCTAGTTGGCTTACTTCCTGTGGCTATTACAATATTTTTAGCAGAAATAGTTTCTTTCTTTTCGCCATCTATTGCTATAGTATTTGCATCTAAAAAAGAGCCCATTCCTACGTACACATCTACCTTATTTTTCTTCATAAGGAAGTCGACACCTTTGGTCATCTGATCTACTACGCTTTGCTTACGAGCTATCATCTGCTTGAAGTCTATTTTTGGAGTCCCGATATTAATACCGTGATCAGCAAACTTATGTATCGCATCGTGATACTGATGTGAGCTGTCTAGTAGAGCTTTACTAGGGATACAGCCTACATTCAGACATGTGCCACCCAATGTGCTGTACTTTTCTATGATTGCTACTTTCAGGCCTAGCTGTGCACAGCGTATTGCACATACATACCCACCTGGTCCACTTCCTATTATAGCTACGTCGTATTTATTCATTTCTTCTTTTTTTTAATGTTCGTTGCAGTGCAACGAACTTACTATCTGGATCGTTGCCGTTGGGTCGTTGATCTTACTACCCTGCAACGATCTTACCGATCTAGTATATCTCTTCTTGTTGTTCTACTCTTAGGCCTGTCGATACTATGTTAGGTAACGATTCCAAACGCATATCTTGGGCCATAGTAACGGTATATTTTCCTTTTTGATTCAAAATTTTTCGGTGGAGAATAGGCACTTGAAAAGTGATAACATCTCCTAGTCCTGACCCCACCCAATTGCCAGATTTTTCGGCTAGCTCTATGGGTACTTTGTAGTCACTGGTGGTGCTGTCTGGGTAGGTTATACTTACTGCTAAATGGATATTAGCATACGGGTAGTCGCTTTTAAGTCTAAGATTAGCAGATACTTGGTGATAAAAACCAGGTTCTGTTACTTCAAAAGAATCGGTAACTATATCTTGATATAGCCAGCCCTCTTCTGGTAAGGTTTGAAAGCTATCTACCAAGACATTGGAGTTGCATCCTGAGGCCAAAAAACCTGCTGCTAGTAATATAAAAATGTATCGTTTCAAAAGAATAGGGCAAAGGTAGAAAAAATGGTAGATTAACTATTGTAAAAGAAACAAGGAATAAAAGTGTTTTAGTCTTTGATTGTAAGATAAAAAACGTAGTAGTCTTCTACTTGAAACTTTTGATACATTTCTTCTGATTTTGCGGTTTTCGCTAAGCAGTAGAAGGTGCTATTTCCTTGTTTGTATCCGCCAAAGTATAAGGCAGCAGGAGTTGGCGTATTCGTCTTAATATTTCTTTTATCATCACTAAAGGGGTTCTGAAGGACAAAACCAGGCTGAGCATCTAAGACTATAGTGCTAGAGCCATGAGGGTAGTTTATGCTCATTTTGAATGTAGAGTCTTGTAGTTTTCCAGCTAAAGTGATTTTAAAATCTTCTTTTTTGGTCGTATATGTTAAAGACTTACAAGGTTCATGAATGTACAGTGCAGAGTCTCCACTAGCCATCACTACAGGTATTTTGACAATGTCACAATTGGTGCCATTAGTGAATACAGTGTCTGGTTTGCCTTCTTGATATCGTACTATCTGTAATGCAAATTTCTTTTGTAGAGCTTCTTTGTCATTTGAGATGATTTCCAAAATCTTTACATTGTTCAACTCATTTATTATTCTTTCTCGTCCTTCTGGTGATTCGTAGGATATTTTAACTTTATCTTGAGCGACTAAGCTAATTGCAAAGAATAACACTAGAGTCGTCGAGAATAATTTCATCTTTCAAATATAAGAAAAGCCAAGAAATAGAATTCTATCCCTTGGCTTTCAGAAAGTATTTTAATTTGGATTAGTTATCCATTTTCTTTTTCAGATCCTTTGGTAAGGCATCTTTATGCACTATAAAGTTGATAGTTTTATAGGCTACATATGGCATACTCGCATAGAAATAGCCATCGCAGTCATTGTGATCTGTACCCCAGCTGTTCTTTACTATGAAGTACTCATTCCCTTCTTGGTCTGTTACTAATCCTGTGAAATGCATACCGTGATCATCTGTAGTTAGGTAATTATCATAAGCAGCTTGTCTCATTTCTTGAGTTATCTTGAGCTCTGGCCCCGGACTATCGAACTGTGTACCTTCCTTATCTGCTCCAGCATCATTAAAATGCTGGTTGTCTTTCCCTTTTACGGTAAGTGCATCTTCATCTTCTGGCACTATCGCCAGTCCATTTTTAAAACTAAATCCTTTCTCGCTTACGTCTGCCGCCCAGCCTATAGAGTAACCATTAGCTACTGCAGATTTCATAGTATTTAGCATTACATCCATGGGGACATTGTAGGCACTAGCCCAGATCCAGTTATCAGGTACATCCATTACAAATGGGTGGTAAAAAGGCTTATGAGTGAAAGAAGAGATGATTACATAATCATCCATATTGAGACCTAAACTAGTCGCAAAACTTTTAGCCGTATAGCTTTTATCATTGTACATAAAGTTTTCTGGTACTGCCCCTAGATAGGCATCTAGCACTGCATTGAAAGCTTTTTTCCAGCTCGTAGTAAGTTCCTTTTGTTTGTTGGCTATTACGGCATCTAGCATCCCTTTCAGCACAGATTCCATCTCGCTATGGTTATGCGTTTCTAGTCCGTAGTTTAGTCCTTTGTACGCCTCTTGTGGCATTATACCATACTTTTTTATCACGTAGGGGATATCATGAAAAGCTCCACCTTGGCTAAAATTTGCCATACCGTGCATTCGCACATAGTTTTCTGCTTTGTCTTCATACGCTTTACGTACGATGTACATTTCACTTAGCTTGTGCGTGCCTTTGCCCATACGCATGAGCTCACTCTCTACAAAACTAAGAGCACTAAAACTCCAGCAGGTGCCTGTTCTATTTTGATTTTGCACTTCATTGGCTTCTATATCTTTTTTGATTGTGAAAAAGTAGTTACCATCCTTTCTATTGCGAATGGTGTCTTGTGCCTGCAGTTGAAACTGAAAAAGGAAAAGGCTGCAGAGTAATACTGCGGATACAAATGAAAATTTTGTCATATATGGGCCAAAATAAGTAATTATACCAAAATATGATGGAGAAAATCGACTAAGAAATCTTTTGGAAACATAAGTTTGTTGTACACGTATGAGAAAATTCGCTTTTCTAGTTTTAATTCTACTAGGCTTTGGTGCAGCGGCACAAGATATGGAAGCCATTATAAAAGGCGAGAAAGCGGCTTTCGTAGCCAAACGAGATTTTAAATCTAAACGAAGTGGACAGGCTTATGATATCACCTATCACCATATTAAACTAACTATAGACCCCGGGGTTCGCTTCATTGCTGGCAGTGTATATTCTGAGTTGATTGCCTCAGAAGATAATTTCACCTCTTTTGCTTTTGATCTAGATGTAGCCATGCAAGTGGACTCTGTCCTATATCAAAATGCTCCTATCAATTTTATACATCAAAATGATGAAGTGTCTCTCATAATAGAGGCTAAAAATAAAGGAGAAATGATTGCCGTAGAGATATTCTATAGGGGAGATCCAAGTAAGCATAAGCAGAATGGATTTTCTTTTGATATGCAGCATGGTGGTCCTATAGCATGGACTCTTTCGGAACCGTACGGAGCCTATGGCTGGTGGCCATGTAAGCAGCAGCTAGTAGACAAAATAGACTCGGTAGATTGTAGCATTACCATACCCAAAGGGAATAAGGCTGCAAGCTTGGGACTCTTACAAAGTGTAGATACACTGGCAGATTCTAGCCTTGTATTTCACTGGAAGCACAGATATCCTACAGCAACTTATTTGGTAGCTGTAGCAGTGACTAACTATGTAGAGATAAGCCACTATATCCCATTGTCAGATGGAGATAGCTTGTATCACCTAGACTATATCTATCCTAACTATCAAGAAGATGCAGATACGCTACGACTCGCTATTAATGGAATGATGAGAGGGTTTGATAGCCTTTTTGGTCCATATCCTTTTAGGAAAGAGAAGTACGGGCACGCCATGTTTGGCAGAGGAGGAGGTATGGAGCATCAGACTATGAGTTTTATGAGTTCGCTAGACTTTGACCTTATGGCACATGAGCTAGCTCATCAGTGGTTTGGCAATAAGATAACCTGTGGCTCATGGGAAGACCTGTGGCTTAACGAAAGTTGGGCGACATATTCTAATGCTATAGCTCGCGAAATGCTAAAACCGAGAGAAGAGCACTTGGCCTTTTTAGTAGAAAGTATAAGTAGAGCTACTCGCAATAATGGAGGAGCTGTCTTTGCCTATGATACGGTAAATGTGGGCAATCTTTTTGATGGAGATACCCGCTATCGCAAAGGAAGTATGGTGCTACATCAGCTGAGGTGGGTGATGGGTGATTCTGCTTTTTTTGCTGGAACGCGTAACTATATGGCAGATGCAGCTTTATGTTATGGCTTCGCTAAGACTATAGATTTTAGAGAGGCGATGGAAAATGCAAGTGGAATGGATCTCACTGGTTTTTTTGATAGGTATATTTACAAAGAAGGATATCCCAATATCAATGCGAGATGGAATAGAAATGCGGGAACACAGATAAAATTAAAGATAGGACAAACTACCTCGCACGAGTCTGTGTCTTTTTTTCCAGTGAAGATAGAATATAAGTTAGTAGGTGAAAATCAAGACTCTATAGTATTAATAGATCATAATAATGCAGAGCAAGAGCTGCTTTTAGATGTAGGTTTTAAGGTGACAAGTGTAGTTTTTGACCCGAATGTATGGCTCCTCGCAAAAGGAGTAGTGCTAGAAGGAGATCACGTGGATTTGTCTTCAGTATCACTGTACCCTAATCCGAGTGAAAACACTATTTCTGTTTATGTGAAAGATTATAAATTGGATAAGATAGAAGTGCTAGATCTGCAAGGAAGAGTGCTACTAGAGTCTGAAGTCTTAGAACAGAAAAATGTGGTATCCTCTTTTTATATAAAGAGCTTAGCTAATGGGATGTACTTGATGCGAGTAACTTCGGGCAATGAGTCTGTAGTGCTGAAGTTTGTGAAGTTGGGTTTTTAGTCATTTTTACTCTTAATCTTACAATCCATTATTCTAAACAGATGGACATTCAGTATACACTCCAAAATAACTAGGTAGAAGTCTTAATGTTCTGTAAGAGAAGTTAGACAAGTATCAAGACACGTAATATTTTTACTACCCCTTATATCCTATTACAGAAAGAAGATTAATATGCTCCAGTTCCTTAAACGCTTTTCAAATAATGCAGAAAAAATGCCCCAAGAGCAATTACTAAGATCGCTATAGCATTCATTAAAGTAATTCTTTCTTTAAAAAAAAGAGAACTAAAACCAATGGTAGTCAAGGGAGTAGCTAAGAATAACAAACTTGCTATAAACGGATCTGT
>Ga0206130_10006518_pt1 | contig 13337 bp, 14 predicted proteins | sample Helgoland_Spring_9_FD_148637 | JGI IMG/M metagenome (GOLD analysis project Ga0206130, IMG submission 148637) | Pelagic subsurface seawater microbial communities from Kabeltonne, Helgoland, North Sea - Helgoland_Spring_Bloom_20160512_1 | ecosystem: Environmental > Aquatic > Marine > Epipelagic ... | reverse complement strand
AACGTCAGTACAAAGCTGCTGGAGTTGAAACAGTTGTAGTTGGAGATCATAACTATGGGGAAGGTTCTTCAAGAGAACACGCAGCTATGGAACCTCGTTTCTTAGGTGTGAAAGTTGTATTAGTTAAATCTTTCGCTCGTATTCACGAAACAAACCTTAAAAAGCAAGGTATGTTAGGAATAACATTTAATAATGAAGCTGATTATGATCTAATTCAAGAAAATGATACGTTTAATTTTGTTGACCTGAAAAACTTCGCTTCAGGAAAACAAATTTCAATTGAAGTAGTTCATGAAGACGGTTCTAAAGATACGATCTTAGCGAACCATACATACAATGAACAACAAATAGAATGGTTTAAAGAAGGTTCTGCTTTGAATTTAATTAAGAAGGAAAATGCAGCTTAACTTTTAAAAAACATAAAACTTAAAAGCCCGTTTTTAAACGGGCTTTTTTTATGGATATTAATTTATTTTTTACACAAAAAAGCCCTGAATTGATTTTAGAATCCAATAAAATTTGGATTAAAAAATCAATTTAAGATTAAAAGATGCTAATGAAAAATCAGTTTTTTTGTTTTTTCTTGGTAGGATCTTTACCAATCATACGTTCAAATCTGTCTGGGATATAATTGTTGTTTACATCCTCTTCAGTACCCATTGTTGTACTAATTACGCCATAAACAATTACCCCAACAATAAGAATGATGATTGAAATAATAACAATTGCAACTTCATTCATGCTAGTTTATTTTCATTTAAGATACAATATTTTTTTAAAAAATACATATATCTCTCTATGAACAAGTTTTTTAAATAACCGTCAATAAAAAAATCGATTAAAAAAAATAAGCATTTTCCTTAATAAAATACGGCTCCATTTTTAATCCATTTTGAAAATTTCTTATTGTAACCATGAATTTTTTCGGTCTTTCCAGAGCTATTTTCTATCGGATTTCCTTTGTTTTTCCAATCAAAAATACCACCATAAAGATTGTATACATCTTTGAAGTTTATTGAAATCAGATATTCCACAAGTTTTTCACTCCTATATCCAACGCTGCAGTAAGCAATAATTGTTTTGTCTTTTTCTAATTCATTCAATAAATTTAGATTCCAATCACCTTCTCCAACCCAAATAGCATTTTTTATATGACTTAAATCATATTCTTCTTTAGAGCGTACATCTAACAAGATAAAATCCTCTTTAACTTTAAGTTTTTCGCTAGTAATGGAGGGAACTGTTCCTGTAGTTAATTGATTTACCATTTTATAAAACGATGGATCCTGAGCAAATCCATTATTTGTTTTAAAAATAGAAATCAGCACAATAAGAGTTATTAAATGAGTTCTTTTTAGTTTCAATGAACAATTTTTTTCGAGTTTATAATTTTATTAGAGGTCAATTTAACATGCAACTTTGTTATATTTGATTGACAAACTTAATGTTTTATAAATCAAATTATCTTTTATATGTTTTTAACTAGCTTCTACTCGAACTCCATTTTAGTAAATTTATTCGAAGATGGAGGGACCTTATTTATGTCTCTTATTTTAATAAGTTTTTTACTTTCGATTTTCTTTATCGTTAAAGGATTTTTAAAACTTAATGCAGATAATAGTCACATTTTAAAAATGATAAAGTTGGCTAAAGATTTTAGTTATCTAGGGTTGGTTATCGGATTTTTGGGCTCTATGATTGGTTTAATTTCTGCTTTTGACGCTATTGAATCTTTAGGAAATGTAGCTCCGTCTATGGTTGCAGGAGGTCTAAAAGTAGCATTATTAACCTCCACATTTGGTCTATTAACAGCTGCCTTATCCAGAGTTGGAATTATTGGTTTAAGATTTTTGAGTAAAGTTTAAGATCTTAATCCAACCCTTTCACTTTTCATTATCAACGGGTTAGATAGACCTATTTTCTTAATTATATAACAATCACTGGTTATAAACCAAAGTGTTTTTATAAATTTGTCAAGATGACAAAATTATTTATCGAAACAAACAAACAGATAATTAAAAACACAATAGCTTCTATGCTGTTGATGTCTTTGTTGTTACCCACTGTTTTTCAGTTTGTTCTTCTATTTGAAGATCACGATCATAATGTTTGTACAGAACAACAGGTACATGTCCATGAATCTAGTGTTGAGTGTGAGATTTGTACTCTTCAATTTAGTCCATTAACCTACCGCTTAGCTGAGCAAATAAAACAAGAAGTTTTATTACATACTGAAACAGTCAAAGAAAATTCTAATTCTTTGTTGTTACACAGTCTTACAATCACTAACATAAAACTCCGTGGGCCGCCTGCTTTAACATAAGTAATAAACTATTTTCTATGTTAATTCAGTCATTCTATGCGAATTTATTTTCTAATGATTCTGCTAATATGCAGTTTTCCATTATTATCACAAGATTGTGATTACACTCTTAGGGGGATACTCACAGACTTTCATGACGGCACTGTACTTGAAGGTGCAACTATAATTGTTGCTGGCTCCGAGCGAAGTTTTGTTACTGATTCTGAGGGTAAATTTATAATTCATCACTTATGTAATGAAACCTATTCTATTCAAGTATCTCACCCGTTTTGTTTAACTAAAGGTTTTCGTCTTTCTGTAACAGGAGATACATTTAAGACGTTTAAGTTAGAACATCATTTAGAGGAACTCAATGAAATTACCATTAATGGAAAGGTAGTAAGTAATCAATCCAAAACACTTCAAGAAAATATAATTAATAAAGAGGAACTAGAGCGTTACAGTAGCCGATCTCTTGGCGATGCATTGGCAAATCTAAGTGGAGTTTCTTCATTAAATACAGGAAACACAGTTATTAAGCCTATGATTAATGGGCTTCATAGCAGTCGAATTGTAATTATAAATAATGGGGTGCGAATGGAAGATCAAGAATGGGGAGCTGAACATGCTCCTAATGTTGATGTTAATTCGATTAGTAAACTCACTTTAATTAAAGGAGCAGGAGCGCTCCAATATAGTGGAGATGCAATAGGGGGAGTAATTATAGCGGAAGCTTCAAAAGTGCCTTTTAAAGACAGTATTTATGGAAAAACGCAACTTGGTGTAGGTTCAAATGGGAGAGGAATGTTTTTTAATTCTGAGTTAATAAAGAGCTACGATACCGGATGGTATACTGCTTTACAAGGGAGTATAAAACAATTCGGTGATTTTGAAACTGCAGATTATAATTTGAGTAATACTGGTATATATGAACGAAATGCCCTGTTGAAATTTGGACTTAACACCTACGATATTGGGTTTGAAGCATTGTATTCTTTTTTTAAAAACGAAATAGGAATATTAAAAGCTTCACATGTAGGAAGTGCTCAAGATTTACTTAGAGCTATTGAAAGTGATCAACCTCTTGTTATAAATGAATTTACTTATGATATCGATGCTCCAAAACAGGATGTAACACATCATTTGGCTCGAATTAAAGCATACAAAAGATTGGGCGGTTTAGGGAAGGTTAAATTTCAATATGATTACCAAAAAAATAACAGGCTTGAATTCGATATAAGAAGGGGTGCCGATCGAGGTAAAGCTTCTTTAGACTTGGAATTAGACACCCACACTTTAAGGCTTGATTTGGATGCTAAAACTTCGAATCAGTCAAATCTTAAAGTAGGTTTTATGGGGAGTTATCAAAAAAACTTTGCCAGAAATACTGGCGTTCGAAGGCTGATACCAGATTATGATAAATATGATCTTGGAGCCTATGTTATAGGAGATTATCAAGCAAATGAGGAATGGCTTTTTGAAATTGGAGCACGATTTGACTTTACAAAAATGGATGTATTTAAATTCTATAGAACCTCTTTTTGGGAATCAAGAAATTATAATCAACAGTTTTCTGAATTGGTAGTTGAAGATTTTGGAAGTCAGATTTTAACAAACCCTAAGTTAGATTTTAATAATGGCTCTGGAACTCTTGGAATAGTTAATAGTTTTGATGAGAAACATACGCTGTATTTTAACTATTCACTTACCTCCAGAATTCCAAATCCTTCAGAACTTTTTAGTGAAGGGTTACACCATTCTGCTTCTCGAATTGAGCTAGGTGATCTATCTTTCAACTCAGAGATTGGACATAAACTTTCTTTTACACTAGAACGAAAAGAGGATAAATTTAGTTATTCTATTAATCCATTTATTAATAATATTTCGGATTTTATTCTGATCGAACCAGTATCAACTACTAGCACGATTCGGGGTACTTTTCAGGTTTGGGAATACCGTCAAACGAATGCTCAATTATTAGGAGTAGATTTAAATGCCACCTATGTCTTTAACGAACAGATGCAATTCAATCATCAACTATCAATTGTAAAAGGTCAAGACAAAACCCAAAACGAAGCTCTAATTAACATGCCTCCAGTAAATACAACAAATGAAATAGTTTATTACAATAATAAGTTTAACAACTTACGATTAGCATTGCAAAGTGAATACGTGTTTAGACAAAATGAATTTCCAAACACGAATTTTGAGGTGTATATTCCCAACACCGAATCTTATGTAGAGGTTGATGTTAGCACACCTCCTCCTGCATATCACTTAATCAATTTCAATTCATCAATTGATTTTGATTTTTCTGAAAGATCAATTTTAACACTAGGTTTTCAAGTTACAAACCTGTTGAATGTTTCTTACAGAAACTATCTAAATCGAATGCGCTTATTTGCAGATGATTTGGGAAGAAACTTTTTATTAAATATTAAATTAAAATATTAACACACACAGTAATCTTATGAAAAACATTTTTTTATTACCAGCCATACTTTTTACTCTTTTATTATTAGGATCATGTTCAAATGATGATGATACTCCAGAATTAGTAAACGAAGAAGAATTAATAACAACCCTAACAGTTACACTTGTTCCAGAAGGAGGAGGAACATCCATTACTTTATCAACGCAAGATTTAGACGGCGATGGACCCGATGAGCCTATTATTTATGTTTCATCTAACCTTTCGGCAGGTGTTACCTACAACGGCAGTATTTCTTTACTTGACGAATCGAGCAGACCCGCAGAGGATATAACAGAAGAAGTAGAAGAAGAAGCAGACGAACACCAGTTCTTTTATACAGTAGGTTCTGGTTTAGATGTTACTGTAAATGCTACTAATTTTGATTCAGATGGGAATGCATTAGGGACTGAGTTTTCTTTAGTTGCAAATGGTGTAAGTTCAGGTATACTAACTTTTACTTTGCGTCATGAGCCGAATAAGCCTACGGATAATTTGGCAACTGCAGGGGGAGAAACTGATATTGAGGCTTCTTTTACGATATCAGTAGAATAATTTTTTCTAAACGTTCTTAAAAATTAAACACCCTATGGATTAAAATCCAAGGGTGTTTTTTATGAATTAATTGTTCTGTTCGTAAGAAGGAATCATTACAAAACTACATTTTCGACAATAATCTGCCCCATATTCCATGATGGAATATAGTAAGTGAAGTTGGTTGATTCTAAACATTCATTAAAAATTCTATCCTGAAGTACTGTAGAATTTCCAGTGATAATTGTCAATGAAAAATTACCATTCCCAGAACATTTTTTTATAGTAGCGTGAACTAGTTCTAAAGCTTGTTTATGCCGAATTCCATGAAGATCTATACTGGTAATTTTGTCTTTGTTGTGTTTCATTCAACAAAGGTATAAAATCAAAACTCCCCAATACAAAAAGTAAAGGGGAGCAAATAATCAAATTACTAACTCTAACTATTCATGAAAATAATACTTAAAAGTATCTAGTTTTTAATTGAATAGGTGTTAACGCGATTGTAATATTTTCTAAATATTAAGTTAAAATATAAATTTATTCAGACTCAAAACCTTGCACTCCTTGAACCGTTGTGTATTTCATGGTGAACCTTTTGTCCGGATAAATTATCTTATAAGCCGTTTGTACAGCAAGGGTTGCTTCATGAAAACCACAAAGAATTAATTTTAATTTCCCAGGATAAGTGTTTACATCCCCGATAGCAAATACTCCAGGAATGTTGGTTTGATAGTCTAAAGTATTATCTACTTTGATTGCATTTTTTTCAATTTCTAGACCCCAATCTCCAATTGGACCTAGTTTTGGTGACAATCCAAATAAAGGCAACCAATAATCAACATCAATTTTTATATTGTCTTTATCCTTTTGTTTAAGTTCAATTTGTTCAAGAGTTTCAGAACCCGTTAAACCAACAACTTCTGCGTGAGTATAAAGCTCAATTTTTCCTTGTTTTTGAAGATCATAAATCTTTTCTACAGAATCTTTATGACCTCTAAACATATCTGTTCTGTGTGCTAATCCAACAGGTATATTATGATTTTCTGCAAAGTAAATAGCCCAATCTAGGGCAGAATCTCCACCTCCTGAAATAAACAATTTTTTCCCTAAAAATGATTCAGGCTCGCGAACCATATATTCTACACCCTTTTTTTCGAACTGAGGTAAATTTTCGATTTTAGGTTTTCTAGGTTCAAAACTACCTAATCCTCCAGCGATCATTACGGTAGGAGCTTGGTGTTGAGTTCCTTCGCTAGTGGTAACAATAAAACTTCCGTCTTCTTGTTTTTCAATAGTTTCAGCTCGTTCTCCAAGTGTAAAGCCAGGCTTAAATGGTTCTGCCTGTTTCATTAGATTGTCTATTAATTTTCCTGCTAGTACCGAAGGAAATCCAGGGATATCGTAAATAGGTTTTTTTGGATATATTTCGGTGAGTTGACCTCCTGCTTGAGGTATAGCATCTATTAGGTGGCATCTAAGCTTCATTAATCCAGCTTCAAAAACGGTAAATAATCCTACTGGTCCTGCTCCTATTATGATTATATCTGTTCGTATCATTTCTCTAAAATTGATTTAGTAACTTTATTCATCTCATTCACTTTAAATTCAAAATCTCCATTTAAAGTATTTCTATAATTTTGTAACGTATCGAGTAAATCATTTACCTCTTCAGGTAATAATTCCTCTAAAAATTGGCGTATTCTTTTAGCCAATGTTGGTGACTTTCCGTTTGTAGAAATCCCAATTTTTAAATTTCCTTTTGTTACAATAGCTCCCATATAGAAGTCACAAAGGTCGGGAGTATCCGCAACATTAACTAATATTCTCTTTTTTTTACAGAAATAATGTACTCTTTTATTGACTGCTGGCTTGTCAGTTGTTGCGATAACAACATGCTTGCCTTTTAAAAAGAAAGAATTAAAAGTTCTGTGTATTAATTTTACATTCGGCCTGTTAGACACAAAATCTAGTGTTGCTTCCCGATAAAAAGGAGCAATCATAGTTATTTTTGCATTTGGGCTAGATTTAAGTAAAAACTCTAATTTTTCTAGCGCAACATTCCCTCCCCCTACAATTAAGAACTCTAATTGTTCTGTTTTAAGGAATATTGGATAGAGTTCGTTTACCTGTAACATAACGTACTCTTTAAGTTTTTATATTGAGTTACTTGATCAAGAACTGCAGGGCCAAAAATTATATTTGCGGGATTAGAAATAGCGTGTTCACGAACTTCTTTTTCTATAGTTGCTAGAGTTCCTAAAACTACTTTCTCTGCTTTAGTTGTTCCATTCTGAATAATCGCTACCGGATAATTATCTGGTTTGTGTTCTGCAAAAGCAGCAACAATTTGTTTTAAGAAACGCATTCCCATCAAAACAACAACAGTAGCGCTTGTTTGAGCTGCTAATGGAATATCAGATGAAATTCGACCATCATAAGTATGCCCGGTTGTAACCCACATACTCTCAGATATAGATCTTTTTGTAAGTGGTATTTGATGTTGTGCAGCAATTCCTGTGAAAGAAGAAATCCCAGGGATTATTGAAGTTTCTATATTAAACAAAGCTGCGTAAGAAAGTTCTTCACATGCACGACCAAAAATTAATGGATCTCCACCTTTTAAACGAACGACTCTTTTGTTTTTAAGAGCATACTCCACTAGTAGTTGATTAATTTCTTCTTGGCTTTTTTTAGCAAACCCCCTTCTTTTCCCCACAAAAATTTTCTGGGCAACAGGATTGTGATCTAAAAGAAGCGGGTTGATAAGCGCATCATACAAAATTACTTCTGCATTTTGAATAGCTTTAAGTCCCTTTAGAGTTATTAACTCAGGATCCCCAGGTCCAGCTCCAACAAGGCAAATACTTCCTTTATTTAATTGTTGCATTTCTTGAATTTTTAATCCACTGAATAGTTTCTTCGGTCTCTTTTAGAAACGAAATTGCAAACTCTTCGTCAGATGGTTTGTTTTTGAATTCTTCGATTCCTTCAATAAACGAACGAGATCGTTCTTCTTTGAATAATGGGAAATGAGAATCAAAAGTTTCTATTATTGAAGCGTGGCTATTGGTCTTAGCCTCTGCAGAGGTAAGTAATGCCTTTGCGGCGCGAATTCGTCCATTGTATGCATGATAGGTTGCATCACCAAAACGTTTTTCTGAAAGTGCTTCCGTTGCCCACCCAAATGCTTCTTCTGCTTCGAATATTAAAGTCTGAATTAAATCGATAGTAACTCCGGCACATTCTCCGATTCCAATCGCTTTTTCATATTTTTCTTTAGTACCAAAGTCAATAAAATCATCAGCTTCCAGATTGTCAACAGCGCTATAGTGTTTTAAGTTTTGATAAAAATAATCTTTTGTTTGACGATCGTAGTAAGCGAAGAAGTCTTCATCATTAGCTTTATTTTCATCAAAATCATTTAAGATCCAACGCAATACTGAAGGAGTTCTTTTTGCAGGAACTTTTAATAATTTATCTGCAAATCTTCCGGTACCATCACCTAAAACTCCTCCTCCTAATAAAATCTGAGTAGCTGGAGCAATTAGTCCATTCGATTTAAGCGTCATTCCTTGAAACCCTATATGAGCAAGTGTGTGTTGCCCACAGGCATTCATACAACCACTAATTTTAATGTCAATTTTATGAGTATTAATGATGCTTTTAAATTCAGTCTCAATCAAACGCTGAAGTTCGTTAGCTAACCCCATACTACTCGCAATTCCTAAATTACAAGTATCTGTTCCTGGACAAGCAACAATATCATTAATTTTATGAAAACCAATTCTGTGTAAGTCCAATTGCTCTAGTGCATCATAAAGAGTAGAAAGATGTTCCTCTTTTACATCGCGAAGTAAGATGCTCTGTCCAACAGAAAAACGGTTATCGTCTTTTGTAAATAATTCAATTATATCAGCTAATAATCTTGATTTATCCGAAGAAATATCTCCGGTTTTTATAGGTAATCCAACCGAAACATACCCCTCTTGTTTTTGTTTAAAGATGTTGGTGTTTTTCCAAGCTTCAAATTCAGGGCTTGTTATGGTTTTTGGTTTTCCATTGAAACTAGCTTCTTTAAGATCACGTTCTTTTGGCTCAATAGAATATGTTTGATGGTTAACAACAACCATTTCATCTTTTACTAATTGCTTAAATGAATCAATCCCAATTTCTTTAATTAAGAATTTTAGACGTGCTTTATTTCTTTTATTACGTTCTCCGTGGCGATCAAATACTCTAATTACTGCCTCAGCGTAAGGGATAATTTTGTCTGCAGCAAGAAAACCAAATACTTCATGTGCATCCATTGGTTGCGATCCAATTCCACCTCCAAGTAGAACTCTAAAACCTCGAATACCATTTTCAATTCTAGGGATAAAACCTAAGTCGTGGATGAATGTAAAAGCATCATCAGAAGAGGAGCTAGAAAAGGCAACTTTAAATTTCCTTCCCATTTCCTGACAAATAGGATTTCTTAAAAAGTATTCAAAAAATTCGTTTGCATAAGGGGTTACATCAAACTCTTCATTTGGGTCTACACCTGCCATTACCGACGCCGTTACATTACGTACAGTATTTCCACAAGCTTCTCTTAAAGTAATTCCATCTTTTTCTAAATCTGCCCATAATTCTGGAGTTCGATCTAATAAAACATAATGAATTTGAATATCTTGACGTGTTGTTATGTGTAAATTACTACTAGCATATTCATCTGAAACGTCAGCGATTCGACGTAATTGTTTTGCAGTAAATTTTCCCATTGGAAGTTTAATACGAATCATTTGTACACCTTGTTGGCGTTGACCGTATACACCTCTAGCTAGACGGAGACTTCTGAATTTTTCTTCATCTATTTTGTTGTTTTTAAATTGAAAAATCTTCTTTTCTAAATCAAGAATATCTTTTTCAACTACTGGGTTTTCTAATTCTGTTCTAAAACTTTCCATTCTTATTCTATAAAACCTATTCCGGCCGTATTATTAGTATTAATATCTATGATGATAAAACTCCCGAGACTCTTATTTTTTTGATAAGGAATACTCTGAATTGTATTGGCTAATTGAAAAGAGGCAATTCCAATATCATTTAATCCAAGTGAACTAGCTTTTTCAGAACCATTTCCTGTTACGTTAATTCGTTCAGAAACATCAGTTACTTTTGAAAGGGATTTATTAGTTCCGAATTGGAGTAAATATTTGCTTCCAATGCTAAGTGCATTTTCTTGCATCCAACAAATTTTAGCTTTAATTGTTTTGGTAGCTATTAAAGATCCGCTGGAAGTAAATAAAGAGTCACCTCGAGAAACATTAACTTCATCTTCAAGTAATAGAGTTGCGTTTTCTCCCTGATCTACTTTTAGTTTGGCTTCCCCATAACGTTCAATTGACTTTATTTTAGTCTTGGTTCCAGAAGGGAAAACTTCAACTGTATCTCCTACGGAAAACGATCCACTTTTAATTTTCCCAGCGAAACCACGATAATCATGATATTCGTCTAATTTAGGTCGGATAACCGTTTGTACTTGAAGAACATTTTCTTTGTATGGAGGTTCTTCTAGTGAAATATTTTCGATTACATCGAAAAGCGTTCCTCCCGTATACCATTTCATTGATTCACTTTTTTCAAGAAGGTTGTCTCCTTTAAGTGCAGAAAGTGGTATGAAATATACTTGTAAATCTTTTATATTTTGTTCTTCAATTAAAACTTTGATCTGTTTTTTAATTTGATCAAATATGTTTTGATCAAATTCAACAAGATCCATTTTGTTTACAGCAAAAATTAATTTCTTAATTCCCAATAACTGGGTAATATAAAAGTGACGTTTAGTTTGCTCGATAACCCCTTTTCGAGCATCGAGGAGCAACAAAGTAACATCCGAATTAGAAGTTCCTGTCACCATATTTCTAGTGTACTCTATATGACCTGGAGAGTCGGCAATAATAAAGCGTCTTTTTTTAGTTTTAAAATAAAGATGCGATACATCGATGGTTATTCCTTGCTCTCTTTCAGCAAGTAAACCATCTGTTGCCAAAGAAAAATCTAAGTGGTCTAATCCTTTAGAGGTGCTTTTCTCTTGTATGTGCTCAATTTGATCGTCTTTCAAAGATCCTGTTTCGTAAAGTAATCTTCCGATTAAAGTACTCTTACCATCATCAACACTACCTGCTGTAGCTATTCTTAATAAATTCATTGGGTTGATATTAAAAGTATCCTATTTTTTTTCGTTCTTCCATTGCTCCTTCCGAACGTTTGTCATCCATTCGAGCTCCTCTTTCTGAGTAACTAGAGTCTCTAATTTCTTCGATTATAATATCAAGTTCTTCTGCTTCAGATAATACAGCTGCTGTACAACTCATGTCTCCAACAGTTCTAAATCTTACCGATTGAATTTCGATTTCACTTGGGTCTATTTGTTGAAATTCTGTAACGGGCATTAGTTGACCATCACGTTTAAAAACCGGTCTTTCATGTGCATAATAAATAGAAGGAATTTCAAGATTTTCTTGACGTATATATTCCCATACATCCAGTTCGGTCCAATTACTGATTGGAAATGCACGAATGTGTTCTCCCGGTTGAATTGTTCCGTTTAAATGATCAAATAATTCAGGACGTTGCAATTTTTCATTCCACTGACCAAAATCATCACGTACAGAAAAAATACGTTCTTTTGCTCTAGCCTTTTCTTCATCTCTTCGTGCACCACCCATGCATGCGTCTAACTTTAGTTCGCTTATAGTTTCAAGTAAGGTTGTGGTTTGTAGGCTATTTCTGCTTGCATATTTCCCCTTTTCCTCAACTACTTTTCCTTGGTCTATGCTATCCTGAACTAAACCAACATGTAGTTTAACTTGATACTGGTCTATCAATTTATCACGAAGTGATATCGTTTCAGGAAAATTATGTCCTGTGTCTATATGAACCAAAGGGAAGGGTATTCTAGCAGGTAAAAATGCTTTATGACATAAATGTAACAGTACAATTGAATCTTTTCCTCCTGAAAAAAGCAAGGCTGGTTTGTCGAATTGTGCTACCACTTCACGTATAATGTAAATGGCTTCTTCTTCTAATTGTTTAAGAATATTCATTTTTTATGATTTAGTGATTTGAGTCTGATGAAGACCACATTCTTTTTTACTACTCTCCCACCACCAACGTCCACTTCGGAGGTCATCACCTTTTTCGATAGCTCGTGTACAAGGAGCACAACCTATACTTGCAAATCCTTTTGAGTGCAATGTGTTTTGTGGAACTTTATTTAGCTTTAAATATGTTTCTACCTCCTCTAAATTCCAATGGATTAAAGGATTGAATTTTAAAAGTCCAAAAGAAGAGTCGTATTCAAATGCTTGGAGTTGTTCCCTGAAAGAGCTTTGTGACCCTCGTAAACCAGTAATCCAAACTTCTACTCCTTTAAGAGCTCTTTGAAGTGGATCTACTTTTCTAATTCCACAACATTCTTTTCGATTTTCTACGCTTTCATAGAAACTGAAAGGTCCTTTAGTGCTTAAAAGAGCTTCGGTTTTTTGAGAGTCGGGGAAGAATGGGGTGATTTTTTTATCGTACTTGTTTAATGTTTTGTGATACACTTCATAGGTCTCTTCAAACAGCCTCCCTGTGTCTAGAGTAAAAACATCAACATCAATATTATTTTTAAAGATATAGTCGGTTAAAACTTGATCTTCTTGTCCAAAGGAGGTTGAAAAAGCAGCTTTCCCAAGTTTTAATTCATTGAAAACATCAAAAGCTTTTTCTAAGGATTTATTATTTTCCCCGATACTATTGTTTAATTCTATTAGATAATCTTTTTCCATTAGCGTACTATTTACCCCATTTAATTTTGTTCCAAAGGCGTTCATGTAAAAAATATAATCCCATTTTGGTTATTAATTCAATAAAACCAATACGGAGTGCAAACTCTAGAGTACCCGTAATTAAATATGAAATTATAATGGTATCAATAGTACCTATAAGTCTCCAACTTATAGATTTTAAAACACTTCGAAGGATTTTTTCATCCTTAACTCT
>Ga0206130_10006512_pt1 | contig 13349 bp, 11 predicted proteins | sample Helgoland_Spring_9_FD_148637 | JGI IMG/M metagenome (GOLD analysis project Ga0206130, IMG submission 148637) | Pelagic subsurface seawater microbial communities from Kabeltonne, Helgoland, North Sea - Helgoland_Spring_Bloom_20160512_1 | ecosystem: Environmental > Aquatic > Marine > Epipelagic ... | reverse complement strand
CGAAGCACATCGAGACGGAGTTGGCTGACAAAGAGGGTGGCTGGCAACCGCTGGTCTATTGTTGGCGCGGGGGCCAGCGTTCTGGCAGTTTCGCGTCGATCCTTTCTCAGATTGGCTGGCGCACGGATGTGTTGGAGGGTGGCTATCGCAGTTATCGCAGCCAAGTCGTTCGAATGCTCTATGAGGATGCTTTGCCACATCGGTTTGTGTTGCTTGATGGGAATACAGGGTCGGGCAAAACTGCGATTTTGCATGCGCTGAAAGAACAAGGCGCGCAGATGTTAGATCTGGAAGGGCTGGCGAACCATCGTGGGTCGTTGCTTGGTGCGATGCGCGATGAACAACCAAGCCAGAAGATGTTTGAAACCCGCCTCGCGCAGGCACTGATGCCGCTTGATCCAACCAAACCTATCGTGGCGGAAGCAGAGAGCAGCAAGATTGGCGAACGTCTGATTCCTGCATCTGTATGGAAAACCATGCGCGCAGCGCCCCGGATTGACATTGCAGCCAGCCTTGATGCGCGCGCGAAGTTTCTGACGCGTGACTATGCGGACGTGCTTGAAGATCCGGCTCGCATGGCGAAGCGGCTCGATAAATTGCGCGTGCTGTGCAGTCACCAACGGTTTGAGCACTGGCTAGAGTATTTACGTGTCGGTAAGCATGAGCAACTCGCGGCAGAATTGATGGAACACCACTATGATCGCGGGTACGAGCGTTCCCGCGAAGGGCGCGACAATACTGTGCTTGCGACGTTGCAGACTGATGGGCTCGAGCCCGACGATATTGCGCAACTTGCTTCGCGCGTAAGGAATCTACTCAATCAGGTTTAGCGCAACTGGGCCCTCGATGATCTTGCCGATCTGAATGGCGTCAATACCACGTTCTTTCATTGTTGCTATGGCAACTTTTGCATCCGCTTGTGACAGTGCGGCGAGCAAGCCACCCGCAGTTTGAGGATCAAGCATCAAGCGACCGCGCGCAGTTTGCGGAGCGTTCATCATCGTCAAAGCGTCGGAGAGGTTGTCGGGATAGAGACTCGATTGCACACCTGTTTCACTCATTGCCAAGGCCCCGTTCAATAGCGGCACATCGCGAACATTCAACTCAGCGCCAACGCCAGAAGCGCGACAAATATTAGCGAGATGGCCCGCAAGTCCAAAGCCTGTCACATCTGTCATCGCTTGGGCTGTGCTCAAACTCAGAGCATCTATAGCTACGCCGCGCGCCATGCTGGCATACGCTGCCGCCACATTCGTACCGTGTGCTTTCATCTGCATTTCAGCAGCAAGCAGAACGCCTGTTCCAATAGGTTTCGTAAGCACAAGGACATCGCCGACTTGAGCGCCGCCGAGCGTAATGGGGGTGTCGCTCGTAAGGCCCGTGACGCTAAAGCCAATCGTAAACTCGGCCCCCATACTCGTGTGGCCACCAATAATTTGCGCGCCTGCGTCCCTCATAACGTCACTCGCAGTGCGCATGATTTCATCAAGTGTGCGTTCTTGTAGCGCAGTGCTCATGCGCGGCAGGATTAGGCTCACCATTGCGCTTTGCGGTTTTGCGCCCATTGACCAAATGTCGCCCAACGCATGCACGGCAGCGATACGGGTCATCAAAACGGGATCATCCGTAAATGCACGTAAATGATCTGTGCTTAATACCTGTTTTACATCGTCCATTTGCAACAAAGCGGCATCGTCGCCTTTCAACGTCACAACATCGTCGCGCTGTGCACCTGTTTGATGCAAAGCCGAACGTGCCAAAGCACCCCGTCCAACCTTCGAGCCGCATCCAGCGCAAATCGGACCCGCGTGTGCTTCAAAGCCGCTGGCAAACTCTTCAGGTAATTCAAGCGCGCCCATTGGTTTCAAAGCGTCGAATTGATCCATGAATTTGCGGTCTATCTGATCCTTCCATCTCCACATAGCGCCACCAGAAATCGCGACGCCCAACTTTTCTGCCAGAGCAATTTTTCCACCAAGGGAGACGAGCTTCAGGTAATCTGACTGGGGGTGGTAGTTCTGCATCGCCCCGCCACTCAAAGCGGCGCGCAGGTTATGAAAAAGGATCGGCGCTTGGCGCACGGCGAACACACCAGCCTTAGGGCGGGGGGCGTGGGTCAGATGCGCGCAATCGCCGACGGCAAAGATGTCAGAGTCGGTTTCACTTTGCAGCGAGGGCAAAACCTTGATGTAGCCTTGCTCCATCGCGAGGCCGATGTTGGAGAGCCACTCATAAGCACGCGTTCCTGCCGCACCTAGTGTCATTTTCGCAGGGATTGGGTCGCGGTCCGCGACGACGACTTGATCAGCCTCAACGCGCAGGACATTCGTGTGCTCCAACAATGTCACGTTTAGCTCATTCAGGCTTTTGAGCGCTTTTGATCGCGCTTGTGTCCCCAAGCGACTAAGCGCTTTAGAGCGATCAATCAGCGTCACGTCCGCCGCGCGGCCCAAATGCTGCAAACGATGCGCGGCAGCCATTGCCACTTCAGCGCCCGCAACACCCGCACCGAGAACGGCCACTTGCGCTGGGCCGGTCTCTTGGCAAAACCCTTCCCATATGCGCGCGAAATCATCGAGCGGCTTGGCGGGTACGGCGTGTTCGGTGAAACCCTCAAGCTCGGGCATGCCCGAGGTGATACCTATATCAATAGAGCAGACATCATAACCAATTGGTGCACGATCCGGCACGATCACTTGCTTTTTCGCGCGGTCAATATGCGCTGCCTTGCCCAAAATAATCCGCGCACCTGCCGCGCGGGCGATGCGGATGAGGTCAATGTAGAGTTCGTCGCTGGTGTAGTGTCCGGCCACAAAGCCGGGAAGCATGCCGCTATAAGGCGCGCTCGGTGCTGGATTGATGACCGTCAGGCGCGCGCCGGCAAGCGGCTTCATCGCCCACATTTTCAAAACGAGTGCGTGGGCGTGACCGCCGCCAATCAGGACGAGGTCGCGGGTCAGGGGAAATGCAGTATTCATGAGCGCTTGCTACACCCAAGGCGCGAGCAGGGCCAGCATACAGAGCGTCACAGTCTTGCGAGGGTTTATGTCACTCGTATCCTGTCATTTCGAGATACCCTGTGCCCGCGTGGGACCCTTCGATGGTAATCGGTCCTTCCCAATAGGGCACAGAGGTGGTCATCCAAGCCTGCGGATTGAGCGCACTTACAGTCAGATCAACGCCCTTTTCGGGCAGTTGCACGGCCCAAGTGGTTGGCACGCTGCGCCCGGCAACATCAGTTCGATTAATTTCCTGTGCTTGAAACGCACCATTTGGCATAGGTGTCGCAGTGCCGTCAGCGTCTATCCACGTCGCAGATGTGTAGGGCGCTGTTTCGTTGGAGCGCAATACAAACCCCATCATCCTAGCGCCGCTGTCAAAGCTGAGCGAGAACCAATCCCATCCCGTTTGATCGCTTGCAAGCGGTTGTGAGGACCACTCGCGATCTAACCACGCATGGCCCGTTACGGCGATGTCCCCCTCTGGCAAGGCAAGGGTTCCAGCGATGTCGTAGAATGGCTTCGAGTAGTAATAGCTTGCTTGGCCTGCGGCTGATTTAACCGAATAGCCCGCGTCTCCTTGCAGCACCAAAGGGCTTTGCGCAGAGAGGGTCATATCATAGCCGAAGTCTGACCCAACAGCGCGCAACTCCATCTCATTAAAATCAGTTGAACCGCGTAAATACCAGTCGTCGATCCAAGCCTCGAAACGTTCATCAACCTTCACACCGGCTTGCCCAATTCCGCCACGCCCTAAACGCTCTGTGACGTAATGCGCGCTGGGCGTGGTGACAGCAGCGTGCCCCATCCAAAGTTGCGCGCTGTTCCAGCCCTCGCCCTCAGTCGGGGTCAAAGCACTTCGAAACAAAGTCCATTGCAGGCCATAGGACGTGCCGTCTGGCCCCTCAAGATTTGCGGTCAAATACCACCATTCGATGCGGTAGTCATTATGCGCGCCGTGGTCTTCAGGGAAAGTCAGCGCCTGACCGCGCTCAGGTGTCGCAAAGCCGTCGATATCAGTGCCAAGACCTGCGAAACCCTGCGCGATCGCAGCGTTGGGCAAAAACAATATGAGAAGAAGCCATTTCATAAGACGCTACTTAATGCGCATTGGACAAAAAGAAACGCCCATGAGGTTATCAGAGGCGTTACTTTTCACCATTGGAAAGGGGTTTAGCTGATCGCTGCCGCTTTCACGTCCGCATCAATGTAGGGAAGGTATTGCTGGAAGTTTTCCGCAAACATGTTCACAAGCTTTGTGGCTTGGCGATCATAGGCTTCTGGATTGTCCCATGTGCGGCGCGGATCCAAAAGAACCTCTGCGACACCGGGGGCCGCGACTGGTACGTCAAACCCAAAGTTTGCATCCTTGCGGAAGGTCGCATCAGCCAAAGAGCCATCAAGTGCAGCTGTTAACAAAGCACGTGTCGCACGGATCGGCATGCGCGATCCTGTGCCATATGCGCCGCCTGTCCAGCCTGTGTTCACAAGCCAGCACGTTGCACCGTGCTCTGCGATCTTTTCTTTGAGCAGGTTGCCATAGACTTCTGGGCGACGCGGCATGAAGGGCGCACCAAAGCAAGTGGAGAACGTCGGCTCAGGCTCGGTCACGCCGCGCTCTGTGCCTGCAACTTTGGAGGTGAAACCAGACAAGAAGTGATACATCGCCTGCGCAGGTGTGAGACGCGAAATGGGGGGCAAAACACCGAATGCATCGCAGGTCAGCATGATGATGTTCTTGGGGTGGCCGCCAAGCGCTGTCTTGGACGCGTTAGAGATGTAGTGCAGCGGATACGCGCAGCGCATGTTCGCAGTCAGGCTATCGTCCTCGAAATCCAGCTCTTTGGTTTCTGGGTCATAGACCATGTTCTCGATCACTGTGCCGAACTTCGTTGTGGTTTCGTAGATTTCCGGTTCGGCCTCTGGGCTAAGGTTGATAGTTTTGGCGTAGCAACCGCCCTCAAAGTTGAACGTGCCACGATCAGACCAGCCATGCTCGTCATCGCCGATCAGCGTGCGCGCAGGATCAGCGGAAAGCGTCGTTTTGCCTGTCCCGGATAGGCCAAAGAAAACTGCCGTATCAACCGGGTTGCCATTGGCGTGGTTCGCAGAGCAATGCATCGGCATGATGCCTTTGTCCGGCAGCAAGTAGTTTAGCAACGAGAAGACAGATTTTTTGTTCTCGCCCGCGTATTCCGTGCCGCCGATCAGGATGAGTTTCTTCTCGAAGTTCATCGCGATCACCGTCTCAGAGCGACAATTATGACGCTTGGGATCTGCGAGGAAGCTCGGGCAGTTGATGACGGTGAAATCAGCGGTGAAATCATCAAGCGCGTCGCGCTCAGGACGGCGCAGCATCGTGCGGATGAACAAACCGTGCCAAGCAAGTTCGGTCACAACACGCACATCAATCGCGTGCTTTGGATCGGCGCCGCCAACAAGGTCTTGTACGAAATAGTCGCGACCCTTCATGTGCTTTAGCATATCCGCGTGCAGCGCTTCGAAACCTTCAGGGCTCATCTCTGCGTTGTTTTCCCACCAGATCGTGTCGACAACATCGGGTGTTTTAACCACGTGTTTGTCTTTTGGAGAGCGGCCTGTGAACTTGCCTGTGGTTACAAGAAACGCACCGCCATTGCCGAGCTCACCTTCGCCCTTTTCAAGGGCGGCTTGGATTAACGCAGGCTCCATCAGATTATAATAGACTGACCCAAGCTCCGTGATGCCTTGATCTTCGAGCTTGAAAGAAGGGTTCACCCGTCCAGTTGTCATATTAAACTCCTGTGGCCATGCGTTTGCGGCCTATTTTAGTTTGCAGCCTGCCACTTGCGCGGTGGACGGCTGATCACGATCGAAACATGTCGTGGTATTTCCTCTTAACATGATGATTTCACGCGTGAACAGGACGCTTTGGCACAGTTAGCGCAACCAACATGAGTTTAGCGCAATCATGTCTACATCTGGTGGGGTTGCTTAAAATTGAAGATACAAAATCTATGTTGTTCAGCAGAAAATAAGGGTTTTAGGTGCCAAATAAGTCACGCATCTGTAGCTGATTCGCAGTTAGGGATTGATCTGAAACGAGAAACACGCGAGTCATAGTGAAAAAAATAAACTGGCAATTGAGCAGTATAAGGAAGCAGGCATGTCCAAAATCGCATTGGTGGACGACGACAGGAATATCCTGACGTCGGTCTCTATGACTCTCGAGGCCGAAGGCTTTGAGGTTGAAACCTATAACGACGGTCAATCAGCGCTAGATGCGTTCAATCGCAAGCTGCCTGATATGGCCGTTCTTGATATCAAAATGCCGCGCATGGATGGAATGGACTTGCTTCAACGCTTGCGCCAGAAAACGTCAATGCCGGTTATCTTTCTGACCTCCAAAGATGATGAGATTGACGAAGTCTTGGGTCTGCGTATGGGTGCAGATGACTACGTCAAAAAGCCTTTCTCTCAACGTTTGCTGGTCGAGCTTATTCGTGCCTTGTTGCGTCGCCAAGATGCAGAAGCAGGTGTCGTTGTTGCGGAAACTGACGAAAACAAAGTCATTGAGCGCGGTGATCTGACGATGGATCCATTGCGCCATGCAGTGAAGTGGAAGGGCAAGGATGTTACGTTGACCGTGACAGAATTCTTGTTGCTCCAAGCGCTTGCTCAACGCCCTGGTTTTGTGAAAAGCCGCGATCAGTTGATGGATGTCGCTTATGACGATCAAGTTTACGTGGATGACCGCACCATCGATAGCCATATCAAGCGTCTGCGCAAAAAGATGCGTACCGTAGACACAGAGTTTTCGGCAATCGAAACGCTCTACGGCATCGGTTACAGGTACAACGAAGAGTAATGGCCCTCGCAGAACGCATAACGTCGGCGCGCGCGCCACGCGCACGTCAAGAAGTCGATGTAGTTCTGGGCGACGATTGGGTCTCTCCGGACAGCACCGTTGACAAAGAGGTGCGTGACCAGCGTAATCGCCGTGGGTTTTTTTCGCTCAAGCGGAGTGCGCTGACGCGGAAAATCATTACCTTTAACCTGATAGCTTTGAATATCTTGGTGGCAGGTATCCTCTACCTGAACTCATCGCGTGACAGTCTTGCTTCACAGCGTGCAGCCTCATTGGTTGGCGAAGTAGAGCTGGTCGCAGATGTTTTCGAAGCACAAATAGAAATGAGCGATGGCCAAACCTTGGCTGCTGCAGACGAACAGATTTCAGCGACCTTGGCAGCGCTCGATTTACGAAATTCTGTCCAAGTTTTTGTTTTTGGCTCTGAAGGCGGGCTCGTTGCGAATGCAACTGGCAGCACTGCGAACCTAGGTACGGAACTGGGTGAAAGTCAGAGTAAAACGCTCATCGTCGATGCGTTGTCAAAGTTTTGGTCTCTTACTACATCGCCATTCATAAGTGACACACCTGTTCAAATTCCCCCGCTAGAAGAACAGTTACGTGATCTTGTGGGCAAATCTGCCAGCGGTGAAACAGTCGTTGGTAAAGGGTTGAACCCCGAAGGCGGCGCAATTTTCATTGTAACGACCCCGATTATGACTGCGGGTCAAAGCGTTGGTGTGGCGGCGCTTGCAAGTGCGTCAGGCGAAATTGACATGTTGGTGAAAAGCGAGCGCGAGCGCGTCCTGCAAATGTTCCTTATCGCTACTCTTGTCTCTATCGGATTGAGCTTGGTCCTTGCGTCGACAATTTCTAACCCGCTCTCTGACCTCGCGATGGCTGCTGAAGTTGGGCGCCGCAATGATAGTGGCAAAGTGAGCCCATCCCGGATCCGTATTCCCGATTTGACGGCACGTCCCGACGAAATTGGCCGTCTTTCTGGTGCGCTCAGGGGCATGGTTGCAGCGCTTTATGATCGCATCGATAGCAACGAACAGTTTGCAGCAGATGTTGCGCACGAAATCAAAAACCCTTTGGCGTCTTTACGGTCTGCTGTCGGAACGATGCGTGTTGCCAAGCGCGAAGATCAACGCGAAAAACTGTTGCAAGTGATTGAACATGACGTGCGTCGTTTGGACCGCCTCGTGAGCGACATATCCAATGCGTCGCGTCTTGATAGTGAGTTGGTGAAAGAAGAAGAAGAACGCTTTGATTTGCTCCATATGGTTGGCAATTTGACAGAGTATTTGGGTCAGCAAGCCAGTGACGACGGCATCGAATTTATCGCTGATTTGCCTTCTGAGCCTATCATGATTTCTGGTCTGGAAGGACGTCTTGCGCAGGTCTTTGTCAATCTGATCACGAACGCGACGAGTTTCTGTGAAGAAGGAGATGCAATCCGGGTTTGGGCGCGCCAGCGGGAAAACCGTGTGCTTGTCGTTGTCGAAGACACAGGGCCGGGCATCCCAGAGCAGGCTTTGAGCAAAGTGTTCAAGCGGTTTTATTCTGAGCGTCCTGAGGGACAATTTGGCAATAATTCCGGCCTTGGCCTCGCGATTTCTAAGCAAATCGTTGAAGCGCATGGCGGTGTCATTTGGGCTGAAAATATCCGCCCGACAGCCGCTGACGTAACGTCTGAGCCACTTGGTGCGCGTTTCGTTGTCGGCCTTCCTATCTAAGCCTAATGCTTGATGAACCACAAATTCAGCACCATGCAACAGTCGTTGCATGGGCAGGTAGCGGCGTCATGATCATTGGCAAATCGGGGTCAGGTAAAACTCGTCTGGCGTTACATTTGATGGCGCTTGGTTGCGACCTTGTCGCCGACGATCGCACTGATTTGCACAAGCAAGGGGACCAACTCGTTGCACGTTGCCCCTCAGCGATCCAAGGCCAAATCGAAGCGCGTGGATTTGGAATTTTGCAAACACCATTTATCGAAAACGCTGCGATAGTTTGTGTCGTGGACTTAGACCAGACAGAACAAAAGCGCCTGCCGGAACACAAAACAACTACGCTTTGCGGTGTCACGCTCCCTTTTTTTCACAAAGCCGACATTGGTGTTTTGCCTTTCGCCCTTTTGCAATACCTTAAAGGTTCAAAGCTGCTTCGAGTTTGAGTGAGATCCCATTTAATGAGCGCAGACCTATCGATTAGCCCTGTAAAACAACGGCTCATTCTTGTGACCGGGCCCTCTGGCGCGGGTCGCTCTACTGCGATCAATGCGCTGGAAGACCTTGGTTATGAGGCAATCGATAACCTACCGTTGTCGCTTTTGCCGCGTTTGATGCAGGGGCCTGCTCATGAAAAACCTCTCGCATTGGGGTTAGATACGCGCAATCGAGAGTTTTCAACTGCTGCGTTAATGGACGCGATTGAAGAATTGAGCGCGCGCAGAGCATATGATTTTGATGTGCTTTTCATTGACTGCTCGGACAACGTTTTGCTGCGCCGCTTCTCTGAAACACGTCGCCGGCATCCTATGGCTGGCGCGGATGATCCCTTACGTGGCATAGCGCGCGAAAAGCAGATGTTGGAAAGCATACGCCAGCGTGCGAGCATATTGATTGATAGCACTGAACTTAGTCCACACGACATGCGCGCTGAAGTATCACGGATTTTCTCGCTCGAAATTGAGCAAAAACTCTCGGTTTCGCTGCATTCCTTTTCCTATAAACGGGGTCTGCCGCGCTCCGCCGATATGGTGCTGGATTGCCGTTTTCTGCGTAATCCGCATTGGGAGCCAGAGCTGCGCTTAATGACCGGTCTTGATCCGGCTGTTGCCGAATATGTGTCCCAAGACATACGCTACCCCGCCTTTTTTCAGCACATCAAAGATCTCTGTGACACGCTGCTGCCTGCTTACCAAGAAGAAGGTAAGTCGCATTTCACGATTGCATTTGGATGCACCGGCGGGCGGCATCGGTCAGTTACCTTAACGGAAGCAACGTCGCAGATGCTTGCACAAACAGGGTGGCAAGTGTCATGTAGGCATAGGGAATTGCAACGCGAATTTGGCAGTGCTCAATGACTCACTTGCAACAAGGAAAGATCGGCAAGGTGCTTCAGTGATTGGAATTGTGATCGTTGCTCATGGTGGGCTTGCGCGGGAGTATCGCGCAGCGATTGAGCATGTGGTGGGCGCGCAAAGCGGCATCGAAGCGATTGCTATTTTACCAGATCACGATCGCACTGTGAAAGAGGCCGAAATCTGCGCGGCGGCGGAATCGGTGGATGCTGGCGCAGGTGTTGTCATGGTCACTGATCTTTTTGGTGGCTCGCCCTCGAACTTGTCTTTGCGGGCTTGCCGTGTGAGTGGGCGACGTATTCTTTATGGCGCAAATCTGCCGATGTTGGTGAAACTCGCTAAGTCCAGAGACCTGCCGCTTGCTGAAGCTGTGCGTTTGTCTCTAGATGCGGGGCGCAAATATATTGATAGTCAAAACTATTCAAACGTTTGAATTAAAGGTATTATTTTCATGTCTGAGACCGTTCAACGCACTCTAAATATCATCAATGAAAAGGGCTTGCACGCGCGTGCGTCGGCCAAATTTGTTGAAGTGACGGAAGGGTTTGAAGCAAGCGCAGATGTCAGTCGCGAGGGGATGAACGCAACGGGTGACAGTATTATGGGGCTTTTGATGTTGGCAGCTTCCAAAGGAACAAGTATCAACGTAGAGGCGCGTGGACCTGACGCGATCGCATTGGCTGATGCATTGGAAGCGTTGGTGGCGGACAGATTCGGCGAAGACGTGTAGTAGAAACGGAGAGTTCTGCTGGGATTGAAATGACAAGGAACTGGCCAAAGCTATGGTTGAGAGAGCGCAGAGACCCGCAGTAATGACGACGCCCGACGCCGGAGCGAGCGAACCTGCGGCCTATGACAAGCGCAAGCTGTCCTACGCAAATACGTTCACAAACCCATGGAAAGCTAACACGATCCGCGTGATGGAGTGGTTGACCGGAAAAATCCCTCTCATTCGTTTGGTCCGCCGTTTTGAGCGAGATGGTGCTGCAGAGGGTCAAGTGTTCTGGTCTCAGGCGCTCTGTCATATGGGGATTGAGCTGCTCACACCAGATGAACAAATTGCGCATATTCCCAAGACTGGCCCTGTGATTATTGTGGCGAACCACCCGCATGGTCTGGTGGATGGCATGATTTTGGCCGAACTGATTGGTCGCGTACGTACGGATTATCGCATTCTCACACGCTCGCTTTTGACGGGTGTGAGCGAGATCGAAGAATTTATGATCCCAGTGCCATTTCCGCACGAAGAAGACGCGCGCGAGCAAAGCCTTGAGATGCGTCGCCTTGCGATGGATCATCTTGCCAATGATGGTGTGCTGGTGCTGTTTCCATCTGGTGTTGTTGCATGTTCGCAAACTTGGTTTGGTCCCGCGATTGAAAAGCAGTGGAACCCGTTTACTGCGAAGATGATACACCGTTCAGGTGCGACTGTGGTGCCAGTCCACTTCCCTGGTCAAAACAGTCGGACCTACCAGATTGCCAACCGCCTTTCTGCGACCTTGCGTCAAGGTTTGCTCATTCATGAGGTGATGCACGCTTGCGGTAAGCCGCAAAAGCCTGTTGTTGGCGCGCCCTTTGATGTTGACGAGATCAAAGAATGGTCCGGCAATCCACGTGGCTTCATGGCGTGGCTGCGTGAGCAAACGATGAGCCTTGGTAAGAAGTAGCCGCGATTAACGTGTTGGAACAGGCACTTCACCGCGATAATCATAAAACCCGCGCTTCGTTTTGCGCCCTAGCCAGCCTGCTTCTACGTATTTGGTGAGCAAAGGGCATGGGCGGTATTTGGTGTCAGCCAAGCCGTCATGCAAAACGTTCATGATCGCGAGGCAGGTATCGAGCCCAATAAAATCGGCCAATTCGAGCGGACCCATCGGGTGATTTGCACCAAGTTTTAAGGATTGGTCGATGGAATGAACGGAGCCCACGCCTTCATAAAGCGTGTAGACTGCTTCGTTTATCATCGGCATCAAGATGCGATTAACGATGAAAGCCGGGAAATCTTCGGCTGAGGCCGCAGTTTTGTTCAGGCGTTCAACCACCGCGAGACAGGCGTCATAGGTCGGCTGGTCCGTCGCAATCCCACGAATAAGCTCAACGAGCTGCATCAAAGGGACGGGGTTCATGAAGTGGAAACCCATAAAGCGCTCAGGGCGGTCGGTCTTGGCTGCGAGTCGTGTGATGGAGATCGAAGAGGTATTCGACGTCAAAATCGTATGCTCAGCCAGATGGGGCAAAAGAGTTGCGAAAATTTGATGCTTTATTTCTTCGCGCTCTGTCGCCGCTTCGATGATTAAATCGCACTGGCCTAGGTCGGTTAACGTGACTGTTGTGCTGATGCGCGTCATTGCTTCGGCTTTTTCGAGGACGCTAACGGCGCCTTTTGAAACCTGGCGTTCTATGTTTTTGTCGATGCGCGCAATTGCTGCTTCGAGGGCTTCACCATTGATATCATTGAGTAAAACGTCATAGCCTGCGAGGGCCATTACATGTGCAATTCCGTTGCCCATCTGGCCTGCGCCAACGACTCCTATGTGTTTGATATCCATGTACCACTCCTGCGCGAATTATAGGGTGATAGTAGGCTTTTGGTTAAGACGTCCGCAAGGGTCACTCGTTCCAGTTTGTCTTAAGTTTACTGTTTAGTAATTTGTTTAGGGATTTGAGCGATTTTTACTTTGGGTGAATAAAGGGGTGATTGGCATGAGCTATGATAGCAAAGGCCTCAATCGTATAGACTATGAGCTATGCAACTATGATGGATCGCGCATTACATTTCGTGGACCGAAAGCGGATATTGAACAGCGCTACATTGCGTTTTTGGGTGCGACGGAAACATTTGGGAAATTCGTGGAAGACCCATTTCCCAAGCTGTTGGCAGAGTTTTTGCCTGCAAAACCGATGAATTTGGGGATGATCAACGGGGGTGTTGATGCAATTCTTGGCGATAAATTCGTTATGGAAACAGCGAAAAAAGCAGATTTGCGCATTGTCCAAGTGATAGGCGCTCTTAATCAGACGAATCATTATTTCAAAGTCCACCCGCGTCGCAATGATCGCTTTGTTGCCCCGCGTGAGCCGTTGAAACGGATGTTCCCAGAGATCGATTTTGCGGAGTTTCATTTCACCAAGGCGATGCTCACAGCGCTGCATGGATGTTCAAAAAAGCGCTATCGAATGTTGTGTGATGAGCTGCAAAAGAAGTGGCTGACAAGCATGGCAGAGCTGCTTGAACAACTTGGCGAAAAGACGATTTTGCTTTGGTTCGGCTCGGTTCGCCCACCAAAGAACGCTGTACGCAATCCGAAAGATCCTATGTTGATTGACGCAAAAATGATTGCGCAGTTGCGCGGTAAAGCGTCAGCTTATGTAGAATGTGTGCCGGGTCCTCAGGCGGTAGAGAGGGATGCCAATGCATTGCGCGGCACTTTGATGA
>Ga0206130_10006511_pt1 | contig 13349 bp, 7 predicted proteins | sample Helgoland_Spring_9_FD_148637 | JGI IMG/M metagenome (GOLD analysis project Ga0206130, IMG submission 148637) | Pelagic subsurface seawater microbial communities from Kabeltonne, Helgoland, North Sea - Helgoland_Spring_Bloom_20160512_1 | ecosystem: Environmental > Aquatic > Marine > Epipelagic ... | reverse complement strand
ACAGCTACCTCTACTACTGATGCCAATTTAGTGCCGGGTACCTATACGGTAACTATTGAGAGGGCATTACAGGTTTACAACATGACTTATGCAATAGTTTCTGGCACCTTTATAGCCGGCGAAAAAATAAATATTATCGCAGGAGGTGCGGGAAGTGGCTATATCCAAAATATCATTAGTGGAACAAATGTTCTGTTCTATCCCACTTCAGGAACATTCAATGGAGGGGTCACTTTTGAAGGAGTGACTTCAGGAGCAGTAGGAACACAAGCTCCTGGTCCTCCTGCATTAGGACCCTTTGATGGTAATGGTTGTGAACTTGTGGAAACCATCATTCTTGATGATGATCCAGAGCTGCATGTAATCAATCAAACCACTACAGTAGACTACAATAACTGTGATGCACTTCCGGCCAGTACCATCACGATCAACGATAATGATGTCTTGGCTGACGGAGTGGGGCAAAATGCTGCAGATTATACTTACCAGTGGTTCAAGGCTGGAACTACGGCTGGTGATTTAATAGCCGGTCAAACAGGGAAGGTCATTGATCTCTCAGCACTGGCCACAGCAGATCCTAGTTTTATCATTGCTGATAGATATTATGTGGTGGCCTCAAATATCTCCAACGGATGTGTTACCCCAAGTTTTGAGGTCGATATAATTGATAATACTTCCGCGCCAGTGGTGAGTATCACAAGCTCCACACCCGACACTTCATGTAAGGCAGGTAATCAAGGAGATGGCACTATTACCTTCGCTGTATCCTCTCCTCAATTGAACACTGATTACACCTACCAATGGTATCCTGGAGTAGATACCTCAGGTACAGCACTGACCGATGGAGGAACAATCTCTGGATCCTCAGGCACCATCAACGGTGCTACCAATGGTAGCTATACGGCTACTATTTCAGGATTGAATACTGGATCTTACACCGTCCATGTTGTTGATGCTGCTGATCCTAATCATACATGTTCCACCATCTCCACCATCTATATCAATGAAGATATCACAAGACCAACCCTTGTGGCCAGTAACATTGTCCTACAAGACAATCAAAATTGTTCCACTCCCAATGGTTATTTTGAGATCACATCGGTAAGTGAAAGAGGCGCTCCTAATCGAGTTTTGTCAGCCTACAGCTATGCCTGGTTTGAAAGTGATGGTACGACCCCTATTAATGGTGTATTATCAGATGTGGGTGCAGGAACAGACAATCGTGTTGATGGTCTGATAGGAGGTACTTATTATGTTGAAATTACAAATACCACTACTGAGTGTAAAGAAGCTGTTGAATTCATGATTGAAGACAATAGTGTCAATCCTATTATAAACTTAGTCTCGAGCACTGACGATACTTATTGTAGCAATGCAGGGTTCATTGGTGATGGTAGCATCACCGTTGCTATTACCGACGATGGAGGTCCTGCTACCTTGAGTGATTTTTCTGTAGAATGGTACCGAGGCAGACTCAACCAAAGAACTGCAAACGCCACCGATTCAATCGAATTTTTATATGATGATGCAGGCACAGTACCAGCTACAGGGGTTGCATTTGGAGATCCTTATGACTTTTCCGTCACACGTGGTGATGCCGCCGTAGGTGCTAATATATTAACCCTCACAGGTCTTTCAGAAGGTGATTATACAATTTACGTCAGGAAGAATAACGGAGCAAATGATGCCACAGGAGATAATTACGACTGTGAAACGATTGTTACCTACACGGTGGGTAAGAATTCACCATTCCTAAGCGTCAAACACCCAGCAATCCCAGGCGATCTTACTAGCTATACGCTGGTAGATAATTTAAACTGTAATCCCTTAACTGGATCTTTAACAGTATTCGAGGTGCTTGTTGATGGCGCTAATGTAAATCTAAATAATGCCAGTCCTTACACAATCAATTGGTTAGAAACAGGAGTTGGCACCATTACTACCTCTAATGCCGGAGTATCTATCGCAAACGATCAATTGACAGCTTTAGATTCTGGTACCTACACGTTCAACATAGAAAATAATAATTCTAAATGTATCACAGATACCATTTCTGTTTTTGTCGATTCAGAAGTCATCTTACCTTTCTTATCAGTCGAGGTAATCAAGGAAGACATCGTCTGTGATGATGCCACTTATGATCCTACTGGAGAAGCACATGCCAATGTTCTCTTAAGGGCTGGGATTTTACCATCGGCCAATTTCTCATTTACTTGGTATACTGATCAGGCCGGTACAACTCTGTTAACTGAACCCGCTGGAAAAACCTATTTTTATGATTCATTGGGTAATGTGGTAAATAATGGAGATCCCGGAGCTAGGGTATTAAAAAATGTGCCCGAAGGTACTTACTATGTAAAAGCCATAGATATTGTTACACCTAACTTTGGCTGTGTTAGTACCCCAATGCAATCGGTCATCATACAACAGTTTGAGAGTACAATATTCATTGGAAGTACTCCTAACACAGATTTCATTATTCAACATTCCAATGATTGTGATCCTTCGAATGGATCTTTTGAGATGCTAAAAGTGAGTGAAACACGTCCTCTGGGTGAAGCAGATTTTGTAAGTACCACCATGACTGATTATAGATTTGACTGGTACGAAAGTATTTACGATGAGGCTGATACTACGGCAGTAAACTTACTTCCATTGGGAACATTTACTACCACTGCAAGATTTCCCTCGGGAGCTACCGCAAATTCAGGCATTAATGGAGGAAATAAGGTAATCAATTTACCCGAAGGCAGATATTTCATAAAAGCTACCAACATTTCAACCACGGGATGTGGTCAATCCGATACAACGATGATGCAGTTTAACATCACAGAAGAAACCGTTGACCCTATCGTTGAATTTGATACCACAACAAATACCATTGATTGTCTAAGACCTTGGAATGACGGCGATGCTACCGCATCCATTAATCTTCCTGAAGATGAAAGTAGGTACTCTATAAACTGGTTTCGAGGAGATACGGTTGGGGTAATTTATGATTCTACTTGGCTTTTTGGCTCCGATGACGCTGCTGTGAATTGGAGATATGACAGAGATGTCTATGAATATGATTCAACCATAAGAAATACAAGGCTCAGAGATTTGACCACAATGTCAGATACGATCAGTGATTTGGGAGATACTATAGTCGGAACGGCAGCCCCTAACGCCGGTTCTTATACCTCCTTGGTGGGTCTATCAGAAGGATTTTATACAGTATTAGTTACCGATAAAATCACTCCTGGAAGGGGTTGCTCCAACACTTTAACACTCCAAATTCTCAATAGTGAAGTAATCCCTTTTATTAATGTCCCTGAAGCACAAATCACTGATAATATGAGATGCGACGAGCAAGGTACCGGAGCTATTTTGATCAATAGTGCGGACATTACCCTCACTACAGGCAGTAGTAATGTCGATGACTTTAATTGGCTCTTAACTTACGACGATGATGATAGCACCACTATTGGATTGGATACCATTCCGGTAGTAACCACTGGAGTGGGAGCAGCTTCTCAAATTGATATAGACAGCCTTAATGCGGGAAGCTACACTTTTATAGTAACATCTAAAGTTACCTACTGTGAATCGGAACATACCATTGATATTCTAGGACGAGGTGTCGCCCCAGTGATCAATGACTATACCCTTACCCCAGATTCAGATTGTGCAGGTACCTTACGTTTAGGAGTCATTGAAATTTTAAGAATTGACAGTATCGGACCTATCCCACCCAACTATAGCTTTCAGTGGTATGTGGGTACTGACACTTTGGGTACCACAGTAGATATAACCTTTGGAGTCGATGGTACAACAAGTGTACTCTCTAGTGTACCTGAAGGTAATTATACGGTAAAAGTAATAAATACAGCTAATGGTAATTGTGTCTCTACCCATACAATGACAATTGAGAATGAACCGATCTATCCTATTATTGAGGATGTCTTCGTCTACAGTAATAACATATGTCCTCAAGCAGGTTATGCGCCAGGAAATGGTTTTTTTGAATTGGGATCTATCCGTTACGACGGTGTGCCAATAACCGATTCAACTACACTAGCCAATAACTTCACTCTGGAATATACTATGACTGATTATGATACCCTCACGCCATTAAAAATCGATAGTCTAGCTCCCGGTACTTACTCATTATATGTGAGAAGTAATGATTCTCAGTGTAGATCCGAAGAAGTAACCACTTTCATTATTGAAGACACTCAAGTTGATCCAATTATTATTTTTGACCAAATCCAAGCAGACTCGACTTGTACCACCGTATCTACTTTACCAAATGGGGCGCTGGTAGCTACTGCAGATGGATCGTCAGGTCCTGGATTTAGTTTCCAATGGTCCTTAGCAGGTTCTAATCTTGGAACCAATGATACTTTATCTGATCTTTATGCAGATACCTACCAATTGATCGCAACTGATTTGATCACAAAATGTAGCACTACAAGTACATACCCCTTAACTAATGTTCCTTTTGAATTTGATATTATTGATTACAGTATAACTGATCCCGACTTCTGTGATCCAACCAATGGAATTATTGAAGTAAGAGAAGTCGATCGTATTAGCAATCGAGTAGGTGCTGCTCCCCTCACCTATCAGTTTTATGAGGAAGATCCAAATAATGGTGGAATTATTGTTCAAGACAGTATAATCAACACCTTTACACAAGGCAGAGCAAATACTACCTATTTTTTCCAGGCAAAAAATACCGATTATGGATGTACTACAGAACTAGTAGAAATATTCCTCACCGACTCTTTATTGGTATTCCCAGAAATCAGCCTTGCCCTTAATGATAAAGGAGAATTAAATTCTTGGAATCAATACTCATGTGACCCCGCCGGACCAACTGGTCGACTTTCTGTAGCCGTAGATGGTGTCAATGAAAATCCAAACTTTACTTATGTTTGGACTAAGAAAATATCTTCGGGAAGTATTGAAATAAGTCAAGTTCTCGCTACAACTTCTTCGGTAGCAGACAGTATTACTGCTGGCAAATATGAAGTTGAAGTTACTAACATTATTACTCAATGTTCAGATATAGCCACCTTTACAATCGGAGACGAAATTCAAAATCCACTTGTAGTTGGTACTTCTTCCTCATCCAATATTAATTGTGTAAACCCTAATGGAAATATGGGAGCAACGGTTCTAAACATTGGTGACAATCGTGCTTATAAAACGGCGCTCGATGCATATTCTTATTACTGGTTCGAAGGTCTCATTACCGAGGCTAACCCCGATGTCAGTTTGGCCTTGTACACTGGTATGACAATAGATTCTGTAGCGGCAGGAATTTATACTGTTTATGCGGTAGACAAAACGACAAATTGTTTCACTTCCGATCCTACAGCACCCTCATCTATAGTCGAAGTCGAAGATGAAAGTACCTTACCAGACCTTGAAGTGAATGTAGTCAATGACTTGACCATTTGTGATCCTACAATGGCCGACGGTTTTGCTGAAATCATAGACAGTGAGGATCAAATATTCTTGTATACCATTGCTTGGTACAGTGGCATAGATACTACACAAAGCTTGCCTTTTCAGTATGGTAGCTTTGCTGACTCGCTGCTCGCCGGAGATTATCTAGCCATGGTCACCAACAACATCACTGGTTGTGTGCAGTTTGAAACCTTTACCATACTAGACTTAACCGAGAGAGTTCCCGCACCTAATGCCGTCATTATTTCTGATAGAACACATTGTGAATATGGCAATGGCCATGCTACAGTTAGCGTTTTGGGTGAAACAGAACTCTATGAGTTTACATGGTATTTGGAAGCTGATCCTCGAGCAGTATCATTTACCGGAAATGAAATAGATCAACTCGATACAGCTACCTACAGGGTCGTTGCACAGAATTTAATTACCACTTGTTACTCGGAAGCAACTCAAATTACAATTAATAATGCTATCTCTGACCCTGCCTACAAAGTAGAGGTGACCAACTCATTATGCAATAGAACTGAAGATGGCTCGACCAATCAATTCACAGGAGGTGCATCTATTGTATTTGAAGAGTACCATACCATTGATTCAATTTCATGGATCAATGAACAAGGAGAAGAAATTAATTTTGGAGATCCTAAAGCGTTTGCCCTCGGTAATGCTGCTCCTGGCAAATATACTGTATATTTCAAGCCAGAAAATGGTTGCCTATATGAGTCTGACTTTACAATTGATGCTAGTATTACCGTCTATAATGGTCTATCAGTCAACGACGATGGCAACAATGACTTTTTTCTTATTGATTGTGCAGACCTTTTTGAAAATAATAATGTTAAAATTTACAATATTGAAGGTGACTTAATCTATGAAGTAGATGGTTATGATAACCTCAACATTCGATTTGAGGGTTATGGAAATATAGGTAACAGCACCGATGAATTACCTGTAGGTTCTTACTATTACCTAATTGACAATGGTGATGGGAGTAGAATGACTGATGGATTTTTAGAATTAGTTAGGTAGTTTTGTACACTTTAGTAATGAAAAAAATAATTTTATACATAAGTATGACGATGTTTTGTTTGGTGACTTTCGCCCAACAAAGGTCCACAACCACTACCTACCCTTACAATGGGCTACTCATTAATCCAGCATATGCTGGCAGCCTCAACTTGCTATCAGTAATTGCTGTGCACAGAAAACAATGGATCAATGTCGAGGGAGCTCCCACATATACGGCATTCTCAGCTAATTCTTCTTTTGCCTCTAATAGAATAGGCTTAGGAGTTTTCGCTTCCAAAGCTTCTCAAAGTATTACTGATGATTACAGTCTATACGGTAGCTATGCATATAAAATAAATACTTCTATCGGAATACTAGCTATGGGATTGCAAGGAGGGTTCAATCAAAGGACCACAGATTATGAGAAATTAAACCTCCTATCTACAGATCCACTAATGCAGGGTGCGCCCACACGATTCTCCCCTAACTTCGGTACGGGTATCTATTTGGCTAACCCCGTTTATTACATCGGAGCTTCCGTGCCTTACATTGTAGAAAATATTGTCCTTCAAAATTCTGAACTTACCAATTCTGACAATGTATCTATCGAAAAGCGACATTATTACCTCTCGGGAGGATTCATATATCCCATCAATGATCATCTCAAAATCAGTCCTGGCTTTCTATTGAAGGCACAAGAGGCCATCCCATTATCTTGGAATGCAAATGTCAATATCATCGTCGATGAAATTGCTTATATTGGATTTAATTATCGAAATGTGGGAGATTTTGGAATTCTTGGACAACTTATACTAAACGAAAATCTAAGAGTAGGTTATGCTTATGATGTAAACACCTCTGCCGTTAGGATAAACGCTTCAGGTTCACATGAGATTTTTGTCAACTATAGAATCAAACTAAAAAATTACAAAAAGGACCCCCAATGTCCTGTATATTTTTAATTTTTAGCGTTTAGTAATATCAAAAAGTAAGGTATTAATCACCGACAGCAATAAGCTGAATAAAAAGGCCCAACCAAAACCTTCAATAATCAATCCTCCCACTAGTCCAGCTGCGATCCATATAATTAAAGTATTGATTACCAAAAGAAAAAAACCTAGTGTAACTACGGTCAAGGGTACTGTAAGAATAATCAATAGTGGTTTGATGGTGTAATTTAGAATTGATAAAAGGAAAGAAAACAACGCTGCTGACCAAAATCCTTTTACGTAAACACCCTCCAAGAGATAAGCGGATAACATTACTCCAACGGAAGACAATAAAATTCTAGTTAAAAACCTCATTCTTTTTTTGGTAACTCATCTTGAAACCAACTTGCATATTTTTGATAATTACCTGCAATACGTACCATCATTTCTCTATTTTCACCCGCAATGTTTTTTACCCATTTAGCAGGCACACCTGCATAAATTGTTTGAGACTCAACCACCGTACCGGATAGTACCACCGCACCAGCAGCTACCATTGCTCCTTCTTTAATAACAGCATTATCCATAACAATCGACCCCATACCAATCAAAACATGATCTTCTATGGTACAACCATGAACAATGGCATTATGACCTATCGATACATTGTTACCTATCCTGGTCGCTGCAACTTCATAGGTACCATGTATGGTCGCATTATCTTGAATATTTGTATTATCCCCTATTTTTATGGTATTTACATCTCCACGAACTACCGCTCCAAACCATACGGTACAGCCATTTCCTAAAATCACCTCTCCTAAGAGGGCGGCATTATCCGCGAACCAACATTTTTCTCCATAAGTAGGTGAAAATCCCCTTACTTTTTTTATTATCGCCATTCAAATATTAGATTGTTTAACCTGTCAAACTAAGTTAAAAAAAAATGCGATACTTCAGGTACTTTATTGTTATTACAGCACTATCCTTTTCGTGTCAAAAAAAACCAATTACTGAAATTCAAGAGGTTGAAACTCCTGAATTAGTTTCAATAGACAGTATTCAATCTATTTTAACTTGGGTTTTTAATGATGGAAAGACCCTTTGGGATGGGATACTACCTGTCCATGGCAACGTGCAATTAAATGGAGATACGCTGATCGGGTTGAATCTCAAACAATCTCTTCAGGAACTTCAAGTCCAAACAAAGCTTTCCAGCAAAGAAAAAGACCTACTAATAAAAGGCTGGCTAGATGAAACAAGCTTGGATATCGACAGCTTTCCCGAAATACAACTCATCGTTCAATCTGATCTTCTAACTCCTGACGAAAGTGATGATGAATTAAAAAACTCCCATTTAGTCAATTCTTTACCCGCCAAAATTTTGATAGAAAACACATCCTATGATATCTTGTTGGAATCAAGTCTGCTCAAAACAGCTAATCATGAACTTTCCATTCGTTTTAAATTAGATGCTAAAATATGGGTCGATTCACAAAAAAGAGCCACCCACTCGTCAAATAAATATATAGATATAAGAATTTTCGTCGTCTTAAGGCCATAAATATATTTTAAAGTACATGACATTATGGCATGATTATGGTTTGAATAACTATCTTTGCAAAAAAATAAATAATACTTTTTTAATGACGCATTTAATCCCTGACATAGACATTGTTGATTCCTCCCAAAAAGAAAAGGATGCTACATGCGAAGTGAAAATCACCGCAAATAGTAGGCTGCCTGGTAGACAATTGTATATCGAATCTTATGGATGTCAAATGAATTTCTCTGACAGTGAGATTGTTACATCAATACTGCAAAAAGATGGATTCAATACCACCGACGATATTCAACAAGCAGATTTGATCTTGCTTAATACCTGCTCAATTAGAGAAAAAGCCGAACTCACGGTAAGAAAAAGACTCGCTGCATTTAATCAAATCAAAAAAAATAAACCTGAAATGACCATTGGGGTATTAGGTTGTATGGCAGAACGTTTAAAATCACAACTGCTGGAAGAAGAAAAAATTGTAGATCTAGTCGTTGGGCCTGATGCCTATAGAGATCTGCCAAATCTTGTGAAAATATCAGAAGCAGGTCAAAAGGGAGTCAATACTTTTCTGTCTCGAGAAGAAACCTATGCCGATATATCACCCGTAAGATTGAATTCGAATGGAGTAACTGCATTCATCTCCATTATGAGAGGTTGTGATAATATGTGCTCTTTTTGTGTCGTTCCCTTTACAAGAGGTCGAGAAAGAAGCAGAGACCCCCACTCTATTGTCTCAGAAGCACAAAATTTATTTGATCAAGGTTATAGAGAAGTCACGCTTCTTGGACAAAATGTTGACTCATATAAATGGTCTGTCCAAGAGAATAACAAGGCCCGACTGAACAAATTAAAAGACTCTGAGGTTATCAATTTTGCAAATTTATTAGAACGTGTTGCGCAAGTGGATCTTGATTTAAGGGTGCGGTTCTCTACTTCACACCCAAAAGATATCACGGACGAAGTACTAGAAACCATGAAAGCCTATGAAAATATTTGCAAGTACATTCACTTGCCGGCACAAAGTGGTAACAGTCGCGTTTTAGAATTAATGAACAGAACCTATTCCCGCGATTGGTACATCAATAGAGTAGATGCCATCAGACGTATTTTAGGTCAAGAATGCGGTATAAGTTCAGATATGATCACTGGATTTTGTACTGAAACTGAAGAAGAACATCAAGATACCATAAGCCTCATGGATTACGTCAAATATGACTTTTCATATATGTTCTATTATTCAGAGCGACCAGGTACCCTTGCGGCTAAAAATTATGAAGATGATATCCCTTTGACAATTAAGAAAAAAAGACTTCAAGAAATCATTGCAAAGCAAAGCCAAAGTTCCCTTGAACGTAATCAACTTGATATAGGCAAAGTTTTCAAAGTATTGATTGAAGGTTTCAGTAAAAGATCACAAGAAGACTTACAAGGCAGAACCAGTTCCAATAAAGTTGTCATCTTTAAAAATGACGGGTTTAAAAAAGGAACCTACCTCAATGTGAAAATCAATAATTGTACCTCGGCAACCCTACTCGGAACGATCGTACCTTAAATAAAGTAAAATGGATTACCGCGAAGAAGCTGAAGTACAAAATATAAAGCAGCGATTTGGGATCATAGGTATTTCTCCCAAAATCAACAATGCCATCCGAACGGCTATTCAAGTAGCTCCAACAGATATGAGTGTGCTTATTAGTGGTGAAAGTGGTGTGGGTAAGGAATCATTTTCTAAAATAATTCACAGTCTTTCCCGCCGAAAGCACGGCCAATTCATTGCTGTTAACTGTGGTGCTATCCCTGAAGGAACCATTGATTCAGAGCTTTTTGGACATGAAAAAGGGGCCTTCACAGGAGCCGTAGACAGCAGAAAGGGTTATTTTGAAAGTACCAACGGAGGAACTATATTTTTAGATGAAATCGGTGAAATGCCTCTCGGTACACAGGCGCGTTTGTTAAGAGTGCTTGAAAATGGTGAATTCATCAAAGTAGGATCAAGTAAAGTACTCAAGACAGAGGTTCGCGTCATCGCGGCATCAAATGTGAACCTAGAAGACGCAGTCGCTCAAAATAAATTTAGAGAAGATCTGTATTATCGGCTCAACACAGTGCCCATTCAAGTTCCTGCACTAAGAGAAAGAGGAAAAGATATTTTGCTCCTTTTTAGGAAATTTGCAGCTGATTTTTCAGAGAAATATCGTAATAAAGAAGCTTTACTTGATCCAGATGCTCAAGAATTAATTGTCAAGCAACCCTTTCCTGGTAACATTAGACAATTGAAAAATCTAGTAGAACAGATGAGCGTACTTGAAATAGATCGTCATATTAGTGCTGTGACTTTAGCTGGATATCTGCCCAAAATAAAACCTAATCTTCCAGCATTAATCGGTAGTAAACATCACAATTCAGATGACTTATCCGAAAGAGATATTCTCTATAAAATTATGTTTGAGATGAAGCGAGATGTGTCAGAGATGAAAACCCTAATTTTACAAGTACTGCAAGGGAAGGCCAATAGAGAAGATCTCCTAGAAAGACATGAAAGTCTCTTCGAAGATATTCCTCAATATCCATCTGATCAAAATAATAAATTGCTTGAGGAGGCTACGCCTAAAATCATGGCTCCCAAAGAGCAAAACATTGAATCTTATGAAGAAGTAACAGAAGACATTGCGCTCGAGTTTGAAAATGACGACTCCTTATCACTGGACAAAAAAGAACGAGAAATGATCTTGCAAGCCTTGAAAAAAAATAAAAATAAGCGAAAATATGCCGCTCAAGATCTTGGAATTTCAGAACGTACCCTTTACCGAAAAATTAAAAACTATGAAATCGATAGTCCTTAATTGTAACTTCTTATTTATTCTGTTATTATCAAGTTGTGGTGTTTATTCTTTCACTGGAGCATCCATATCCCCTGAAGTTAAAACAATCTCGATTCAAACATTTTTCAATAATGCTCAATTGGGACCCGCCAATATGACTAATCTATTTACCGAAGGACTCAAAGATTATTTTCAGCAAAATACCAGTTTGACCATCATCGATAATGAAGGACATCTGCAATTTGACGGCTATATAGACAATTACACCCTTACACCCGTCGGGGCGGGAGCTTCAGGACGTTCAGATCAAGTAGACTATACACAGCTGACGCGTATTACTATTGTCGTTTATGCCACTTATACCAATGTCTTTGATGACACTTTTAATTATGAAAAAAGATTCTCTTTTTTTAAAGATTTTGATCAAGAGGAAGTCGATTTAAGTAGTGTTGAAGAAGAGTTCGTAGAAGAAATTTTTGATCAAATAATTATTGATATGTTCAATGAATCAGTTGCAAATTGGTAATTTTCCTTAACTTTAAGTACTTTTAAATATTTTTTGAAATTGCATAAAACAAAATTTATCGAACTACTCAAAGATCCTATCGTTACCAAATTGAATGACGATTTGAACGAACTGGAATCTTTAATCGAGGATTATCCTTATTTTCAAACCGGAAGAATCCTCCTTGCAAAAGAAAAATATGCTCATGATGCCCTAGACGTCCAAAAATACATTACCGAAGCTGCCGTTCACTCCACTGATAGACGTTTGCTAAAGAAGTACATTGAGCAAGAGATTCAAACCATTAATGAGGAAAGCAACTATATTGTAGAAAAAGAAACTATTAAAGGACTCCTTGAAAATCAAGAAGATGCTCCAGTAGCCGAGGCTTCTGACACAAATGCTCTCCATACTCCTGATCCAGAATCCTCAGATAGTGAATCGTCAATCAATGAAAATGCAGATACTGCAGTAGAAGAAAACTTAAATTTAGAAAAAATCGAAGTTGCCTCAGAAGAAGACCAAAGCGAGGAAGATAGACTTATAAAAGAAAAAATTGCGAAATACAGATCAGCATTAAGTGGTTCTATAACAGATATACCCGCAGATCCCATCACAACCGCGAAGAAAGAGACTTTTTTGCCCGAAGCTGAAACATCAGCTGAAGAGCCCTCTTTGAAAAAAGAAGAAGGCGTCATTGACCTAAACACGATACCTTCTCAATCTACAGATCTGGCTTCCATTCCTACTCCTGATTTGATGGATGGTGATCAGTCCACTGATTCGGAAGAACCAACATCTCGCATTGACCGTCTCATTTCAGAAGTACAGCAAGATATGGAAGATTTAAAAGCTTCTAAGCTCAGATTTCGGGAAATGATGAGCAAAATAGATAAGGAAGAAGAGAATGAAAAAAAGACTCCTAATCAAGCAGTTCAGCCCAAAGAAAAGAAAATAAGTACTGCACCAAAAAAAAAAAAAAAAAACAAAAAAAAAAAAAAAAAAACAAAAAAAAAAAAAAAAAAAAACAAAAAAAAAAAAAAAAAAAAAAAAAAACCGAAAAACAAAAACAA
>Ga0206130_10006505_pt1 | contig 13354 bp, 12 predicted proteins | sample Helgoland_Spring_9_FD_148637 | JGI IMG/M metagenome (GOLD analysis project Ga0206130, IMG submission 148637) | Pelagic subsurface seawater microbial communities from Kabeltonne, Helgoland, North Sea - Helgoland_Spring_Bloom_20160512_1 | ecosystem: Environmental > Aquatic > Marine > Epipelagic ... | reverse complement strand
TGCTGGGCGTGTGCGGCAGTGGTATGTGATATCTCGTGTCCAAGAATGGCTGCGAGAATGGCATCAGCTTGTTCGTCATCGCCGATGATTTGAAAGAGGCCGGTATTGACGCCTACTTTGCCACTCGGGAGGGCAAATGCATTCGGAGATAAGTCTTCAAAGACAACGAACTCCCACTCGGCATGGGGTAGTTCTATGACTTTCTTAAGGCGCTCTGCCACACGGGCCACCGGCTCAGTGAAGCGTGGGTCTGAGGAGATGGCCTTGTCGCGCTTCATCTTCTCGAATTGCCGCGCACCGTGACTGCGCATTAGCTTATTGGCCGTGCGCACGGTGATGTTGCCTTGCTCATCGATCGATGGCCGAAAGGCACATGACGGGAGGACGAGGGTGACAAGCGCGAGGAGTATGAGGAGGCGTTTCAAAATGCTTAAGGGTGTTGATACGCTAACGATTTATCTCTTTTCGACAAGACGAAAGAGTGGCGATGAATATCAGAAATCTAGGGTTGTAGTTTGGGAGTTGGGGGCAAGATTCTTTAGTGGAAAACGAGAGCGATTTCTTTGATGCGTTTATTTTCTGTTCTGCTACTAATCACATCACTTAGTGCGCAGGACGTTATCTTCAATTGATCGGGATGCCGAAGTGTAACTAAGACAACATCAAATCTGGTATGGAGTTTATTGATCTCAAAGCGCAGCAGGCCCTTATCAAGGGCGAAATTGACGAGCGAATCGCGACGGTGTTGGAGCACGGTCGCTATGTCCTTGGCCCTGAGGTGGGTGAGGTAGAACAGCAGCTAGCGGATTACGTTGGAGTTGAGCATTGTTTGACGGTTGCCAGTGGTACAGATGCTCTATTAATCGCGCTGATGGCGCTCGGGGTTGGCCCGGGGGACGAGGTAATTACCGTGCCCTATACGTGGATATCCACTGCTGAAGTCATCGCGCTGGTTGGGGCGACGCCTGTGTTTGTCGATATCGATGAACAGACATGGAATATGAACCCCGCATTAATGGAGGCGGCGATCACAGATAGGACAAAAGCCATCATGCCGGTTGGCATCTATGGTCAATCTGCCGATTTAGAGGCGATCAGTATCATTGCTGAGAAACATGGCGGCATTCCTATCATTGAGGATGCGGCCCAGTGCTTTGGTGCGACTCACCACGGTCGCATGGCGTGCTCCTCGACTTTGATCGGTTGCACATCCTTCTTTCCCAGCAAGCCGCTTGGCTGTTACGGTGACGGGGGTGCAGTTTTCACCAATGATAGTGAGCTCGCTGATACCATGGAACAGATTCGTGTGCACGGTCAGGCTAGTAAGCATTTCCACCCGATTCTTGGGATTAATGGTCGTATGGACACAATGCAGGCGGCGATTCTGATGCCCAAGCTAGCCATTTTTGACCAAGAGATCGAGAAACGACAGAAAGTCGCGGCGCGATATTCCGAAGCGATTCATGCCCACGCAGATCAGATCGTGACTCCTTTTGTTGCTGAGGGGAATACCTCTGTCTGGGCGCAATACACGATTTTGTCTGATAACCGTGATCAATTGAATCAGGCGCTCTCAGCTGCAGGTATTCCCAGTGTAAGCTACTACGCAACGCCACTGCACTTGCAGCCGGTTTTTGCAAACCTCGGGCATGTGAAAGGTGACTTTCCCGTGACGGAGCGTGTTGCGGATCAGTGCTTGTCGCTACCAATGAACCCATACCTGAGTGAGGAGGATATAGACACTGTATGTGAGGCTTTTGCCGAGTGAGCGAGCCTTGTTGATCAACCGCAGGCTAATAAGCACATGTTGGCAGAGTGAGGGTGAAAAGCTTATCAAATCCGGGGAGCTGACGGATTAAAATACTCAAAAAGGACTGGCCCGCTATCGCTCTAGTTATTTTCGATAAGACGGATAAGATCGGGTGAGAACCAAAAATCTAGGGTTGCAGTTTGGACGGTGGGGGGTGATGCTCAGAGCTTCGCATTGATGAAACGTTTTCTTCCATATTTAAGCCTGCTGCTACCACTGAAGTGGAAATTTATTGCGGGAGTTCTGGCTGGCGCGGTTGCTGCCTTTGCCAGTGGTTTTGGATTGCCGTTTATGACGAGAGAGGTTTTCCCCTTGATTTTTTCCAGTGAGGAAACCGGAAAGGTGGCAGAGTCGCCAGTATGGATGAAATCAATCATCGACTGGCTAGGATTGGATTCAGGCTCTCCATCGGCAGTGATTGTATTTGCCTGTTGTCTGCTGCCTGCCGTTTTTGTTGTGCGGGGTGTTTTTGGTTATATTAATGTTTATTTGATCAATTGGTGTGGCTTGAAGGTATTAGAAGCTATTCGAATGAGGGTTTTTGGCCGTCTGCAGCGCCTTTCCTTGGCATTTCACCAGAGGCATAAGGAAGGCGACATTTTGACGCGAGTCATGGGCGACACCATGCAGCTGCAGTCTGTGGTTGTGAGGGTTTCCAATGATCTAGTGGTGCAACCGTTTACCTTGCTTTCAGCGGTAGGGTTTTTGGTTTATGCAGCGGTCACCGATAGCAAGGTGTTCTTCATTTTGATCGCCTTGCTGAGTTTGCCCGTGTGTGTGCTCCCCATCAGGATGGCGGGAAAGAAGTTGCTGAAAAAAGCCCAAGCGTTGCAGGCGAAGACCGGAGATATGACAGCCTCGGTCTCGGAGAATTTAGCCTCGCAGAGGGAAGTCAGAGCCTACAACATGCAGGATCAGCAGGTAAGTTGGGTCGAGTCTCTGAGTCAGCAATTCATGCGTTTTCAGATGGGGGTTATTAAATATAGATATTTAGTCAGCCCAGCTGTGGAAATTGTAGCGGCAGCTGGCATTTCATTTGCCGTTTACTACGGAGCCCAGCACGGCATGACCTTGCAGTCATTTTTATCATTGGTGATGGCGCTTTATCTAGCCTACGAGCCGATCAAGAAAATGGGGGCAATCCACTCGCTTATCAAACAGGGAGAGGCATCACTGGATCGCCTGGAGGAAATCCTGAATTCTACCGATGAGATCAAAGATGGTGATCATGGGCACAAAATAGACCGTGTTGTAGGGGAGATTAGTATGAAGGATGTCAGTTTCTCCTACGATGAGCATGTGGCACTTGGTGAGGTGAATGTTTCTATTGATGCGGGCCAGACAGTTGCCTTGGTTGGTCCTAGTGGTGCTGGCAAATCTACTTTTGCCAGTCTCATCCCGAGATTTTATGATGTCGACAAGGGGCAGGTCGCTATCGATGGGGTGAATATTGCCACACTTCGAAAAAATAACCTCAGGAATCAAATAGCTCTGGTGTCTCAGCACCCCTTGCTCTTCAGGGGCACGATCGAAGATAACATCCGGATAGGAGATCCCTCAGCGACACGGGAAGAAATTATCGAGTCAGCCAAGAAGGCACACGCACATGAGTTTATCATGCAGCTGCCTGAGCAGTATGACACCCACGTTGGTGAGCGAGGGGAAGGTATCTCTGGAGGGCAAAAGCAAAGGGTCGCCATCGCAAGGGCATTTCTAAAGGATGCTCCCATATTGATTCTGGACGAGGCCACATCGGCACTCGACACCGAAAGTGAATCACAGATCCAAAATCAGCTTACGGAATTAGCAAAGGGTCGCACAACTCTCATTATCGCGCACCGCTTCAGTACGATTAAGATAGCCGATAGAATTCTGGTCTTTGATAAAGGGCGTATCGTCGCTGATGGGCCACACGAAGATATTTATCAGAGATGTAAATTATACAAAGATTTGTATGATCAGCAATCCGGTGAAGATGCAGTAGAATGATGGCAGATCAAAAACCATTGGTCATCTGGCTACTTGAGGACGGCAAGCCGGGACATCGTAACCAGTCTCTAGGACTTGCGGAGGCAATGGGCCGCATCCGAGATACGAATATACACATCATATCACTACCTCATAACGTCGGTACATTCTCTCGTATAAAGAAGGCGCGTGAAGAAGCTGGCAAGCTACCTAAGGCCGATTTTGTCATCGCAGCCGGTCACAAGACGCATCTGGTACTGCTCTACTTGGTTCGGAAAACGGGCGCACGCTCGGTAGTTTTGATGAAGCCATCTATGCCTTGTGGATGGTTCGATTTTTGCCTAATCCCAGAACACGATTTCCGAGAGGGTGCCAAAACACCAAGAAATGTCATTCTCACCAAAGGTGCACTCAATCGTGTCACTTATCATCCTGGTGCTAAAGACGGCTCAGGCCTCATTCTCATTGGCGGCAAGAGTTCGGAGTTTGGTTTTGATGGTGACAGTCTCCACAAGGCGATCAATGAGATCGTGGGGCAAGACGAGGGTGTGCAATGGACTTTGACTGATTCACGTAGGACTCCTGCGGGTTTCATTGAGAGCTTGAAGGGGCTCTCGATTTCCACTCATCCGCATCACACGACGGATTCCGACTGGCTGCCTGAGCAGCTTCGCCGAGCCAGCGTGGTCTGGGTCACCGAGGACAGTGTATCGATGATCTATGAGGCGCTGAGTTCAGGAGCGCAGGTCGGCTTGTTGTCGATGCCGAGGATCAAAAAATCAGGGCGTGTTTCTCACGGAGTGGAGAGCTTGCTTCAAGAAGATCGACTGGGTGCCTACTCAAGCTGGCGGCAGAGCAGTGAGCTGCCGAGGGGACATGGTATTCTCGCAGAAGCTGATAGGTGTGCCCAGATTATCATGGGTTTTGTTACATGAGATATCGAAGGGTATTTTTCTGCTGGGGGGCTGGCAGTCTGGCGCAGGGGATGTCGGGCGCGATTTTTTTAAAACGGGTTACACATTCAGGAACCAAAAAGAAGATGTGTGAGAATTTGATTGCTTGGTTGCGCGCTTTTAGCATTCGATGTACTCCGCCTCTGTATGTTGCGCGTTTTTCTAAAGGAGGTATCCAACGGTATTTTTCATCCAAGGCATATGGGTGAAACCAAATACCGCTGACTATTGCGGGGTATGTATCACTAAGAGAAAGTAGCGCTGCTATGTAGTTGTCTAAGTATGCAAAGAAGACGTTATCGATTGTATGCTTTTTGATTACTTCGATAGAGTGATCTATAAGTGAAGAGGATGAATTCTTAGTCAAAGAAATCCATGTGTAGTTTTCTGGGTTGAGCTTGCGTCTGGCAAGGTGATCCTAGAGCATGCAGTCAGACTCTTCTCCAAAAATAAAAATATCATAATGATCTAATGCCTCTACAATCATGGAGAGATAAAAAGGGCAATGGCCACCCGTTTCAGGAGCTATGACTAGCATACGAGATTTCATGTAATATCTTAATATTATCTGGGGTTCAAAATAAGATGTATGTCAGATAAGTCGTTCATCTTAATAGTTCTTTAAGGCGATAAATATAATTATTAGGGAATGGTCGAAATGCCTTGTGAGACTTAATCTGAGTTCGTTGAGAATAACTATTTAGCTTGTGATGTTTGCTGGCAAGGGCCTGCGAAAGGCTAAAGATATTATATTTGGTGAGTATTTGTTGGCGAGCCTTTTCGATTTCGGATTGCCGATTCTTGTAGAGGTTAATTTCGAGGGCGGAACGAATTTTTTGGGCAGCATCCTTCGGATCATCTGCGTCGACGGGTATGTATGAATCCTCAGGGAAATATTTATCGATGTTTGGCGCCCCTAAGTAAAATGGATATGCGTAGCCTAGGTATGCGTCGGATAATTTCTCGGTCCAGTAATGCGGAGTCTGGGAGTTTTCCAAGACCAAGTGGTAGGCATAGGGGAGAATGGCATTCATTTTATCCGAAATTGGTGTGAAGCCTCGGCCAAAGTGAACGACCTGATCTCCTAACTCAGATTTAAGAATATCAAGAAACGCTAGGCGCTTGCGCTGACCTTCAGTAGTGGTGAGGCTGGAGCACACTACGGAAATTTTATTGATCTTCTGTGGCGCGCGGAGTTTGGCTAGGTAGGCATTTCCAAAGTTGTATGTGTGCGTTTTCGCATTCAGGCCGACATGCCAGTTGAGACAAGGGGCACCTACCTCCACTCTTGGGTGCGGGTCTTCTGGGTTGCAGCTAAATACGTTATAGAATTGGGCGTAAAAATCTTTTGGATGCACCTTTTTTGATGGGGGTTCACCAGCGAGGTATAGTGTGTTTTCTGGAGCACATCGCATCCAGTCGTTTGAACGAGAAGTAGTGAAGACGATCCAGAAGTCACAAGTTGTCCCTTTAGGCGGGTTGTAGAGTATTTGCCAATCAGCAACTATACCATTCTCATCTGGACACAATGATATGATGTTTAGGTGCGGAATGCTAGATGTAATTACTAAGATAGGGCGAGTAGCCATGACGGAATAATATTAGTATAATGTTTTAGACTGGGTGGGGTGATGTGATACAGTGAGGCATTTCCCCCCTTGGAAGAAACGCTCATGTTGTGAGTTGATTGCAGTCCAGCTATACTTTTCCTCGCAACCTTGTCCTAATGTTATGGCCAAGCTGCTTCAGCGGATGAGCATACATTCTGTGCAGACTCTTTTCGGTCTTAATACCCCACCGGCTGAGGTTTCGTCGACAGGCTTCTTTGTGAGGTTGGTCAAATATGTTAGATAGGAAAGCAGCAAATGTAGAGTCTTTCCAGACCTCAGGCTCCTGTTGATCTGGATACCAAGGCTCTGCAAGCATGGCTTGATAGGCTTGGTCATCTTGATCTATTTTTTGGATATGTTCAACGAGCTCGTCGTTACTGTTAAAATCGTGTGCATTGATGAAGGCTTTAGGGTTGAGGTAGTCCGTGATGGTTGGGTCGCCCCAATAGATAGGCACTGCATTTGACTGGGCCGCTTGGGCAAACTTCTCGGTGAGGTAACCTGGAGCTGAGTGGTTTTCGATGGCGAGGACGAATTTGTAGGCTGATTGAAAGGCTATTTTGTCCTCAACAGGACCGCCGACGTTATTACGCCATTTTCCGCCCATTGCCACTGGCTTATAGGCGTTGAGCGCATCGACGAGTTGCTCTCGCTCTGGGGCACTATTCTTGGTGTTTGACATGACATACGCGCAGAAGTCGGTTTTCTGCGCGCAGACACCATTCACTTGGGGGCGTGGAGCGCAGAGCGCCGCATAAGCATCACGATATAACTTAATGAGTGGTAGACGGCAATAGCGATCACCAAAGTCAATGTGGTCGAAAGCCAATGCATAGTCGCTGGTATTGAAATTGGGAGTAACATACTCACCAGTGACAAAAATACGTATGCCTGAATACTTGAGCACCTCGTTGCCAAAGCAGGAATGAAAGACGTAGTCAGCATCTTTATCCTGGGTAATTTGTATATCGTACCTGTCCTCGATGAATGGCAGTACAGCTCTTAAAATCTCAGCTTTTTTACCTGCATCAACAAGGGCGATTCGCTTTGTTCGAGGGCTCATGGAAAATTATGCATGCCAGCAGGCTGGCAATACTATATCTGGCTTTGAAGTGACACATTTGTGATCTAGTGGATGAGGGAATGAAAGTGTTTTGTCTGCTGTTTTTAAATGGTCCCGGCGGAGAAATGTAAACTCCATATTGGCAGGAATTTTTATGCCATGTAGAGATAAGGTCTTACGATTGTTATTGGGGTGAATATGTACGACCGCATGACTTTGGAGAAGCTTTTGGAATGCCGATGACATCCAGCGATACGAGTATCGATCTGCAAGTTCATAAAGGCGGTGAAATTCAATAATGATGACTCTGAAACGAGATAGAAGGCTGTCAGAAAGATTGTGTAATACCTCGTATTCTTGTCCCTCTGTATCCATTTGCAGGATTGCTTCTGGAGAATGATCTGTGGGTGGCTCAATCATCTCCGAATACCACGAATCCAAGGTCATTAGTCCGTCACTAGTAGAGCTTCTTGAGGCAATAAATTTTTTCTGAAAATGGAAGTTTGGGTGGGTGATGGGCGGAGCATCAACAGAGCGATCTGCCAGGAATATCTCCATATTTCGATTAGCAAGGCTCAACTCAAAATCGCTAGATTCTGCAACACCAGGGGAGAAACAATACTTTATGTCTGAAATACAATCGGGGACTAGATAGCCGCCATCTGCTTTTGGTCCCACTCGAATGAGTTCGTTATCAATTGGTGTCACTCTCATAGAATGAACCAGTGACCTCAAATCTGCTGCTTTGGTTGTTTTGCTGGGAAATATATTCGCAGGAGATAAGATTTGTCTAATGACGTGATTGCTCATAAATATTTTATAACTAATTTGTATTGGATGATTTAGCCTCAACTGATCAAAGGCTCTGACTTAATGTAATATTATGCTATAATTCTGATCTTGTATGGCAAGTTAGCTTCGTGTTTATTTTTTATGCCTAAAACAATGAGTAAAAGAAATGAGCAGGTTATCCATTGTATTGGCGATAGTCATGTTTCGTTGTTTGGCGGAGCTGACAAGATTTGGCCGCAATGGCCTGGCGAAGTGAATTCTAATGTGTCTGAGCTCATGGTGTATCACCTGGGTCCAGTATTGGCTTACAATTTGATTGAGCAAAAAAGCTCCACTAATTCACGAAAAAAGCTAGAAGCTGTTTTAGAAAAGGTGTTGCCACCATCGAGTTGGGTTTTACTATGTTTTGGTGAAATTGATTGTCGTGCTCACCTTTTAAAGCAAGCTGAAAAAACAGGTAGATGTGAGCTGGATGTGGCAAGTGATTGTGCTGAGCGTTACTTCAAGGCGTTACTTCTAGTTAGTGACTCGGGTCATAATCCCATTGCTTACAATGCAATTCCATCTTCTCGAAAAAACAAACCTAAAACCGGTTTTCCCACGCACGGTAATTGTCTCAAGCGTAACAATATAACCCGTCTTTTTAATGCACACGTTAAAAAATTATGTGCAGAGGCAAATATTCCTTTTGTTGATACGTTTGACCAATTTGTTGATAAAAGAGGACTAACGCTAAGGCGGTTCTATATGGATAGAATTCACTTATCTCAAAAAGCGTTCCCTGCAACTAAAGCGGCGATTGAACGATCTGTGCCTGGTTTTGTGTTTGAAAATTCAGCTGTTTCGTTGCAAAAAAACGAGGGCTTTATATCGCGTTTTTTTAGATGATCCTGTTTGTGGGAAATAGTTTGCTGGCGAATATTAGAGATTCTTGGCGTGGTGAGAAAGTAATGGTAATTCTACAGATCAGGGGGATATTAATTACGTAGCGGCTTTAGACGTAGATCCTCAGAGGTTAGCATCATCTGGGTCGGAATAAACCTCATAATATATATACGATTTTGCTTTAGGGTTATCGCTATTTACTTATTTCGAGTATGCAAAGTTTAAGCATTTGTTGCGTATTTTCTCTAATATAGTTACAACTGCGAATATTGGATTGTTGCGTAGTAAATGCCTGGATTTTAAATAGGTTGTCGTCTTTTCGGTAGATGAAATACTAGTCTTATTTTTCTCCGCGATTATTTGAGAGACGGTGGCGTAAAAATTGTATTTCTTAAGAACTAGGTCGCGAGCCTGCTTTATCGCAGGGAGACGTTTTTCATATTCATTATTTTTGATCGCATCGCTTATGATTTGATAACTACCCTCAAAATCATTGATGTCGATTGATATGAAGCTCTCGGGTGGGAAGTATTCGGATGCGTTGGGTGCTCCATGATAGAATAGTAAACATAACCCGAGGAAAGGGTCAGAGAGTTTTTCTGTCCACCAGTGATCACAGATATGATTTTCGATCGCGATGTGATATTTATAGGGATCCAGTGCTGAGGCTTTGTCATCAACTTCTCGAATACCTTTACCAAAACGCTCAAGTTCAGGCAGCCTTTGCTGGAGCTTTTGTATGAAGTCGTATCTTTTAGCGTGCAGAGTGTGTTTTTGGCATTTTGATGATGTGACTGTCGAAATAGTTGATGTTTTATTGAGCGGTAAATTGTTTGCTATTTGATCGTAAGATAAGCTTTCATTTTGATTTACCCCATAAAACCAAAACAAGGCTGGCTGTGAATGTATTTTCCCGTGGTGTCTTAATGCCCAATCTTCTTGCCCCGTGAGAACATGCCCGAACTGGCGAGTATAAATTGACTCGTAAGTCTTAACAGAGGAGGGCTCCCGCAGTCAACGATAGCGATGCGTTTTTTAGGTTTCACACTCATGGTTTAGATGATCCCAGATTCTCGGGCATATCTTTTACGGTGCTTGATCCGCTGATAGCGGGTCAAGGTATGAAATAGATGAAAGGTTGTGCTTCGGTAGCGGCGGATACGTTTTGCTTTATTAATCTGTGTAGCAAAATCTTCACAGGCTACAGGGAAAGGAATGATGCATGCAGTTTTGAAGCCGAAGTCCCAATCGCGATCAAGGGCAACGTCGTAAGGAAGACACATGGGTAGCATTTTATCGGCGCAGGCATTGGCTGCCTTGCGGTTAATAACATACGCTCCTGTGTTTTTTAATACTCTGGTATTGTAAACGAGCTCTGAGTCCGAGCTCATGTTTACAATTTTTATATACTGCCCATCTCTTGAAGAACTCAGGCGAAGAAGGTCCCAATGCTGGCTATGGGTGATCGCTTCGGTAATGAGTTCTGGCAGGTGGTCTGGTAAATTGACATCATCTTCTAGGATTAGTGCGTAATCAGAACCTGATTTGAGGAATTCCTTTAGAGCTTTGATGTGGCTTAGATAGCATCCTATTTCACCGTAGTTCTTGTGCTTTCCAGTTAAGATATTGAAGCGAGGCTCGTTGAATTCATGGATAGGCTCCTCTAAGTTTCTGCCCAGGACAGCATCAATACGAGTGTAGCCCAAGCCCACCTTATCGAGGGCCTCTTTCATATGAGCCCAGCGTGAAGTGGCATCTTTTAGGTTGATGACGAAGGTTTGAAGCGTGTGCGCTGGAGGCTCTTGGTTATTTTTGTGGGTTTTAGTCATCTTGCTTCGTTTGTGTACGAAGGTGTCTTTTGGCACCCCAGTATAAGTGGCTTATCAAGTCTCGCGGATGACGATATCTCATTTGCTTGCGGTTGTAGAGTAATCTTCCTGATGTTTTGCGCGTTGATAAATAGTGTGTGGAGATTATCTGATCGAGCATGGCTAGCAGGTTATATTCGTTGAGGACCAAGCGTTGAGCCTCTTTGAGGGCATCGAGTCTATTTGCATAGTCCTGTGGATCTGTGATGCACGATTTTATCGTATCGTAGGCGGCTTCACGATTATTGATGTCGATGGTGATATAACTATCTTTGGGGAAATATTCATCGATATTTGGGCAGCCATAGTAAATGGGCACTGTGCCGCTTAAGTAGGGGTCAGCTAACTTCTCTGTCCAGTGGTGGGAGCCGATGTAGTTTTCTATGGCAAGGTGGTAGCGATACGTGTCCGTAGCCTCGTATTTGTTTTGAATAAACCGAACGCCATGCCCGAAAATATCAAGTTCGGGTAACTTTTGCTTGAGCCAATAGGTGAAATCATAGCGATTTTTATGAATGGTGTGCCGTTGTTGTTTTGAGGAACACACAGTTGAGAGGCTAGCGTTTTTTTTAGGTATGCCATTGTCCACAATCTCGTTGTAAGAGTGTCCGCTAAACCAGAGGTTGCCAGTATGTGAATGGATTCGCTTAGGATGTGGCAGCGCTTGTTCGCTTTGGCTTGTGAGAACATGCTCAAATTGCGCTGCGAATGATCGCCCATAACGAGTAATGGTAGGCGGCTCTGATGTGACTAACAGGGTGTGTTCATCAGCGCAGCTGAGTATCTCGGGTTGCGATGCATGGCCGCGAGATAAATCATCGATTACAACTAGCCAGTCATAATTATCTTGATCACGATCGAATATGAATTGGCAGTTACCCCACACGCCTGTGTTTCCTGGGATTTGCTTTTTCCATGGGTAGCTATCATGTCCACGTGCAATGATTTTTACCTTAATAGGCGATGAGACTTTTTGCATTAGCCAAAAAATAATATACTCTCAAATAGTCTAGGATCTAGAGCTGGGATGCTAGGTAGTTTATTCTCGCCAATGTTGTTCAATCCAAGGAGCCGCTTTTGTATTATGGTAAATGCGCTTCCCTTTAAATCCTTCGATTGCTTGATCCGGATCTGGGCGGCCGTGAAAGACAAGTATCTTACACTCTTTCGGTTCTTTTGGAGGTTGAATGAGATTGAGTGGACATGGCGGGCGGCAGTTCCACTTGTAGCTGTGGACCCATTGTTTAGGCCACCAGTTGACCTCTTTCATTGCATAGGTTAGAAATGCTTGTTCTGTGTTGAAAATGGAGGTGTCTTCAGCGCGTGCCATTTCCTTGAGAAAAGTTTGATAGATGTAATCTGACTTTGGTCCGGCATCGAAGCGAAAGACGGAGGAGTTGCCGACAAAAGGAACTCTGCCTATTAGACGTTTGCGCCAGTTAACCCAATTGTGAATCATACAATTTTCGCCTAGTTTGTAATCAAACAAGCAATCGATGTTGTTCATAATGATCACATCCAGATCAAGGAATAGCGTTGGACCCTTGAGATCACCAAAGCCGTTTTTTGTGGTGATGAGTTTTACCAGAACATGTGGCCACCAGCTTTTGATTCCTGGATTTTCGGGGAATGGGATGACGTTGATCTCTGGATTCAGTCCGGAGTCATCGTCTGTGCAGCAGTGAAAAATGAAAGGTCGTGTTAGATTACGCTGAACTCCTGCATAGAGCTTGTTCACGTAGGATGCAGGATAGCGCTTTCCCCATTTAATGCATATGATGTTGACTGATTGTGGCTCAGAATTATTCACTCGATATTTTATTTGGATGTTAGTAACACGGAGGCAGAAATCTTAGGCTTTGCAATATTTTGCCGGCTTATTTAGAACACAGTTCCTGGTGTCAACAACTGGGCAAGTGAATTCGGAGAAGTCGTAGTTGTGATACTCTTTGTGGTTTGTTGCGATGAGGATCAGATCGAACGAGTCGCTGATCTCAGTAGAGCTGCGCCCAGCTAGTTGTGGGTGCTCGCGGGTCTGTGGGATCCTTGGAATATAGGGGTCATTGTAGCTGACATTGGCGCCAAGAGCCTCGAGCTTCTCAATCAACACGTAAGTAGGAGACTCACGGTCGTCGTCGACATTTGGTTTGTAGGCGAGGCCGAGAATGAGAATTTTTGAGTTTTTTACAGCCTTAGCGTCTTCGTTGAGTGCTCTTGTGCATACTTCGATAACATATTGAGGCATAGATGTGTTGATCTCACCTGCAAGCTCAATGAAGCGTGTGTGTTGATCGAACTCACGTGCTTTCCATGTTAGGTAGAAGGGGTCTATGGGAATACAATGTCCGCCTAGGCCCGGCCCGGGATAAAAGGGCATAAAGCCAAAGGGTTTTGTTTTTGCCGCT
>Ga0206130_10006501_pt1 | contig 13364 bp, 10 predicted proteins | sample Helgoland_Spring_9_FD_148637 | JGI IMG/M metagenome (GOLD analysis project Ga0206130, IMG submission 148637) | Pelagic subsurface seawater microbial communities from Kabeltonne, Helgoland, North Sea - Helgoland_Spring_Bloom_20160512_1 | ecosystem: Environmental > Aquatic > Marine > Epipelagic ... | reverse complement strand
ATTTTAAATTCGTTCATCGTTTATTTTTCTGTTTTCATTTCCAACAGGTAATTCCGTTATGTCTGGTATACATATTATAATAATATAGAAAAAACAAAGTGCCCCTCAATGAGGGGCACCTTTCTTTATAGTAAAGCTATTTATTAAGCTTTAAGTCTAGTATTATGGAATACTACTCTAATTGTACTACCTGTACTATTACTTACTGTTAAGGCAAAATTACCTCCACCTGAAGTCACATTAAATACAATTCCATCTGTATTACCAATATCTGTAGTACTACTTTCAGCTAAAACAGCACCTGTTGAATTAGCAGTTATCCTTACAGTACCCGTACGTTGATGGGATCTATCTGTACTATAAGCTACATAGTCTAAAATTAAACCAGTATATGTAGTTCCACTAATAGAAGGTTGAATATTACCATCAGCACCATTAGCGACTTCAATTCTATCTGAGGTGGTTTCTAAATACTCACCTACAGTAAGAACATCTGTAGTAGCATCAAACGTTAAGTTTGGTTGTGCTGTACCACTAGTACCATTAGAATTATCTACAGTGATAAGTCTATTAGTATCTGGTGTAGATAAATTAATTAACCCTGATGTACCACTTGAACCTGATGATCCTGAAGTACCAGATGAACCTGAACTACCTGATGATCCTGAAGTACCAGATGAACCTGAACTACCTGATGATCCAGATGTACCAGATGAACCTGATGTACCTGAACTACCTGATGTACCTGAAGAACCTGAGCTACCTGATGTACCTGAAGAACCTGAGCTACCTGATGTACCTGAACTTCCTGATGTACCTGAGCTTCCTGATGAGCCTGAACTACCAGATGTGCCTGATGAACCAGATGAACCAGCGCTTCCTGAGGTACCTGAGCTTCCTGATGAGCCTGAAGTACCTGAGCTACCTGAAGTACCTGATGAGCCTGAAGAACCTGAAGTACCGCTTGAACCTGAACTACCTGATGTACCAGATGAGCCTGAAGTACCAGATGAGCCTGATGAACCTGAAGTACCTGATGAACCTGAAGATCCTGAAGTACCTGAACTACCAGATGTGCCTGAAGAACCTGAAGATCCTGAGCTGCCTGATGTGCCTGAACTACCTGATGAGCCTGAACTACCAGATGTGCCTGATGAACCAGATGAACCAGCACTTCCTGAAGTACCTGAGCTACCTGAACTACCAGATGTACCAGATGATCCTGATGTACCTGAACTACCAGATGAACCAGATGTGCCTGAGCTACCTGAAGAACCTGATGATCCTGAAGTACCTGATGATCCTGAAGTACCTGATGAACCTGAAGTACCTGATGAACCTGAACTACCTGCGCTTCCTGAAGTACCTGAACTACCTGAAGAACCTGAAGTACCTGAAGAACCTGAAGTACCAGATGAACCTGAAGAACCTGATGATCCTGAAGTACCTGATGAACCTGAACTACCTGCGCTTCCTGAAGTACCTGATGAACCTGAAGAACCTGATGATCCTGAAGTACCTGATGAACCTGAGCTACCTGCGCTTCCTGAAGTACCTGATGAACCTGAAGAACCTGAAGTACCTGAGCTACCAGATGTGCCTGAGCTACCAGATGTACCAGATGAGCCTGATGAGCCTGATGAACCTGATGTACCTGAAGATCCTGAACTACCTGCGCTTCCTGAAGTACCTGAACTACCTGAAGAACCTGAAGTACCTGATGAACCTGAAGTACCTGATGAACCTGATGTACCAGAAGAACCAGATGAGCCTGAACTACCTGATGTACCTGAGCTACCCGATGAACCAGCACTTCCTGAAGTACCTGAACTACCTGAAGAACCTGAGCTACCTGATGTACCTGAAGAACCTGAGCTACCTGATGTACCAGATGAACCTGATGTACCAGATGAACCTGATGTGCCTGATGAACCAGATGAGCCTGATGTTCCTGATGAACCAGATGAACCCGATGAACCTGATGTACCTGAAGATCCTGAACTACCAGAAGTACCCGAACTACCTGAAGAACCTGAAGTACCACTTGAGCCTGAGCTGCCTGATGTGCCTGAACTACCTGATGAACCTGAAGTTTGTGCTGATTCTCTGTAGGCTACTTGACCTGTTGATGTGAGCACTAAAACAGTTTCCTCTGTAGGGGCTTCAGGAACATTACCTGGAACAATAAATACTGAACCTGATAACTGTGAAGAGCCGGATACTATGAGACCCTTCCTGATTTTAAATTCGTTAGCCATAGAGAATTTGTGTTGTTTTTTAAATTATTTTAACGTTAATAAATATATATAAAACTAGTTATCTTTCAATTAAATTTGTAAAGGATTTTACAGTAACATTATACCCACTTCCACTACCATTATCTACTGTAAGTACAGCATTAGTACCTGTAGAAGCCGTGAATGTAATTGCATCTGTTGCGTTATTTAAATCTGTACTTGTAACCTCATCTATAATAATAGATGAAGAATCAAATATAGCTCTTATAGTACCAAATCTAGCTCTACCATCATTACCTAGTAAAGTGTAATCTACTACCATTCCTAAATAATTTGCTGTTGGGACTGAAACTAGGTTACCAGTATTACCATCCGTAACTGTAATTTCTGAAGTTCTTCTTTCAAATTCAGTATTTTGGGTTAATATAGTACCATCAAATGTTAAAGCACTTTCACCATTAATAGTATCTGTACCTGTAGCTGTTAATATATTATTATCAGTATTATTAGTAATAGTAGCTGAACCTGAACTACCACTTGTACCTGAACTACCTGAGCTACCATCTATACCTGAAGTACCTGATGAGCCTGAGCTACCATCTATACCTGAAGTACCTGATGAGCCTGAGCTACCATCTATACCTGAAGTACCTGAACTCCCACTAGAACCACTGGTTCCAGATGAACCAGAAGTACCTGATGAACCTGAACTACCATCTGCTCCTGAGGTACCTGAAGAACCACTTGAACCATCTATACCTGAAGTACCGCTTGAGCCTGAAGATCCATCTAAACCTGAAGTTCCTGATGAACCTGAACTACCACTTGTGCCTGAAGAACCACTTGAACCATCAGTACCTGAAGTACCTGATGAACCAGATGAACCGTCTAAACCTGAAGTTCCTGATGAACCTGAACTACCACTTGTGCCTGAAGAACCACTTGAACCATCAGCACCTGAAGTACCTGATGAGCCTGAAGAACCTGAAGTACCCGAACTACCTGATGAGCCTGATGTACCTGATGAACCACTTGAACCTGATGTACCTGAAGAGCCTGATGAACCAGACGTACCTGAGCCACCACCGCCTCCACCATCAATACGCACTATTACGCCAGTTGAACCACTAGCATCTACTTGGACACCCGAACCACTGAAGTTAATAATAGCATTGTTTTTAGATACAAGAGATCCAGTTTGGAGAATATCTGTTTTTACTAAATCATCAAAAAAGTTTACAGTTTCAATTTGGAAACCCGCTACTTCTTGACCAACATTTAAGTTATTTAAGTTAGTAACTGCTCTACTAAAAATAGGAGCTAAACCATCATTTGCAGTTAATTCTACAAGAGGAGTTGCTTGTACAGACTCATATAATTCATCTCCACTATCAGCTTGAGATCCTGATTCACCCCATGTTACATAAAGGGATGCTTCATTACCACCAGCATTTCTACCAGTAATTTCTGATATAGTATATTTATGGAATCTACCATTAATAATTGTTTGTTCAGAATTAGCAGCTTGACCTAAAATAGCATAAGTAGGAGTATCAGTATAAATAGATTCATCACTACCAGTAATATTTCTAAAATCCGGATCTGTATTATTTGGGCTTTGTAAAGAAGCGGAGGCTATGTAATAATCTCCTGCAGCAGGAGAAATTCTAGCTAAGCCTTGTGATTCTGATGTTGCAGGAAGAGAGGCTACTGTAATAGTTTGAGCACCTACATCTACTCCTGTAATTTCTACTCCTGAGGAAAAAGCTGATGATTCTACTAGTTGTTGTCCTACACGGATGTTAGCTAAACCTAAGTATCCACTAACATCAGTTACATTAGTTAATGTGGTAGAATCAGTTGTAGCATCAAATCTAACTCTAATATATGAATTACTTCCATTACCAATAGGGTTAGAAAAATTTTCAATTTTTCCGTAAAATAATTGTTGTGACATCTATATTGTAATTGTATTATTAAATAATACTGTTCTTCACTCTTCCAAACAGGGTTTATTATAAATATGAAAAAAAGCCCCTCAAATGAGGGGCTCTTAAACATTTAATTAAACTGTTTTTTAAAATTGTAAGTTATAAATAATATTATCAAATATATCTAAACCACCTGTAACTGAATACACATTATGGTTACCTGTTGTGCTAAATTGAACAGTTGTATTACCAATATTAGCTGCATTACTCGCAGATAAATCATGTGCTCTTACTTGAGGAGGTACTCTTGTTGCTAGTGAGTTATTACCACCGGCACCATTTGATAAGGCATTTGAAGGTACAGTAACAACTACAGATGAATCTGACATTGTATCAATAAAGTGAGTAAGTGACATTAACTGACAATTACCTGCAGATGGAGATTCTAATGTTAAAGCTGTATCAGTAAGTGAAGAAACATCAAACGCTGGGATATAAGCACCTTCTGTACCCGAGGTGCCACCTGAATCTGCTACTGTAACAGTAAAGGTATTTGTATTACTTACAGTTACTTCTAAATAACTATAATCTACACTCATATTTCTAATTACAACAAAGTCGCCTGATGTTAATCCGTGAGATGCTTTGGTTACTGTTAAAGTTGTACTTGAACGAGACCAACTTAATCCACCTTCTACATTACCTGAAGACATTACTGTAACTGTATTATCACCACCTGTTACTTGGTATCTAATTACTGGGTTGTAAGAGGCACCACCACCACCACCAGAAGCAGCATCTACCCATTCTGTGTTATAATTTGTACCATCAATCTTAGCTAATACTTGAGAAGTTGTACCACCTACAGGAACACCTTGTCCTGAAGTACCTGAGCTACCTGATGAACCAGCTGCACCTGAAGTACCTGAGCTACCTGATGAACCAGCTGCACCTGAAGTACCTGAGCTACCTGAGCTGCCATCTATCCCTGAAGTACCTGAGCTACCTGAACTACCGTCTGTACCTACACCTGAAGTACCTGAGCTACCTGATGAACCTGCACTTCCTGAGGTACCAGATGAGCCTGATGAACCATCATTACCATCGTTACCATCTATACCAGAAGTACCTGAGCTACCTGAGCTACCATTTATACCCGATGTACCCGAAGAACCACTTGAGCCATCAGCACCTGAAGTACCTGATGAACCTGAACTACCGTCTGTACCTACACCTGATGTACCAGATGAGCCTGATGAACCTGCACTTCCTGAGGTGCCAGATGAACCTGATGAACCATCATTACCGTCTATACCAGAAGTACCTGAGCTACCTGATGAACCATCTATACCCGATGTACCAGAAGAACCGCTTGAACCATCAGCACCTGAAGTACCTGATGAGCCTGAACTACCGTCTGTACCTACACCTGAAGTACCTGAGCTACCTGATGAACCTGCACTTCCTGAGGTACCTGAAGAACCAGATGAACCGTCGTTACCGTCGTTACCATCTGTACCAGAAGTGCCAGATGAGCCGGATGAACCATCTATACCCGATGTACCAGAAGAACCGCTTGAACCATCAGCACCTGAAGTACCTGAGCTACCTGAACTACCGTCTGTACCTACACCTGAGGTACCAGATGAGCCTGATGAACCATCATTACCGTCTATACCTGAGGTACCAGATGAGCCTGATGAACCATCATTACCGTCTATACCTGAAGTACCTGAAGAACCACTTGAACCATCAGCACCTGAAGTACCTGATGAACCACTTGAACCATCTACTCCTGAAGTACCTGAACTACCTGAGCTGCCTGATGTACCTGATGAACCTGATGAACCGTCGTTACCATCTATACCTGAGGTACCTGATGAGCCTGATGAGCCAGCTATACCTGAAGTACCAGATGAGCCTGATGAGCCATCTACTCCTGAGGTACCTGAACTACCTGAACTACCGTCTGTACCTACACCTGAAGTACCTGATGAACCCGATGAACCTGATGAACCACTGCCACCTCCACCACCGGAGCCAACAGCTATAATGTTACCATTTGATTCTTTTAAAAATAGACCTTCGTCTCCTAATGAACCAGAAGAAAAAATTGCAACATTCCCATTTGCTGGGTTTGTTACATTGCTTCCGGAAGTATTTAATAAATTTATTTGAGCCACTTCGAATAGGTTTTGTTATAAATATTTCGTTTTTTCGTAAAAATTAATAAGTTATGTTAATTTTCATCTCCTCCAACTTCAATAAAACCACTATTAATTATAGTGCCTTGATTTTCTAAAAAATCCCCTACATATAATTGAGAATCGGCACGAACTACTTGACCATCCGGGAGTTCTACTTCTGATCCAATTTCCATAATTAAAGTACCAGCTACTGTTAATCTATATGTAGAAATACTGGTATTAGCTGAAACTCTATAAGTTTGACCTGGGAGGATAATTCTTGGTATTACTGCACCAGAAGCACTATCATTACCTCCAGTCTGGAAAGCTGATACTGCTACATTATCTAAAAATCTAACATTTGCCATTATTCTTCGTCGTTTAATCTTTTACGTGTCGTAACATTTTCAGTTAAACGGTTTCTACCATCTTCTGTAATTTGGGGGTTTGGTTGAAATACTTGAGGATTTGAAGTAGTTTCCATAGAAAATATAACTTTTGATTTTGAGTTATATTTTTTAATTGAACTAAGATCCTTTTGTATAGCATCCGGTATTATATATCCATACATATTAATATCAAATGTACTCCTAACAGAACGATCTTCACCTTTAGCAATTTCATTTACTGTATTAAAACTATCAATACGAGCCATAAATTTAAACCTATCAGGATTACCCCAATATGCATCTGAGGCGTATTCTACAGATTCAATTATTTTATTTAATTGTTCAATATAATAAGTTTGCACAATAACACTATATGATAACGTAACATAATCAGGGACTACATTAGCTATAAATTGTTTTGTTTGATCTCTATTATTTAATAAATTAAAATTAGAATAGAAATTTTTACTATTCCAAGATTTTTGCCAAGATGTGTATAGATGAGGTTGGTTAGCATCTAGTTTATTAGTAATACTTCTATTTTTAGTTAAACTATTACGTTTAAACATAATAATGGGAGACATTATTCTACCATTTTTATCTCTATAATATCCATCTTTTTGTACTGATTTCCATCTTTCAGGTGAACCATATATAATAGGAACTTCTCTACGTTCACCATTTTGATAAACAAAAGGACGAATTACATTTTCAAAATAATAAAATATAGCTTCATCTATATCTTGTAACCCAACTGTAAAATCTTTATAAGTGTCTCCTTTACGAGACATTTTTTCAGAACGATTAAATGGAATGCCTGATTGGTTAAGGTTAGGGTCAGTAGAATATTTACCTGAACCATTAGGGTTACCAGCTTGTACATAGCTAGGATCTTGTAATCCTTCACTAAGTTCTCTTTGTGACTTTGGTATGGGTTTTCTTCCTTTTGCCATTAGAATCTTTCTAATTGAATTTGTACTTTATCTGCTGGTACATAATGTGTTTCACATATTACTGAAACATTATAACCAAATCTATTTAAATCTGTTTCTAATGGATTATTACCATTATCATCTTTAAAATCATATGCTGGGTTTTTACCCACAAAATATTGTGATATATTAACTACATCAATCTGGAAGTAAGATTGTTGATACATTATAATATCACCTACTTCTGTTACTAAATTAGCTCCATTAGGATTATCATTATTGTAACAATCTTCTACCCCATTAGTAGATGGTAATAGATCATCTTTTAAGAAACGGAATGTTGGGTTCCAACTAAAATCAGGACCAAACTCATTTTCTGGGAAGTCCTGGTTAGGGGTTTCAATTAGACAATATAATAATACAGGAGGATGATAAAATTTATCTTTTGATGCTTCTCCGTAAATATTTACTTGAGTTTCATCTAAATCATATTTGTATAGAACACATTGTTGGGAGATAATGTTATGCATTAACTCCCTATTAATATGTCTAAACATACTTATATCTCTTGCTTCTCCAAATAACGCCATTAGCCTATAAAAATTGTCATTGGTACTTGTTCCAATTCACTATTACGTGCTATTGATTCAGCTTGTCTTCTTTCTAACAGTTTTTGTCTAGAAGTATCATCAAAATAAGCTCTTAATCTTTCTACTAAAGAATTTTTATCAGCTGTAGCAGATGCTAATAAATCTGCTTGATTTAATGTTACTTCAGCCCCTGGGATAGGTACCTGAGTGTATTTTCCTCTAACGTAACCTAATATTTCTTTAGATAGTGCTAATGTATATTCAAATATCCAACTTCTACCTACTGAGTTGACACTATCATAATCAACATTTCTATATGGGACTTGGGATATATTTGATATTGTATTAGGGTTTACATCTACTGTAGCACAATACTCCTCAGATTTAAGCATATATTCAAACCAAAGCTGTCCACCTTCATCAACACTAGTTGGGATAGGGAATATCCTTAATTTATTATTAATTAATTGGAATGTAAATTGAGAAAATAAAACATCTCTAAACATTTCAATACCTTGCATCATTTGTAAATCATAACTTAATGGTAACATTAAGAATGAATTAGCACCATATCCAGCCATACCAGCATTAGCAAATGCTCCTAAACCTGAACCAGCATATCCTAAACCGCCATACATTTGTATAGATGCAGGCATTGGTTCATAAAAAATTCTCATTACTTCAATATCACTACCAGTAAGTCCTTGTGAGGTTGCCCACTCGTCTAAATCATAGTCTTGAACACTTGAAGTTAAATATATAGAGCCTTTTTTCCAGTCTACATTACCTCCAACTCCAGCCCAAGTTCCATATTGTTCTGATAAGTCTACAATTCTTTGTAAATTAGGAGTTATAGTAGCATCCTGAAAGTTAACATTACTTTCTTCGTAAGTATAAGGAGTACCTTCTAAAGATAAATAATCTTCACGTTGTTTGTAAGCAAATAATTCATTAGAATAAACAGTTACTGCTTCTTCAAAAGCAGCATAAAAATTTATATCTTGTAATTCAACGTTTTCTATAGGATAACCTAAACGTAAACCACAAAATTTAGATACTTTATCAGCGTCTCTTTGAAAATCAGGATTGTAATCATAAAATCCAAATGGAGTATCTCCGGGTGCAAATGATGATGATCCTGGCCAAATGGGGATGTTTGCCATATCTTTTTGTTATAAATATTAAAAAAAGAGCCCCTAATTAGGAGCCTTTTAAAATTTAATATGTTAATTCCGTATTAAGTTGATGCTACAACGTATTCAATTTGGATGCTACCTGAATAATCTGTGTCGGTACCATCACCGGCCATTGCTTTAATTTCATTCATATAAACTAATGAACCTGAGACTACAGATGGGACATCAAAAGCATCACCAGTTAAAACTAAAGATTTTCCGGGTTCTACTTTAAATGTAACTGATTCGGCATTTGATTTAACACAAAAAATACTTGCAAATTTATCACTAGTAGGAAAATTTGTAATTCTAATATACTTAACATCACTATTAACAAATGCTCCTGGGGTGAGTTCTTGTTTAGTTGGAACAAACCCAATAATACCAATACCATTTTCAGTAAGTGAACCACTCCATTGATAATCAATTACTTCAGTTCTAGTAACATAATTATTAATTCCACATACAGTAAATTTATTAAATGATTCCTGAACATTATAGTTAGGGAGAATAATAGATTCCTGTATAGTTACATCTAAGCAACCAGTAGGGGGTGTTTTAGGAGCACAATTTGCCATGTGTATTTTTAATTATAAATATTAGAAAAAATATTATTATTTACGTCTACCACTAGAGCCTGATGTTCCTAAAGTCATTCCTTTTTCTTCAGCCTCATTATACAAACCAATTAGATCTTCTACAATTGAATCTCTATGATTAGTTGTTAATGTAATAGCACATAAATTTTTAACTTTACGAGCTGCTGAGTATAAGAATCTAAACCCAGATTCAGATTTTTTCTTTAAATCAGTCTGGTGTGAATCACCACATATCATCATTTTGGAACGTAAACCTAAACGCGTTACAATCATTTCCATTTGTTCGTGTGTAACATTTTGAGCCTCGTCTACAATTACACATGAATCTAAGAATGTTCTACCACGCATAAACGATACAGGTACAATCTCTATCTTACCTTCCTCAATGAGTTTTTCGATTTTAACTTTATCATAAAGCGCAAACATATTTTGATAAATAGGTTGCACCCATGGGTCCATTTTTTCGCGGAGATCACCCGGTAAAAACCCGATTTCCTCCTTACTCACAGTAGGTCGTGTTATAATAATTTTTTCGATTTCTCTCATGAATAATTTCTCGAGAGCGATTTGACAAGCTAATAACGTTTTACCTGAACCTGCTGAACCTCCTAGTAATGTAACTGTGTTTTCTAGGACTTTTGCTTTGGCTTCTTTCTGTTCCTCGTTTAACGTAATTTTAAACTTGATTGGGTTTTTAGGCTTTCGTTTTTGTTTGAAAACCTCATCATTATGATGATTGGCTGCCATAAAAGGATAACATTTAATTGTTTATTATACATATAAAAAAGAGCCCCGCTAATGCGGGGCTCAATTTTTCCTATTCTAGGTTATATATTATAGGCTTTGTAAACCATTAACATATACTTTACCGTAGAATTCTGGACGGATCATCTTCTTAGCGTAACGAGTTAAGAGACCTTTACGTGGTGTGAAGGTATCTGGATCGTAGATAAGAGGAGTCATGATTAACGGAATGTATGGAGCAAATACAGCACCGCTTTCCAAGAACTGAGAACCTCTGTAACCCATTAAGATTACGTTTTCGTTCATGTAAGGGTTTTTGTATACGTCATATCTGTTATTCAATGAACCAGCTTTCTGTACACCAAACGCGTAGTTTTTAGATACATCACCATCTGAAGTTGAAGCAAATCCTGGGATTGATTCTAGGATAGTTGCAACAGCAGGAGAAATTACCATAAAGTTAGCACCACCTCTAAGAGTTAATTGGTGAATCTTGTTAGATAATTTCTGTAGTTTAGTACCTAAAGTTTGGAACCAACCACCTTGAGTGTTGTAGAAACCTGAAGCGTCTACTGTAAATTCAGTAGTTGCATCATTGATAACTCTGTTGTTTTGAGCTGACCAGTACTCAGTACCTGCAGCAGCATCAGTAATCAACATATCTAAGATTTCGAGGTCGATCTCTAATGAGATGTACTCGCTCATGATGTTAGTTACTTCAGCTTCAGCATCTAGAGCTTGGTAAGCGTTCAAATCTTGAGCGAACTCAGGAGTCCAAACAGCTTTCAATTTCTTAGTTTTAGCTACGATAGCCTCACTTCTCATCTGAATGTTGATCTCTGGGATGTCGATATCAGTTTGAGATAATGAGTTAGGGAATGCGAAGTCGTTTCCAGCTTCGAAATCACCTACCTCGTAAGGAGACATAGTTGTTGCTTTCTGGTAGAATGCTTTGAAATTGGTATTTTGAGCAATTGGGTTAGCACCTGCAGAAGCAGAAACAAAGAATTCGATGTTAGCACCGTTTACTTTAGTAAGACCCATTAATAAATCATCAGCATCAACTGTTGAACCTGAAGTAAGTACGAAACCACGTACTGCTTGAGCATCGTATCCTGGGATAGCAGTTAAAGCAACTGATAATTTGTGGATTTCATCAGCTTCTAAAGAAGCAGTTAATCTCGAATCAAAGTTAATATCAACGTTAGAGGCAGAAGCTCTAGCAGCTAAAGTAACTAATGAAGAAGAGAATTGGTTAGTAGAGTAAGTGTATCTACCAGCACCGTACAAACCATCAGTACCTAATTGATTTAGGTTTGAAGCAGGAGTTTCGAATGGGAAATCACCTGAGTTAGAAGTACCGTAAAGTGATTCACCTTGAGCGAAAGGAGTTTTAGCATCACCGTATTGGAAATCTAAGTAAAATACTAGACCTGAAGGTAAGTTCATTGGTTGAACCGAAACGAATTCTTTCGCTGCGATTTGACCGAATACTTTTCTTACCAATGGTAAAGCGATACCAGCCCATTGCTCACCAGTACCTACTGTAAAGTTAGCAGAACCACCAGTTGATGATTGTTCTACTACTAATTGCTTAGCTTGGTTTTCGAGGATTAAACTCATGTTGTTTTTATCAACTTCTTTGTTGAAGCCTTCTAACAAACCTGTTTTTTCCCACTTATTCGCCAATCTAGCAGCATCTGATTGCATGTTTTTCCAACCTGCACCAGCGCTTTCTAAAAGAGAATTTAATTGTGACATTTGTCTAAAATTTAAAATTTAAAATTAATTTATTTTAAGCCTGCAAGTTTTTGCCATCTAGCAACCTGTGGATCAACTTCCATAATAGGTTGTTTTGTTGGAGCATTACCTGAAGCTTTAGAAGCTCTACCTAAGTTTTCTCTAATTGGGGTAGCAGTTTTAGCAACCATACCTTCATTTAAAGTTTCAAAAATAAGTTTTACTTCTTTTACATTTGATGCTTTATCAAATGCTTCTAGAACTTTCACTTTCTGAGCTTCTTTTAAGTTTTTAGCTCTGAAAATTTTATTTGTGTAAAGAAGTTTAGCATTTAAAAGATTAGTTTCATGAAGTTCAGATCTTAACTCGTCAAGTTCTTTTTTCATTTCATCCATATCTTCGGCTTCAGCAACACCTGAACCAGGAGTTTTAACGCTTGAAGCTTGACCACCGCCAGCCATAGAGCCTGCAGTAGCACCACCAGCCATAGCTAAGAAGTCTTTTAAAGACATTTTCTTACCATCAACAGTAATTAGTTTACCTAATACCTCTGGGTCGTTGTAGATAGCTTTAAGCTTATCCATCATGCCTTCATCCATGTCTTCTTTGCCGTAGCCTTCATCCATGTCTTCTTCACCTTCTAGTTGACCTTTAGCCCTTGCGCGATCTAATTCAAGATCACCTGTTTTTTCAGGGTTAAAACCATCAACTTCATTAACTTCAACGTCTACTTCTGTGTCATCTTCTACATCGATTTCTTCATCGTCTTCAACTTCTTCGTCTTCAACTTCGAATTCATCACCAGCTTCTAATTCACCAGCAGTAACCATATCAGCGATTA
>Ga0206130_10006498_pt1 | contig 13373 bp, 13 predicted proteins | sample Helgoland_Spring_9_FD_148637 | JGI IMG/M metagenome (GOLD analysis project Ga0206130, IMG submission 148637) | Pelagic subsurface seawater microbial communities from Kabeltonne, Helgoland, North Sea - Helgoland_Spring_Bloom_20160512_1 | ecosystem: Environmental > Aquatic > Marine > Epipelagic ... | reverse complement strand
CGCTATTGAAAGCGCGGCAGAGAACCTCTCGGACGGCATCATCGCACCGGCCTTTTGGTTCTTGATCGGCGGCCTGCCGTTGCTATTGCTCTATAAAATCACCAACACGGCCGACAGCATGATAGGGTATCGCACGCCCAAACATGAGGACTTCGGCTGGGCCGCAGCGCGCTTTGACGATCTAATAAACCTGATCCCTGCGCGCCTCACTGCACTCTTGATCGCCCTGCCCTATGGCCTGTTGTCACAAACACCAACAATCAGATCCGAAGCGCGTAAACATCGCTCCCCCAATGCGGGTTGGCCCGAAGCGGCGATGTCGCGCGCGCTTGGTATCGCGTTATCAGGCCCGCGCAGCTATGATGGAGCGCTACGTAGCTTTCCATTTGTGAACCCGCAAGGACGTCGCCCTCTCGGCGCGCAAGACATTGAGGCGGCCTGCCGTGCGCTCTGGGTCACATGGGGGGTTTTTACCGCTTTGGTGTTTGCGCTCTGGCTGTTCAATTTCTAAACTACAAAAAACCCATTTAAAGGATTTATCGCTATGCTCTCTCGCCTGTCCGCCCTAGCTCTTATTGCGGCATTTGGCGTGTCGCCTGCGCTTGCCCAATCCTGTGGCGGCTCCTTCAGCAACTTCGTCGATGGCCTGAAAAAAGAAGCGGTGCAGCGAGGTCATGAGGCAGCGACGGTCGATCGTTTCTTCGCCAATGCGCGCAAAGAAGCAGCAGTTCTGAAAGCAGACCGTGCGCAAGGCGTGTTTCAGCTTCCCTTCGTTGATTTTTCACGTCGCCTGATCAGCCAAAACCGCATAAACAAGGGCCGCGCGATGGGGCAAAAATACGCACCCATCTTTGCGAAGATCGAGAAGGATTACGGCGTATCGCGCGGTGTTCTTCTGGCGTTTTGGGCATTCGAAACGGACTACGGCACGTTTCAGGGTGATTTCAACACGGCAAACGCCTTGATGACCTTAGCGCATGATTGCCGTCGGCCTAAGCTGTTCCGCCCGCAGATCTTCGCAGCACTTGAGCTGTTTGAAAAAGGTGATTTCGACCCCACTCGCACCACAGGGGCATGGGCAGGCGAAATCGGCATGGTGCAAATGCTGCCTGCTGACATCTTGGAAAATGGCATCGACGGCGATGGCGACGGGCGCATCTCACTTAAGACATCCGCGCCAGATGCGCTTCTTTCGGGTGGCAAAATGCTCAGCGCTTTGGGCTGGCGTAAGGGAGAGCCCTGGTTACAAGAGGTGACTATGCCCAAAGATTTCAATTGGTCCAAGACAGGTCTGAACCATTCCGCGAGCGCGCGTGATTGGCAAAACATGGGCGTGCAAACACGCGGCGCGCAATTGGTTGACGGCCTACCCAGCTCGATCATTATGCCACAAGGGCGCAAAGGTCCCGCTTTTCTCGCCTATCCAAATTTCCGCGTCTATTTTGAGTGGAACCAAAGTTTTACTTACGTTCTGACTGCCGCATATTTTGCAAACCGCTTAGAGGGCGCGCAGGTTTATAATTCGGGGACGCCCGATACAGGCTTAAGCGGCGCAAAAATGAAAAGCCTTCAAAAAAAGCTTGAAGCGCGTGGATATGATGTAGGCAAAGTCGATGGTATCTTGGGGGCGAAGACGCGTTCGGCGGTACAAGACATACAAACAAAAATGGGGCTACCCGCTGATGCGTGGCCGACCTCATCTTTGCTCGGAAAATTGTAAGCGAGCAATCGTAGTTCCAGCTTTCGGTCCCCTCTCAAAGAGGCCGAGAGCCTTAGAACGTCTCTGGCTGAACCGCTTTCGCTGCGCCAAACGCGGTCGCTTTATCGCCTGCGTCTTCCTCAAACAGCTTGCTTGTGCGCACACCGGGCAATTTCGCAAAGTTTTCCATCAGCTTTTTCGGGAACAGATAGCTGCCGATGCTGTTAAAGCCCGGAAGCTGTGACAGCAAACGTGACGTGGACGCCGTACATTGCGCCTGACTTTGTGCCCCCAAGCCACGCGCAATGGCAAAGGCTTGCTCAGCAACCTCTGGCGACACAGTGATTTCCTGCATCACGACATGGTAGGTTTCACGTGAGTGTGCGCTTTTATAGATGCCGAAAACTTCAGGGTTCACGCCGTAAATCACATCGTTACGCTCTGGAATGCGCGGATGTTTGAACGTACCCGCAGGATCCCAGATCACACGTTGAGACGCATTGATCATCAAAGACGTATGCGCACCGCCACCAGAGCGGTTGGAAATCATCGTCATCAGCGTCAATGTTGACGGACCTGCTTCACGATACGCCATGCGCGCGACAATCTCGTCAGTGGCCCATTCAGATTTCGCAGAACAGCCCATCAGGGCAAGTGGTAAAAGCAGGCATAAAATAAACTTGCGCATAGTAGCCGCCCCCCAGCGGAATAAAGCGCACCAAAATAAGGTGCGCTTTCGAAGTATCAGCCGTTAACGAGAGCTGCAAAAATGAGGATGCCAATGGAGACAACAGCGCCCCAGGTGACGTATTTCATGAAACCTTCAAAGGTTTTCTCTTGCACAGATGTGTCCATGTTACCGTGTTTGTGATCAGACATCATAAGTCTCCTGAAAATTGATTTAGCGCTCGTTAGCCGATTCCGCCGCGAGTGTCACCTAGGACCAAGGCGCGCACCCCTAAATTCTGTGTAAAATTACGCACTATCTGTGGCGAGCTTAAATCAAATGCGGTTGAGTTCTTCCGTTTCGACTTCTTTTGGCAACGCGCGCAGCATAACGTTCAGCTGACTAACATACTGAACAAGCTGGGTTTTGCCACCGCCGGGTCAGAGCCGTAGAATGTCACAATATCAGGATCAAAAAAAACCATGCCTTCGATCTTCAAGACACCCGCGTCGCGGCCCGTAAAGCCCATGGCGACTTCATGTTCGTTATCAAGTTGCTCTTCAAAGTTCTGGATATGAAGGATCAGGCGCTCGTAGGCCCATTCCGCAGGGTTTTTCACCTTGGCAGGCTTGTCACCCAAACCATCCGTGCGCTCGCCGCGCAGTTTGCCATCGCCAGTGTGCTTTTCAAAGCGGCGTGGCGAAGCGGCTTGGCAAAGCGGCGGCTTCCGCAGCTTCGGCTAAAGTCTTGATCTGATCGTCCATTACTGTTCCTCACATCGTCGCACGCTTAACTTTTGCGACTGTAAACCCATGCGCCATCTTCGCGTTTTTCTCGCGTGACGCGACCTTCCAGCCAAAGGTGCTGCACATGTGCGATGGATTCAACCAGTGCCAGGCCATATTCTGCAGGACCGATCTTGCGCTTGAACAGAACCCCAAAACAATCGCCAGCGGTGCATGGCGTTTCCAAATGGGCTTCAAGGCGGTCCAAGGCGCTGTGATGGTTGTCGATCAATTGGCGCATCCGAGTCGGAAGACCTGTGAATGGCAGCTTGTGCCCACCTAAAACAAGGTGATCCGCGCGTGCGAGTGTGTTCAAACGCTCACAGGCCTCCAGCCAATCCGCAACGGGATCCGCGTCCGGTTCTGTTGCGTAAACCCCAATATTTGAGCTGATCGAGGACAGGATTTGGTCTCCCGCAATCACCAAATTATCATCACGCGACCACAGCGTTGCGTGCTCGGGCGCATGACCGTTGCCCATGTGAACATCCCAATCGCGCCCACCCGCACGAATAGTATCACCTTGCTTGAGACGCCGATAGCCAAGCGGAAGCGGCGCAACCACATCCGAAAAATTGAAGGGCCGCTCCTGTGCACGCTCTTCGATAATAGCCGCGTCCATGCCCGCACTGCGCCAAAAGGCAAGTGTTTCGGGTGTGGCCACCTCTTGCGTATCAAGCTGGAGCATCCGCCCCATCAACCAAGCCGTTCGCGTCGTCCAAAGCTCTGCGCCTTGTTCAGACTGAAACCAACCGGCAAGACCGATGTGATCAGGATGATGATGCGTCACGATCACCCGCGACACAGGTTTCCCGCCAAACGGACCTGCGAGCAGATCTTGCCAGATCCCACGCGATTTGCGGCTGTCAAAACCCGTATCAACAATCGTCCAACTGTCGCCCTCGTCTAGCGCATAAACGTTAACGTGATCCAGCTTCATCGGCAAAGGCAAGCGTACCCACAGTACACCTTGGGCGACTTCTATCGCCTCGCACCCGCTTGGCGGGGTGTCCCACGGGTAGTGTATACTTACCGTGTGTTCACTCACACCACGGCCAATTCATCAGCGCTAAGCTCATAGAGATCGCTATCACCAACACGCGCTTCGCTCAGCAAACTGACGTGCTCTGACAGCAATCGCGCTATATACACCGTCGCAAGTTTGGTGCGCGAACCTTTGCCCTGCTCGGCCATTGCGGCTTTCAAATGCACATAGCCCCCAAGGACCCGTGCGAAAGCTTTCAGGTAAGGCACGGCCCCCGCAAAGCGCGCATTCAGCGCATCTTGCGCCAGCATCCACTCCGTGGTCTCGCGTAGGTTTTCGGTGGCATCCCAAAGCGGTTCCGCCAAGGCTGGGCAAGCCTCGCGCGAGGCCTCGGTGAATTGTTCGACCTCGTCCAGCAAAGCGAACGCCGCATCCCCGCCATCCATCAATTTGCGAGCGACCAAATCCATCGCTTGGATGCCGTTTGTGCCCTCGTAAATCGCCGTGACGCGCACATCGCGGTAGAACTGCGCCGCGCCCGTTTCTTCGATGAAGCCCATGCCGCCATGCACTTGCACACCCATTTCGGACACGCGCATTCCTGTTTCTGTACCGAACGCTTTGGCAATTGGCGTAAGAAATGCAGCCCGTGCGCCCCACCCAGTTGAGCCTGTCGCGCTCTGCATATCAATCGCTGCTGCACACATTAACGCAATCGCGCGCGCTGCGAAAACATCAGCCTTCATCACAGCCAACATGCGGCGCACGTCCGCGTGGTCGATAATTGTGCCCGTGCCGTTTTCAATCGGGCTGCGCCCTTGTTTTCGCTCGCCCGCGTAGACCATCGCCTTTTGCAAAGCACCCTCAGCCGCACCAATACCCTGACCACCAACACCCAAACGCGCATTGTTCATCATAGTGAACATCGCCCGCATGCCGCCCCCTTCGGGTCCAACAAGCCAGCCTTTCGCGCCATCAAATTGCATTACAGCGGTCGGGCTGCCATGCAGGCCCATTTTATGCTCCAAGCTGACAACTTTGAGCGTATTCGCTTCACTGGGATTGCCCGCATCGTCGGGTAGGTATTTCGGCACCAAGAACAGGCTGATACCCTTCGTTCCCGCTACGCCGTCAGGCAAACGCGCGAGGACCAGATGGCAGACGTTCTCGGCCACATCATGATCGCCCCAGCTGATGTAGATCTTCTGACCTGTCACGCTGAAACTGCCGTCGCCATTGGGTTCAGCCTTTGAGCTTAGCGCGCCCACATCGCTGCCCGCTTGAGGCTCCGTAAGATTCATTGTGCCTGTCCACTCACCCGAGATCAGTTTCGGTAGATAGAGCGCTTTCAGTTCATCAGAGGCGTGATGCTCCAACGCTTCGATCTGGCCTTGCGACATCAGCGGCGCGAGTTGCAGCGACAAACAGGCCCCCGCCATCATTTCGTTCACAGCCGTTGTCACCGTCATTGGCAGACCCATGCCGCCAAATTCAGGCTGCGCGGACATGCCAATCCAACCGCCCTCAGCAATCGCCTTAAATCCATCCGCGAACCCCGGCGAGGTGCGCACAACGCCATTTTCCAAATATGCAGGTGTCAGATCGCCATTGCGGTTCAACGGTGCAATCTTGCCTGCACTTAGATGTCCGGCTTCGTTTAAAACTGCGGCTACAACGTCGTTTGTCGCATACTCAAAGCAGTCTTGCGCGGCGATCTCGCTATAGTTCACAACGTGATCAAAGAGGAACTGATACTCGGAAAGCGGAGCGCGATAGGACATGTCTGTTGTCTCTCTTCAATGTAATTTACAAGCGCGATAATGATACGTATTCCATCACGAGCCTGCGTATACCTACAAATCCAAGCACGGGCCTCGCAATCGAAACGCAACGTCAAAGCAAGGATCCTCCTTTGTGACTGAACTGCTAAGCTCCAATATCAGCGATATCGCGCGCGCGGCGGGGTTACTGTCGGACGGCAAGCTCGTCGCCTTCCCCACTGAGACTGTGTACGGTCTCGGTGCAGATGCGCGCGATGGTGAAGCCGTTGCCAAAATCTACGCAGCCAAGGGTCGGCCCAGTTTCAATCCATTGATCGTTCATGTAGCGGATGCGGATGCTGCGCGAACCTTTGGGGTTTGGTCCGACACAGCACAGCGCCTTGCGGATGCATTTTGGCCCGGCCCTATGTCACTTGTTTTGCCCCTGCGCAAACATGCAGGCTTGAGTGACTTGGTGACTGCGGGCTTGGAGAGCGTCGCCCTTCGCGTGCCGGCGGGACATCTTGCACAAGACCTACTGCATGCGTTTGGCGGTCCGATTGCAGCGCCTTCGGCCAATCCATCCGGGCGCATTAGTCCCACAACACCAGAGCACGTGTTTTCTGGTCTAGATGGCAAGATTGCGGCTGTTTTAGATGGAGGTGCCTGTGCGGTTGGGGTGGAGTCGACAATTGTTGGTCTAATTGATCATCCCACGCTTTTGCGCGCAGGAGGTGCTTCACGCGAGACGATCGAGGAACGCCTTGGCGTTGAACTTGCTACCCCTGTGAGCGGGGAAATTTCTGCGCCTGGTCAGCTCGCCTCTCACTACGCGCCCAGCGCGAGTGTACTATTGAATGTGGAAGACTGGCAGAACGGTGAGAAAACTTTGGGCTTCGGCAAGATGGCCTGTGACTTAAACCTGTCTGAAAGCGGTAATCTGATCGAAGCCGCCGCCAATCTGTTTGGCCATTTGCATCTGCTTGATGCGATGGAAGGCACGCGCATTGCGGTTGCGCCGATCCCTGAAACTGGCCTTGGTGCAGCGATCAATGATCGCCTGCGTCGCGCCGCTGCTCCGCGTTAATCCGCGAGAAGGCGTGCTGCAAACTCGCCTTGCAAATATGTGAAGTGCCCCCCTGACATCGTCGCTGCAATGCGCGCTGTTGCGATCTCTTCCACGACAATATCCGCGCGCAAACCTGTCGAAATGCTGCCGCGATCTGCAAGCCCTAAAACCCGTGCAGGTCCTGTGGACAACAGGCCCCACGCGGTTGGAAAGTCACACGCATCCTGCTTTACCAGCTTGCAGACAGATTGGCGCAAAGCCGGATAATGATAGTCGGACGCCAAAGCATCACAGAGTCCATCACGGATCAAATCCAGCGCGGACACATTGCCCGCATGGCTACCCCCGCGCATCACATTGGGTGCGCCTAGAATGATCTGCCCACCCGTGTCACGCGCCGCTTGCGCTGCTTCGCGCGTTTCTGGAAACTCGGAAATATGAGCGCCCATCGCTTGGAAATCCGCACGGCCTTCAGCGCTGCGATCATCGTGACTGCCAAGTAAACATCCTTTGGAATGCAGGCTCTTGGAAAACTCTGACAACGCAGCAGGAACTTCGGTGCGCCGCTCATGCAGCGCTTTCATCAAAGCCAAATGCGCTTCGGGGCTACGCCCGCTTTTCAACGCGGTCCCCGTCAAACGCGGTGGCTTGCGCCCCTCTTCCAGTCGTTTGTGTGGGATGTGATCGTTGAACACAGCATAACCGATGTCATGCGCTGTTATCATCTCCAGGATCTTTGGGTAGTCATCAATCATGTGTGTCTCAATGCGCAATTGGGCACGCATATCGGTCAGCTGCTCCCCTCGCGTGTGCTCCAAAGCATCAAGAAACTTGCTGGCAAATTCGGGCGATCGCAGCCCACCTTCCCAGCTATAAAACTGCGCCATAATGGCGGTCGAGATCCCGTTACTTGCAAGATCCGCCTCTGCAGAAGCTAATCCCGCATGCATATCCGTCATCGCACCGCGTCGCGGGGCTAAATGCCGCTCGAACCCATCACCGTGAATATCAACGATGCCCGGAAGAATGCGAAACCCGAGCGCATTAACACGCCGTTTGCTCGCATGTTCAACGATAAGGCCACCGCCTAGTGATAGCGGCTCTTGTGTCAGCTCTGATCCCAAAAGAATTTCGCCGCGCTCCAGCGTCAATTCAACGGGTTTCATCGCGATCTGCCAATTCTTGGATCGCCGTGGACACTACATCACGCCAATCGAGATCAGGGTCAAAAGCGCCGTTCTCAAGGAACAAAATGGCTTCCGCCATCACCCGAAAATTATTCATCATAAACGTATGGGTCACAGGTAATGTAATATGCGCTTTCATACCCTTGAGCTTCGTTGAAGCCACTGAAACCTTACCATCATCCGGCCCTTCAAGTATCGCCGAGAAAAACGGGTTAAGCGATTGATCTCCAGCGATAATACCAAGCTCAAAATCAGCCGAAGGCAGGCGATTTGGCAGACTGTCTGGCCCTGTCCCAAGCTGCATCCCAGCGGGGCCGTTGAACCAGCCAAACGCATCGAAATCACCCAACACATCTACAATCTCGCTGCCATTGTTCGGCGGGGCCAGCATAACGACCCGACCCAAGTTTTCCGGTCGATTGTCTTGCAACCATTCACGCAGCAAAATGCCCCCCATAGAGTGGGTCACAAAATGAACTGTTTGTTCGCCACATTCCTCCACCGCTTCTGGCAGGGTGATATCGACTAAAGTTTGCACTGTGGCTGTCGTTGACGGATAGCCCGGACGCACCGCGTCAAAGCCGCGTTCGCGCAGAACTTGTTCAATCAAGGCAAAGGAAGACTCCGTACGCGCGAGGCCATGTAACAGCACAACGCAGTCCGCTACAGCGGAAATCGGGCAAAGTGCAAAGGCGAGCGCGTATCTGAACATCTTTCTTAGTTAGGGACTTTTGCACATGGACTAAAGAGGTTTGTCACGATTGGCATGTCACCACTTATGTCTTGCGCGCTTGTGCATAAATCGTCAGACCCACACCGCACAGCACGAACAATGTTGCGATCAAAAAGCGCAAGGACAGTGCTTCACCCAACAATACTGCCCCACCAAGTGCTGTGATGACTGGCACGGTAAGTTGTGCAACTGACGCGGTCGGCATGCTGATCGATGGCAAAACCTTGTACCACAATGCGTAGCCCATGCCGGATGTGACCGCACCAGAGAGAATCGCGAGCGCTGCGCCGCGCCAGCTGATCGCGTCGGGTAGGATTAGCCAAACCAGAATGCCCACAGGTGCTGCAAGGATAAACGCCAAGCTGGTCGCACCAATCGGATCCGTGCTGCGCGCGCCTGCAAGTGTGTAAAACGTCCAACCAAGCGCGGAGATCAACATCAACCCCACCCCCGTTTTATCGAGCAAAGTGCTTTGATCAGGCCAGAGCAAATAGTATAGCCCTGCGAAGGCCAACGTGGCCCCAAGCCAACTAAGCGGCCCAATCTTTTGGCCCTGCATCAAAGTCACCGTAAAGGAAATCACCTGCACACCGCCAAATAAAATCAACGCGCCTGCGCCAGTTGGCAAGGTGATGTAGGCATAGGAAAAAGCAAATGCGTAGAGAGTGAGCATGCTCGCGCTCCTCACCGCGTGTCGGTTCAATTTGGGGCGGGTGTCCTGTCTAATCCATATGAGTAATCCCAGCGATAGCGCACCCGACAAAAGGCGGATGGCTGCGTAGCTTGCGGGTCCCGTGTCACCCGGCGAAAGCGCCAGCCGGTTCAGGATCGAGTTGAACGCAAAAGCCGTCATCGTCAACGCGACCAACCAAAACACCCTCATACCCGTATCAACTTCATATCGAAGACACGCCCAATGCCAGTAACGCAGATATTGCGAGCACCTTGAGTAAGCCAATATGCAGTCTTAACAGCAAAATTGCGGCTACAATGCTCAATACCAAAGCACGCCAATCCAAGGTAACAAGATCAGGGACCCAACCATAGGTCGCGCGTTCAACATCCGCGAATATGACATTCAAAGCGAACCAGATCGAGAGGTTCGCGATCACTCCTACGACAGCCGCCGTGATCGCAGATAGCGCACCACTCAGACGTGGCTGCGCAGAAATCCATTCTATGTAGGGCGCCCCCGCAAAAATCCACAAAAAACACGGAACGAACGTTGCCCAAAGCGTGACACAGGCCGCAAGCACAGCCAAGCCAGTGCCACCCGTATTATAACCTGCCAGAAACCCCACGAATTGGGTCACCAAGATCAGTGGGCCGGGTGTGGTTTCGGCTAGCCCAAGACCGTCGATCATCTTATCCGCACTGATCCAATTGAGATTTTGCACCACCTCTTGCCCCATAAAGGCCAAAACCGCATAAGCGCCACCAAAGGTGACAGTCGCGAGTTTGGAAAAGAAGATCGCCAGTTGGAATAGGAAATCTTGACCTATGATGAGGCCAAGAAACAGGATCGGCCCCCACCAAATTGTGAGCCAGATCAGGATCGTCATCGCAGTTTGCGTAAACGGGACGCGGGGTGTCGAAACATGCAACACTTTTGGCGTGGTCAGATACCCGATCAAAGCCGCCACGCCGATGACGGCCGGAAACGGCAAGGCAAAGACGAAGATGGCGATAAAACTCGCGATGGCTAAGGCCCAATGTAGACCTGACTTAAACGCGCGTTTCGCAACTTTGATGAGCGCTTCAAGAACGATCGCAAGCACTGCGGCCTTCACACCCAAGAACAGTGTTTGCACAACGGGAACGTCGCCGTAAGCCACATAGATCGCGCCAAGGGCGAGGATCACCAGCGCGCCGGGCAACACGAACAAAAGTCCCGCGATAAGGCCCCCCAAGGTGCCCCTCAAGCGCCAACCTGAATAGGTTGCCAATTGCATCGCTTCTGGTCCAGGAAGTAACATGCAGAATGACAAACCCGACAAGAAATCCTGCTCACCCAGCCATTTCCGACCGTCGACCAGTTCTTTGTGCATCAAGGCGATTTGCGCGGCTGGACCTCCGAATGACAGGCAGCCGATCTTGCCAAATGTGCGCACCAAATCTGATAGTGGAGTCATGCGGTGCCTCCGTGCGCGGCCCAGTCATTGGTCTCGCCCTGAGCATCTCGTGCCCACCGATAAAGCGCATCATAGAGCGGTATCGCTGCTTCTAATTGCTCAAGATCGTCGCGGTACATGCGCGACAGTCCAAGCGAAATGGCAAGTAGACCAGCTGCTTCGGGTACCCTCGCTTGTGGTGTGCCGTCTGCCGCGCAAATGACTGCCGCCATCGCGCGCAACGCAGGATGATCGAGGCCAAAACCTGCGAGCATCGCATCGAAACTATAATTGTTGTTGTGACTTAGCTCAGCACCCTCTACGTCAAATGGGGTTGCATTGAACTTTTCTGCAACCTCTAGCACTTCGGACGGGGCCATAAACAAAAAACTGGCATCAGGATCAATGAACCCCCGGATCAACCATGGGCAAGCTATGCAATCAACTTTAGGGCGGTGTCGTGTGACCCAAAGCCCACCACGTGCGGGCAAGCGATCTGAGCTAAGCAGTGCCCCATCAAAGTCACGCCAACCGAAAATACCGTCTTCCAATACCGCCGCGTCCACGCCCTGTATGCGTAGCAGCGCCATTGCCCATTGAGACAGTTTATTGTCTTTTTGGCAAATCACAACCGTTTTGCGCTCTTGCAGATTGGGCAGCAATTCTTCGATCTGCTTGAAAGGATGGTGAAACGAAGTTGGGATAAGTCTGGGATTTTGCGCAAAGTCTTCATCGATACAGATATCAACAAGCGCAGGGGCATCAGGTTTTCCGATCAGCCGCGCAAGCTGCGCGGGCTTCATAGTATTAGGAGCGGTCATGTCGCGTCCTCCCATGGTTGGGGGTTAATTCAGGACGCGAAACTTTGGCCAAAGCCTCACGGGGTGTTCGCGAGCCCCTTAGCGGTCAAAATGTGAGAACCCTACGTAGATGTCAACTATGGGCTTCTTTGAATGAAACGAGACGGTTCTTGGACGCATCCCAAAGATCCAAACGCGCGCACCGTAGGCTTTGGCGTAGGGTCATGCGGCCGCAATTAACGAGCTCTTCGTTATCGCGCAGCACATCCGTAAGACGATAAAACGGGACGCGACTATAAAGGTGGTGCACGTGGTGGATACCGATATTTGCGGTGAACCAGCGTAGAACAACGGGCAAATCATAGTGCGAACTGCCTTCGAGCGCGGCTTCGTGCAATTTCCAGTCTTCGGTATTCTTCCAATGCGTTTCTTCGAATTGATGCTGCACATAAAACAGCCAAACCCCAACGGAGGCCGCCAAAAGAACAGTTGGGAGCGTGACAAAGACAAGGGCTTGCCAGCCACCAAAGAACACGATCAGAAATACCACAAACGCCATTGCGGCGTTGGTGCCCATCGCAGAAATCCAATATTTCTTACCTTGCGACATCAGGCCAAGCGGTAAACGGTTCTGCAAGACGAACAAATAACTCGGCCCAAGACCAAACATAACGACCGGATGACGATAAAGGCGATACATGAAACGCTTGAACGGTGCGCGCGCGTAATATTCTTCAACCGTCAACGTCATCACATCGCCAATGCCACGGTGATCAAGATCACCTGCGTGGCTATGATGGATCGAATGCGTGCGGCGCCAAACATCATAGGGGGTCAATGTGAACACACCCAAGACCCTTCCAACCCAATCGCTCAACGTGCGATTGTCGAAGAAAGAGCCGTGTCCGCAATCGTGCTGAATGCAGAACATGCGCAGCAGAAAACCACCGTTCAATAGGGCAATGAAAAAGGCAGCCGTATAGCTGAACGATGCCAGATAACAGGCCGCGGCCCAGAGTGCGACGAAAGGAATCACGCTCACACCAAGTTCATAGCTACTGCGTAATGTGTTTGGTTCGCGATACTTAGCGAGGACGGAAACCCATTCGCGGGCTTCGCGTTGATTGTGAGTACGGGAATCGTTGGACATTTACGGCTCGTTGTTCGGTGTGTTTCCATCGCGATAAAGCTAATATGTGTGTTTAGCAAACAAGCATTTATGCGCTTGCGTAAACTTGACGCGATTTATGGTGTAATTCGAAGACATTTCCAGTTTGTGAACAGCGGTGAAGCAATTTGAGTTCATTTGTTTGGCAAAGCACCCAAACGAAAAGAGGCCGCCAGAAGGCGACCCCTTAAATAGTCTCCGGTATGGAGGCTGATCTAGCAATTCAACTTAAGTTGAATGTGCTTACATCATGCCCCCCATGCCGCCCATGCCGCCCATGTCAGGCATGCCGCCGCCAGCACCGCCGCCAGCTTTCTCAGGCTTATCCGCAACCATTGCTTCGGTTGTGATCAGCAAGGAACCGACAGATGCCGCGTCCTGAAGGGCTGTACGGCAGACCTTCGCAGGG
>Ga0206130_10006495_pt1 | contig 13379 bp, 6 predicted proteins | sample Helgoland_Spring_9_FD_148637 | JGI IMG/M metagenome (GOLD analysis project Ga0206130, IMG submission 148637) | Pelagic subsurface seawater microbial communities from Kabeltonne, Helgoland, North Sea - Helgoland_Spring_Bloom_20160512_1 | ecosystem: Environmental > Aquatic > Marine > Epipelagic ... | reverse complement strand
TCTCTATTCTATGATACAGATTATTGTACAATGGGATGATCCCAGTGCAATGGGACCACACACTGCAAGTCTACTCTTGGGATTTTGGTATGGATTTGTCGTATTCATGTACGACAATATTTATCAGCTCCACCCCAGTGTCAAACAACATCACCATACACAGCCCTCGGTACAATCGATTGTGCTTGGCAGTTTATGTATCTGTTTCGCTCCAGTGATCCTCTTCAATACATCAATGCTGATGGGCAGTTTTGATAGAGATATCGAACAGATACAACACGATATTGAAATTCAACAGACCCTACTTCGACGACTGGCTATAGGAAAAATCGATTCACAAGGTGCCCTAACAGTATCTTCTGACAAACCTGCATGGATATTCATCGATGACAAATTTGTATCGTCCTCTCCATTGTATCAACAGACATTATCACCTGGTTCATATACGGTAAAAATTGCCAGCTGCCCCATCCTATTTCCGATGGACTTCACGCAAGAAACCTCTTGGGAAGAATATTGGATGTCAGCGAGTGATGGCACGGGTCAATACCCCTCCGGTAAAGAGATTCAAGCACTGATAGAACAAGGTCTGGCAACGGAACACGTTCAAGAAGGCCCGCCTTCTACGGATGATGACTCTGTATACGTACTCAGCACCATCGAATATGATTCCACACTCAACTTTTGCTGCGATGAGCAGTCAACCAAAGAGTTTATCGTTCATATTGAAGCAACTGATCTTGTGTATGATTGGTCTTTTGAACAGAATCAATGGATGATAAACACAACTCCCCAAAAGTGATCTTCTGTATTATACAATAGGTCATATGGTGTCTGTTATGGAAAGACACAGGTTGTCTTCACTCTTATTCAAATACGGAAATATCTATGCTGCCTCTATTAACCCTATTTACTGTGCTTGCTGAACCCATCGATGTCGATGCAATATCAGATCAATACACAGACGTCACTTTTGTCATTGCTGCGTCTGAAAAATCGTATTCCCAAGCGGTGCTCAAAGCCGCAACATTGGCAGAAAAATCTGGCATTGTATACAGAACCAATGGAGTCAATTTCGACTCTAAGCACAAAGACAACAATGGTGGTCTCACCTATCCAAAATCAGACTGTGAAAGCAATGGCTGGGACTATCCATGCTATGTGTCTAGAGGTCGTTGGGACGAAGGTTCCTACATCACAGTGGAGTATTCCTCTGCGATTCAAGGCTTCACACCAGGACTTTATGTGGTCATAGCCGCCAGTGGACCCAAAGATACACTGGTCCCTTATTTCAATACAGTCAAACATTTTGTGCCAGACGCCTATATGAAAACAGCATCAGTATACGTCGGCTGTATGCATTGAGAACAACCATTACTCCAAGAAATCACTATCTTCTGCATGTGGCCACGTCGTTCGATAAAAAGAACGCAATCTTGGAATGTGTGCATCAGGTCTATCTTCACGGAAAGAGTGGTCCGTTTCAATGTGCACACAGAGGGCATCGGAAAAGCGTTCAGACATGCTGTTGATATTGGCAGGTTCATTGTCAATACTCACCACTACCGTTCCAATCTTGGATATCTCCTCTAGCGCATCCATCTTGTAGGCAGTGTCTTCCATGTTGAAACTCGGTTTGGTAAAAAGCACGGTCCGTTCAATATCATATGGGAAACCGCAACGACGAATGGCTGCCTCTGTTCCAGCACGCATGTTGTGATCACGTCCTGTCAAATACACAATATCCATACCTTTGTCATAGCAGGCTTGAACCAAGTCGGTCGCACCTGGCATCGGATCGTCCCACGCAACATACTCATCAGAAAAGAACCGAACACGCCAAAACTCGATGAATTCTTTAAAAATGGCATCAATATCAGATTCGGGCATCCCATATTTTCGGAGGGGCTTTTTCAAATCCCAATCGGTAAAATCTGTTCGCTCAGCAAAAGCAAAATATCGACCTTCAGCACCCTTTACAGAAGCAAACTCATGAAAAATGGTCACCAATCGAATTCTGGTATCAAAAAGACACCCGTCGAGATCAAATACTCCAACGGTACCCGGTTTGGCTGCTTCGATAATTTGATCGAGCAAAGCATTTTGTTCAAGATTGGTTCCAAACGGTTTATAGCCACGTGCGCGCATGATAATCTCCTACATGTATACATCTTTATGGTACAGGTCTGAATTGTCTATCTTGTTCAGAGCATCAACGGACACGCAGATATTCTGTTTACAACAACTCCAATCCCAATTCCACACCATTAATATCAACAATCGTTCCACTAACCGTTTCGGACACCTCTATTTGATTGGCCAACACTTCTTCAGAAATTTTGTCTTGGAACGCAAGGATTGCTTCTCGAACAGACCCATCGGTCGTTGACATCTGAAGGTGTATACGATCTGAAATCTCAAGACCAGAATCTTTACGGAACTGTTGAATGCTGCGAATACACTCACGTACGATGCCCTCTTGTACCAATGCAGGTGTCAGTTCAGTATCCAATGCAACCAACATCGCACCTTGAGTTTCAATGACCACATCCCCACGAGACTCACGACGAATCACAATATCTGCTTCTTCGATATCAAATCCCAACACATCGACCGTTTGACCCGACTGTAATACAGCCCACTGCTCACGGGTAAACTCGGCAATGGCTTTGGCGACGTCGCGCATCTGTTTCCCACAACGACGACCCAAGGTTTTAAAGTTGGCTTGGAACGATACGGTTGTCAGTTCTGCATCACTGGCTTGTAAACGGACACTTTTAACGTTCAACTCTTCTTTGAGAAGATGGGCTTGGGCTTCTAGGTCCGCACGGACTTGATCATCATGATGCACGATGGTCACTGCAGCCAACGGTTGACGCGTTTTCAATTTGTGACGCTCTCGTAAAGCACGTCCCAACGAAACCACTTCACGGGTCAATGCAATCTGTGATTCCAATCGTGTGTCAATGAGTTCAGGCTGTACAAGTGGGAAATCGCACAGATGTACCGAGTCAAGTCCTTCTTTTGCGCCACCCATTTCAACAACCAAATGTTGATACATGGCTTCTGACAAAAATGGCAACACCGGTGCCAACACTTTGGAGAAGTCCACCAAACAATCGTACAATGTCTGATAGGCATCGGCTTTGTCTTGTGCCGTTTCCATATTCACAGAACCCCAGAAACGACGACGTGAACGACGAATGTACCAATTGGTAAGGTGATCAATGAATGAGAGAACAGCAGGCACCACTTTATAGAGGTAGTAGCCTTCCATTTGTGTATTCACTTCAGACACCAACGACTGTAGCATTGAAATAAGCCAACGATCCAACTCATTTCGATCCGATACCGGCTGTGCAAAAACACTCTGACCATCAACATTCAAGCCATTTTGTGGTGTCCAACCATCGACGTTGGCATACATGGTGAAGAAAGACCAAGAATTAATGAGAGGCAACAACGTCGTACGAATAATATCGCGAACCCCTTCCTTTTGGAAACGAAGTGGCTCTGCTCGAACGATTGGAGAATTGATCAGGTATGCACGTAGTGCATCGGCACCCAACTCTTCTATTACCTCTTGTGGGGGTGGATAGTTTTGCTTGGATTTGGACATTTTGGAGCCATCTTCTGCCAACACCATCCCGTTCACAATCACATTTTGGAACGGAGGTCGATCAAATAATGCTGTCGACAAGATTAGCAACGTATAGAACCAACCACGCGTTTGATCTAGACCTTCCGCAATAAACTGTGCTGGGAAGCCACTTTCAAAGAGTTCTTTGTTTTCAAATGGGTAATGCAACTGCGCATACGGCATCGCACCAGACTCAAACCAACAATCAAATACGGCTGAGATGCGTTCTGCTGGTTTTTCACAAACTGTACAAGCAATCTTTAAATGCTCAATTTTGTGAGGGTGTAAATCGGTAACGGTTTCCCCAGATGCCTTTTCAAGTTCAGCAATTGAACCGAAACATTGCTCTGAACCACACTCCGGATCCGTACACTTCCAAATCGGCAACGGTGTTCCCCAAAAACGATTTCGGGACACATTCCAATCTCTTGCATCGGCAATCCAATTGCCAAATCGTTTGTGACCAACGGCGCCCGGTACCCAGTGAATCTTTTTGTTGTGCTCTACCATTCGGTCGCGGATCTTTTCCACTCGGATAAACCGTGCTGGAACAGCCTTATAGATTAGAGGCGTATCAGAACGCTCACAATAAGGATAAGCGTGTTGAATGGTATCGTGATTGAATATACGACCTTCATTCTTGAGGTGTTTGATAATATCCGAATCGGCTTCTTTAATATTGCGACCAACATAGTCTGCAACCGCACTGGTAAAGTTCCCCTCATCATCAACAGATTGTAAGATATTGATTCCTTGAGCACGACAGGCGTTAAAATCGTCCTCACCAAAATCAGGAGCCATGTGTACCAAACCAGTACCGTCTGTTGTCGTCACATGACCACTAGAAATGACGTGAAATGCACCTTCTTCTAGACGATCTGTGAAATAGTTGAAGAGAGGTTTGTACTGTTTACCCACCAACTCAGCACCTTTAAAGGTCTCCAGTATGGTTGCTTTTTTACCAAGCACCTTTTTGGCAAGAGCTTCTGCCACAATGTAGACCGTGTCATCATCTTTTTTGGTGGCGCGCACGTAGTTGATGTCTGTTCCAACCGCAATTGCCAGATTGCTCGGCAACGTCCACGGTGTCGTTGTCCAAATCAACAAAACGTCTTCCGAATCAACCAAGGGCATCTTTGCTGTGATCGCTGGGTCTTGAACATCTTTATAATTGGAGTTTGCTTCAAAGTTGGACAACGAGGTCGACAGTCGCCATGAAAATGGCATCACGCGAAAATCCTGATACACAAAATCTTTGTCCCACAGCTGCTTGAACACCCACCACACAGACTCCATAAAGGTTGGATCCATGGTTTTGTAATCGTTTTCAAAATCGACCCAACGACCAAGACGTGTCACCACTTGTTCCCACTCCGCAGTGTAGGTCAGTACGTTTGCCCGACAAGCCTCATTGAAATTGGCAACACCATACTCTTGAATGGACGTGGGACCGCTCAACCCCAATTTCTTCTCCACCAACATCTCAATCGGCAATCCGTGGGTGTCCCATCCAAATCGACGTTCCACCTTTTTACCACGCATGGTCCAATATCTGGGCACGATGTCTTTCAAAGTAGATGCAACCAAATGACCATAGTGTGGCAAGCCTGTCGCAAATGGAGGACCATCGTAAAAGATGTAGTTGTCCTCTGATGAATCATTCTCAGTTGCTCGAGCCTCTATGGATCTCTGAAATACATTCTGATCTTTCCACAGTGTTAAAATCTTGTGTTCAAGAGTCGGGAAATGAACTTTGGATGACAGATCTCGAAAAGCCATTTGGGCCTCCTTAGGTGCAACAATTCACAGTTCTTCTAACCAATTTACCCATCACTGTCATCATCAAGATGATAGCCTACTGTAATTATCGCACTACTTAAAATAAGGATCACGACAACACTCAAATGAAAGAAAAAATCAATTTTCTTACATTTTGTGACAAATCTCTTTGAATTCGATATCGACTTAGATACAATACTCTTTGAATTATCTAACTCTATGGTGGAAACCCCACCTTAAAACCCAATCATTGTGAGGAGCAAAACAATGAAATTTCCTTTTAGTATACTATTGGCAATGAGCCTTATCGCTTGTGGCGAAGAAGAACCCAAAGAAGAAGTAGACCCTTTAACTGTCGATGACGACGGTGATGGTTTCAGTGAAGAACAAGGTGACTGTGATGACACAAATGCAGACCTCTCTCCTGGCGCAACGGAAGTGTGTGACGAAATCGACAATGACTGTGATGGCGACATTGATGATGCTGACTCTTCGGTAGATCTGTCAACTGGTTCTGTATTTTATGCAGATACCGATGGCGATACTTTTGGTGATGCTGGTGCAGAAGTAGAAGCCTGTGTCTTGCCTGAAGACGCTGTTGAAAACATGGATGACTGCGACGATACAAGTGCGGACATCAATCCAGATGCCTCTGAGGTTTGTGATGAAGTCGACAACGATTGTGATGGCGATATTGATGACGCTGATGATTCATTGGATGGATCTACTGGTACTGAGTACTGGGCTGATGCTGACGGTGACGGTGAAGGCGCCATGGACGGCTCTATGTGGACCTGTACAATGCCTGAAGGCGCTGTTGACAACATGACGGATTGCGACGATACCGATGCTGCATTGAACAACGCTGATGTGGATGCGGATGGTTTTGCGACTTGTGCGGATGCTGATGGTATCGCAGACTGTGATGATACTGGCGCAACTGAATTGACCAATACTTCATTGGACGGTGACTGTGACGGTACATTGACTGCGGATGACTGTGATGACATGGACGCAATGTCAACAATCATGGCAGACGACATGGACTGTGATGGTGTCGTAACTGCTGACGACTGTGACGATGCTGATGTTGCTGTTGGCGCAACGGATGCTGATGGTGATGGTTTCATCGCTTGTGTTGATGACTGTGATGACAATGATGCAACCTTGTATCCTGGTGTTGCCTTCAACGAAGCAGACACGACTCTTTGTGTCGCTGATGCTGATGGTGATGGGTATGCAAACTACACGACTGGTACAGCACTCACTGCTTGTTTCGACATTGACATGGTTGACTCCTATGGTGACGGATGGAACGGCAATGCAATCGACATCTATGAAGATGGTATGATGACCGCTTCATATTCAAATAATGCTTCCTATGGTGCGAATGAAATACATTCTGAACAACATTGTATTGATACTGCAGCATCAGACGTTCAGTTTGTTTTCGTTGATGGTTCTTTTAACTCTGAAGTTGAATTCACCATTACGGATGCGGCTACAGGTACTGTATTGGGTATGGGTGAAGGTAGTGGAACTTATGATGTTATCTGGGAAGGTACGACTTTCACAGATGGAGATACGTTCTATCATGAAACAAACTTAACCGGTGGATCTGACTGTGACGATGCTGATGCAACCACATTCGGTGACGATGACGGTGACGGTGCTACATACTGTACTACTGACTGTGACGATACAGATGCGACCTTGAACGCAGACGACCTCGACATGGACGGATACAGTACTTGTGACGATGACTGTGATGACACTCCAGGATCCTGTGATGACGGTGTCAGTCTAAACGAAGCAGATTGTACAACAGCAAGTGCTGTATGGACTGCTGGCGGTGAAGCATTCAACCCTGGTGCTACTGAAACCTACTATGATGGTATCGATCAAAACTGTGATGGTTGGTCTGATTACGATGCTGACATGGACGGTGACGACGCCATGGAATACGATGATGGTACTGGAACTATGGTTCCTTGGACCGGATACGACTGTGACGACTCCGACGATACTCTATTGTCATTGGTAATGGAAGCAGACCCAATGGCTTGTTATGAGGACGCTGATGGTGATGGATATGGTGATGACAATCCTTCAACAACAGACATGTCAAACTATGGCGTGATCGCTGGTACAGATTGCTACGATGGATACAGTGGTAGTACGATTGGTCCAGTCACATTCCCTGGTGCAGGATACAACGAAGCGGATCCAACATTGTGCTTTGAAGATGGTGACGGTGATGGGTACGGTGATATGAACTCATATTATGCCGATGTAGATGGAACCGACTGTGACGATACAGATGCCATGCTTGCTCCAAATGTGGATACAGACATGGACGGTGTATTTTCATGTGATGACTGTGACGATATGGACGCTACTGCTCAAGGTGGTATGCTCTATGACGACATGGATGGTGATGGACAAGGCGACATGGATGACATGGGTATCCTTGTTTGTGATCTTACAGACCTCGATGGGGATGACGACGGTATCGATGACTTGTCATTGACCAACGATGACTGTGATGATTCTGATGAGTTCACATACTCAGGCGCTGGCTCTATGGAGACCGCACCTCTCGATGAAGAATGCTTGACAGACTTTGATGGTGATGGGTATGCCTCTGGTATCCCTGCTGTTTTGGGATTGTATGAAGGAGCGGTTCTCATGGGAGACTGCTATGACATTACCGTAACTGACTCTTATGGTGATGGTTGCAACGGTTCTGTTGATTTGTACATGGACTATATGTGGGATACAAGTGTCGATGGTCCTGCTGTAGATACAGTAACCGAACAATGGTGTGCCACTATGGACGGTATGTTGCAAGTAGGTTGGACAGAAGCTACTTCATGGAACTCTGAATGTGGTTTCAGCATTGCTGATGCTTCTGGAACTGAAGTCTATGCAAGTTCTGGTACTATCAGTGACTTAGTACCTTCTGAGCCAAGTGGCGGAACAGACGCTGACGATTCTGATGCTTCTGTTTGGTAATCAACCACTTGTTTGACGCAATCCGCGTTTGACACAACAAACCCACGCACTGACAACAATCGGTGTGTGGGTTTCGTTGTTTTTTACGAGGAGACTCAACACACCTATTTAAAATTGGTTAAAATATCACAGTCGCAATATTGGAGACCACCATGCCAAACACCATTTGGATTGATGCAGATGCCCTACCCGGAAAAATCCGAGACATCTTGCTCAAAGCCATTTTAAAAAAGAACATCCCAGCGCGATTTGTCGCCAACAAATGGTTGGAGTTGCCAAGACGGACCCACATCAAAATGAAAGTGGTTTCCCATGGGTTTGACAAAGCAGACGACTGGATCGTTGAACACTGTTCAGCAGGTGATTTGGTGATCACTTCTGACATTCCATTGGCTGACGAGGCCATTGTCAAAGGAACAACCGTTTTGACGCCACGTGGAAGAGAATTGAATGCCAACAACATCAAACCCGCTGTCGAAGCGAGAAACCGTCGTGAAGACGCTAGAAACATGGGATTGCTAGATGGAATGGGTGGTGGACCAGCACCTTTGGGTCAACGAGACTTTCAACTCTTTGGCAATGCACTGGATCGATGGGTTCGTAAGCAACCATAATTCAGCGCACTGCGTTCATCAAAACACCTTCTGATTGTTGATAGATACACCGTATGTCATTCATTTATAGGATGTATGATCCATCCTTGAAATACGAACAGTATAAAATAAAAACATTTTTTCAATGTCGGTTGTCACAGAGTTCATTATGATAATTAAGGGTATTGTTGTACTGGTTGTACCAAATGATCCCTTCGTTATTTAATTTGAGGAGTTTCTCATGCGCGCATGGACTGTATTGTTTTCCCTTCCCCTATTTTCATCCCCTCTCTTTTTAGCTGCTTGTGGTGACAAATCTGAAGAAGTTGATCCATTAACGGTTGATGATGATGGCGACGGATTTAGTGAAGAAGACGGTGACTGCAATGATGCAAATGCAGATATCAAACCGTTTGGAGATGAGATCTGTGATTTTTACGACAATGACTGTGACGGATTGATCGACGACGAAGATGATTCATTGCTCTCCGATTCCACAACCACATTCTATCTTGACAACGATCGCGATGGATACGGAGACGATACCATCAGTGCAGATGCCTGTTTACCACCAGAAGCTCACATTGAAGCAAACGGTGACTGCGACGACTCTGATGCCGAAATCAACCCAGATGGTACAGAAGTCTGTGATGAAGTCGACAACGACTGTGATGGAATGACCGACGACGAAGACGACTCTCTCAACACCTCAACTGGTTCTACATTCTATATGGATGCAGATGGAGATGGTGAAGGGAGTATACTTGAAACCACCATGGCATGTGAAGTACCAGAAGGCTATTCCGAAGTGGATACGGATTGTAATGACAGCGCAGAAGATCTTGATGGTGATGGTGAAGCCGATGGCGCAGAGTTCAACAATTTAGATGAAGACAACGATGGACTCACCACATGTGGCTCAGACACTGATGGCGATGGCATTGTAGATGAGCGTGACTGTGCTGATGGTACGGCCGTTGTCGGTGCTAGAGACAGCGATGGCGATGGTTTTATTGATTGTATTGACGACTGTAATGATTTAGATGCCATGACCTTTCCCGGTGCTGGTTTCAACGAAGCAGATCCAACGGCTTGTATGACGGACTCGGATGGTGATGGGTATGGTGACATGTCACCAGCAGCAAATGTTACCATGGGGACTGATTGTGACGATACAGACCTCATCAAAAACAACAGTGATGCGGATGAAGATGGCCTCTCCTCTTGTGACGGTGATTGTGACGATACCGATGCTGAAATTGGTTTTGAAGATTTGGATGGAGACGGGTTCTCCAGCTGTCTAGATGACTGTTTCGATTCAGATATGGACATGGATATGGATGGCGTTCCGGATTCTGCCGCTGTTTATCCAGGCGCTGCCAGTTTGGAGCCGACTCTGTGTACAGCAGATGTAGATGGAGATGGGTATGGGGATGCATTGATCAATGACAACTACAATGTCTCTGGATGTTTCTCACTCGCTTTAATCGATACAGGTTCGTACTGGGACAGTGCTGCTGTGACTGTAACGGTAAATGGTTCACAAGTTGGTTCCTATACAAACACCAGTGCCTCTGGAGCAAATGCCGAAGAACTGTTCGAAGTGTGTGTACCTGGTGCCGCGGTTCTAAACTATACCTGCACCTCTACATACGATTGTGGAGCTCATACTTTCCGCGTGTATTTGGATGACAATCAAAATGGCATCTATGACAGTTTGGTCTATGCAGATGGATATGCCGAAAGCGGTGGCGCACCTACTCAAGGAGATGTGTTCACGGTTCAGTTGGCTTCGGTTGATGAAGGAACAGATTGTAATGACAATGATGCTACAACCATTGGAGATGACGATGGTGACCTGTACACTTTCTGTACAGAAGATTGTGATGACACAGACGCTACAGTGAATCCAGACGGTGTCGAAACCTATTATGATGGTGTTGATCAAGATTGCGATGGTCTGTCAGACTTCGATGCGGATGGGGATGGAGTTGACATTTATGAAGTAGACTGCGACGGTGATGGTATTGCAGACAACAGTTGTGACTTTGATGGCAACGGCAGCATAGACTGGCGTGGTGGTCGTGATTGTGACGATACCGACGCAACCACCAGTGGAGATGATGATGGTGATGGTTTCTTGGTATGTGGTGATGATTGTGATGACACAGACATTTCGGTAAACCCAAGCAGTTCAGAAATCTACTATGATGGCATTGATCAGAATTGCGTGGTCGACGATGAGTTTGATCAAGATGGTGATGGCGATATGGTCTCAGAAATTGACTGTGCCGGCACTCTTCAAAGTACATGTGACTTCGATGGCGATGGAGTGAATGACTTCACTGGTGGAACAGACTGTGATGATAGTTCTGCAGGCCTAAGTGGGTTGGACAGTGATGGTGATGGGTTTACATCCTGTTCCAACGTCGATGGATTGAGTGACTGCAATGACGATGATGCAATGACCTATCCAGGCATTGCCACCAACGAAGCCTCTTATGACGCCAATGATCTCAATACACATTACTGTGCAACAGATATGGATGGAGACGGATATGCCGCAGCACCTGCATACGGATGTTACCGTATTGAAATGACCGATTCATACGGAGATGGCTGGAATGGCAACTCACTAGAAATCTACGAAGAAGGTGTTTGGATGATGTCTTTGACAAATGAAAACATCGCAAATGGATTTTACACTCCTGAAACCGAAATGGCGACCTATTGTCCAACTTCTGGATTGGTAGAATTTATGTTCATGGATGGAGACTTTACGGATGAAGTGTCTTTTGAACTCTACTATGACGACGGAGCAAATGGCGTATGGATCGGAGAAGGTATAGGCGAAGAACCAAGTACAATGACATTCATGAGCATCAACTATGGTGATGGTGACGTATTGTTCAGCGATCTCTGGGGCTCAGATACCGACGATGGAGATGCATCCGTTCACTAAGCCTCCACAAAGAATAGAGACGCATAAGGACCTAGAAATACAAAAGTATCCAATCATTCAATGAATGGGTATGCAACCATCACTCTGTTGACTCTCTACTCGGTCTCTACTCGGCATATGCATATGATTTTACGGTGTCTACGGGCACCGTTTGTCGTTTTGTACAAGACCAATCATAACACCCAAGCCCACCGGAGAGCAGCGTTATCTTCTGAGCGACGCCTTCATTGCTTCCAAACGCGCTTGCATTTGTTCACTTTTAGACAATGGCTCCGCAGAGGAGGAAGAGGAGGAAGAGGAGGAAGAGGAGGAAGAGGAGGAAGAGGAGGAAATCGATACAGGAGATGAAGGACTGGTAGCCGTTGAAGAATCAGCTGCGGGCTTCGCTTCTGATATCGACGATGAAGACTCCACCCCATCTTCAATGCTGGACTCCCCTACGTCACTAGAGGATTCAGACACAGAATCACCATCTACATTCACCGCTATAGAGTCTGCAGTGATGGAATCGTTTGCTTCCATCACATCGTCTATCTCTAGAACGGATGGCTCTCCCGTCGATTCACCTACCGTTTCAGGTTCTACAACTTCACAAAGATAATCATCAAGAGAGTCTTTATCAAATGAAAGAACAACATCCTCTATACCATCTAATACCTCTGATTTTTCTATGGTATTTGACTCTTCACCAACGCCTATATCTTCTGAGTTCTTTAGGATTTCGACTTTCGATACAAATTCTTCTTGAGAATACAATTCAAAGGATACAGAAGCGTCAGAAATGGATTCAAATGGCTCTACCATTCCAGACAATTGAACAATTTCAGAATCTACATTTCCGAGAGAAAGATCCTCTTGTTGACGTACCACGATCGTTTCAGGTTGCGTAAACAACTCCTCTTCGCTGTAAAAACCATCGCTCAATTCGATACTCTCGTCTTGATTTTCTTCTTCACTTTCTTGTTGTAAGACGCTCACAGCTGAAACAACATCCTGCTCTGACCAAAAAGAAGGAATCTCAACATCCGAATCCAAAGCATCTTGAGGCTGATCGCTAGAGTCTATCGTTTCAAGGTCATTCATTCGTCCAGAAGGCTCGTCGTCCATCAGATTAAATGAATCTGCTTCAATACCGATATGTTGATTAACTGTAGTTTCTATTGTTGGGGGTTCTTCTATCCGAACCATTGTCACTTCAGAATCACTAGATTCACTTAATTCATCTAGATAAACCTCGGGTGTACCTTGCAACTCAACTTTAGGTTGTGTCCGTTCATCTGCTTGGGTTTCACTTTCAGGTTCAAGATATTCATCAGGATACAATTCCCTTATGGGCTGTACGGAGTTGGCATCAATGGCTTCAAAGCGTTTTTCATTGGAAGCCATTTGC
>Ga0206130_10006493_pt1 | contig 13379 bp, 4 predicted proteins | sample Helgoland_Spring_9_FD_148637 | JGI IMG/M metagenome (GOLD analysis project Ga0206130, IMG submission 148637) | Pelagic subsurface seawater microbial communities from Kabeltonne, Helgoland, North Sea - Helgoland_Spring_Bloom_20160512_1 | ecosystem: Environmental > Aquatic > Marine > Epipelagic ... | reverse complement strand
TTTTCTAGGACAGCTCTAAACGCAGTATCTGGCGCCGCTAATACCAATATACCGCGCCAAAAACAAACACAGCGCAACCAAACCCCAATGTTGGGGTTTGGCTAAACAACACCCGGCTCATCATACGTCCCGGAAGAAAGGTGAACAGGCCCGCCCCCAACAAGGCATGTAAATAAAGCGCCTGCATATGGATCGCACGAGCGCGAATGCGGCGATGACGGATCAATCACAGGCCACGTGCAAGACTGACAAGAACCAGAATTGACAACAGGTGAATCGCGCTGAACCGACCCGGGCGCAGCCCAGTGATAAAAAACGACGTCACAGCCAGCGTTGCCATAGCCACAACCCAAAAATAACCTAAAAGCTTATGCCACCCATCCCGGCGACGACGAAACACCGCCAGTGGGCCGACCCCCACGGCACAGACCGCCGCGCCAATATGGGTTTGAACAATTGGTGCGGCATTGAGGAAGGGCTGTAAATCTATCATGATATCTCTGCTGTCTTGTTTTGCTAAACCCGCAATGGCACAGTGCTTCCTATATAAAATAATTCTTACGTATTCTGAAGGAATTGCGACGTGAACGGACACCACTGGCAGCTGGCGCTGCGTGAATGGGTCGAACATTTAAACCAGCGGACGGTGTTTATCATTCTATTTGGGGTGGCTCTGGTTCTTGGGGTTTCGGGACCGTTTGGCACAAGCGAGACGATACAGCTGTTGCCGCGATTGCTGTATTGGGCTGGGTCCTGCATCGCTACCTATGGGATTGGCAGCTATGCCGCGTTTTTTGCACAGCAGGTCTACCCGCACCAAACAGGGGCTCGGCACGCCACGGCAATCCTGTTTGGCACTTTGGCAATCACAATATTTTTGTTTATTTTTAATGGGCTGTTTTCAATGCGATTGCCGGAAACAGCCTTGGATATGTTGACGTTATTTGCTCAAACAGGTTTGATTGTCGCCACGGTCAACGGCGTTTTAGCCTTTTACAACAATAACAAAAAACCTTTGCAGCCCACAGAAACAGTCCGTGTTCTGCAGCGTCTTCCCATCGAAAAACGTGGTGAATTGATCTCAATGACTGTGATGGATCATTATGTCGAAGTGACCACAACGCGCGGAAAGCATCTGATTTTAATGCGGTTTAAGGACGCTATTGCAGAGATACCGTCTCAGTTAGGTCTGCAGATACACCGGTCCTATTGGGTGGCCAGCGATCAGGTTCAGGCGCACCGTCGAGACGGCAAACAATTGCTGTTAATCACCACGGCACAAGACGCCTTGCCCGTCAGTCGCAGATACCAAAAAGCCGTTTTAATGGCCGGATTATTGCCAATTTAAACTTGCTGACCCTGCCCATGAAATTGAGAGCAGCTTTGTAAATCAACTCTCTGCATAATCACCCCATCCCAAGCTTAACACAATCAATCAGTCGTCACTTTTTCTAGCAACCCTTACGGCTCTTGAACCTGACCATCTTATTAAATTCAAAGTGCGATTGAAGTCTCTTTAAGAAGATAAGTATTTAGGAAGTTCTTCCGTCCTATTTATCCACAGCAAAAAATTCCTGCAGCTTCGTAGTATAAAACAGTACGAAAGCGTCAAAAAAATATACCCAATTCTGTTTTAAATACGCCATCAATTGCAATCACTTAAAATATTTGGGCAATATTTTGATCTCCCAATTAAAATGAAAATATTATCCAGCATATCATAAGGTATCTTAACTAAACTTTAATATAAATGACGAAGTTTATAGCTTTATCCGTGGACAGGCATTTCAAATCACGGACGGCAAGGCTATCGACCGGAGTTCAAAAAGAGATGTTCGCAAAATTAATGCATGATGCCTTGTGCTGCTTGCAGCGCATGTTGGTTTTGTCCCTGTTCATCCTGGGTTGGCCTCTGTCGGGTGTTGTGCACGCCTCGGACCAAAAAACCGATTGGATTGTTGAGGTTTTTGCAAAAGACGACAACGTCGAAGTGACCGGCGCACTGTTAAAATATACGGTTAAGGTTACAAATAGTCCCACCGCCACAGCAACCGCAAAAAAGACAGAAATTGCAATACTGATACCAGCCGGCTCCCAGTTGGTTGGGGCCCTTGCTGACGCCAATTGCACCCCCTTGCAATCAGACCTCACGGCCAAACCCTCCACTGTACATGTGACCGTTACATGCGAGGTGCCTGTCTTAATACCCGGCGAAAGCTTTGAGTTACCAATAGTATTACAGACCAGAACACAGCAAAGGGTGATAACGCTGACGGCCACCATGAGCGAAGACGATAGTGACGCAGGCAACAATTCTAACCAGATAGCCACAAGCCTTGATGCTGGCGCTGATATACAAGTCGCGGGTCCCGGTTTGATCAACGTTCCCTCGGGCGGGATCTCAACGTTCGAGTTTAAATTGGAAAACTTGGGACCTTTTGATGCAGGATCAACAAAATTCACCCTTCCGGTGCCCCCGGGCCTGTCGATAACCAGCCTTCCTGCGGGCTGTGAGTTAGACAAAGAAAACCGAGAAATTGTCTGTTCGATCGAGGGGCTTTCTATCGGCGAGGAGATATCACTCACTTTTGCAGGCCAAGTAACCGTGGCCGGCAACTCGACACTTTCTGGGACCGGGTCTGTCATAAGTCAAAGCCCTGATTCTGATGCTGGGAACAACAGTGGTGCCTTGGAGCTTAAAGTCACCTCAGGCACCGACATGAAACTCAGCAAAACGCGCGCACCAGAGGGTATCTTGGTCATCGGCGACACAGCCACGTTCACGCTGAGCCCGACGTATTCCGGCTCTTACCCCGGGCAAATGACCATTACCGATACGTTGCCTTACCATTATACTGAGATAACGCTTGGTGCCAAAGGCGGTTGGGATTGCGAGATCGTTGGCCAAACCCTGAGCTGTACAAAACCCCAGTCCCCGGCTGGGGCTGCTGGCGACAACACCTCTGTCGGTGATATCATATACACAGCACAGGTAGAAAAAACTGGGCAGGACGTCACCAATCAAGCTGAAATAACAAACACCGGCAATCCGGAAGACCAGAACGACTTGAATAATACCGCAACTGATGGTGGCGCTGATTTGCAAGAGCCAAAGGTTGACTTAAAGGCTTCGAAACTTGGCCCAGTCCCTAACCTTATGGTGGTGGGAAATAAATATGGATTTCCGTTAAGCGCAGAAAATATCGGCAATACAAAGTATATCGGCAAAGTAACAATTGTCGATAATCTACCGGCAGGTATGGAATATCTAGGTGTGGAAGGCGCGGGTTGGAAATGCACGACTGCCCCCTTAAACAAGACTGTCGGGCCTCTTGCGATAGAGTGCATCAGCGATCATGTAATTACATTGGAAATTGGCCAGACGACCCCACAGCTGACCCTGTTGGCAACCGCCACCAAAACCAATACAGCCGCTTTTTCAAACCAGATGACAGTTTCGGACATGGAGGGTGCAAACCATCGTGAACCAGATGATTTAAAGAGCAATAATACGGCCTTTTATCGCATAGGGGCAACAGCCACAGCAGCAGATAGCGCAGACATTCAAATTGAAAAATCTGTTGGACAAGCAGAAGTAAACGCAGGTCAGCAACAAGATTTCACCTTGACCGTAACCAACAACGGGCCCCTGCCTGCAACAAACATACAGATTAAAGACCGCCTGACCGGGATCAATGTTGTCCCAAACGTGCTCGACTATGTGGATGTGCCTGAGGGATGCGTTAAAGCGATTGTAAACAGCGTTTCGACGGCTGTTGACGTGACCTGCACAATATCCAGTTTGGCCAAAGACGCGTCGCAAGGCATTAAACTTACTATAAAAAATGTTGGCGGCGACAGCCTTGCTGCAAAAGACAATGTCGCTTCCCGAACCAATTCAGCCACAGCTTATTCCCAGAATGTTCCGGATAAAAATCACCTCAATAATGCCGCAAAGGTGGATTATAAGGTCATACCCCGCGTCGATGTGACTTTGCAAAAAAGCGCTTCACCAACCAAGGTCGCCGCCGGTCAGGACCTGACCTATACGATCACTGCCACCAATGAAAAAAACGGCTTAAGCGCGGCACAGAATGTAATTGTCAGCGATAAATCACCAGCTGGCGTGCGTTTTATAAGCGCCACCCCCTCAACAGGGTCTTGCGATCAGACCCCGACAGCAGACGCCGTAATAACCAGCGGTAGCCTCGCCGTCGAATGTAACCTTGGCACCTTGAACAATGGCGTGGCGCAAACGGTGACTATCGTGGTGCGCCCAACCAATGACCTGCGCGGAAAAACCATTGAAAACTCTGCAATAATTAACACAACCACGCTTCCAGAAACCAACGATAGTAACAATACGTCACAAACAACAAGCACCCCCGTCAAAACGCCATTTCTGGACCTGCGGATTAAAAAAACCGGCCCATCCACCACCACTTTCGGAGAAGACCTGGAGTATACGCTGGTGGTTAAAAATGCTGGCCCCTCAGCGTCGGAAAATGTGGTGATCACAGACGTATTACCGGCGTCGGTCACGTATAAAAGCCACAAAGCTCCCGGCGCCGAGTGTGAGGCGCCCAGGTCGGAAAACACAGGAACCCTAACATGCAAATACAAAGGGTTTGATGCAAACACTGAAAAGACCATCACCCTTACAGTGACACCGGACACGGCAGGAGCTGTCAAAAATACCGCGAATGTAACGTCAGACGAGATCAAAACAGACCAGACATGGGAAAGTACGCTCGACAATAACGACGACGCTCATACAGTCACCGTGTTAACTTTGGTCGATCTTGCCGTGACGAAAGCGGCATTTAAGGACCAAGGGTTCACCAAAGAATTAACCGGCAGTGATCCAGATACCGTCAATCTGCACGACGATTTTTTCTATAAAATCACCGTTGAAAACACAACCGGCACTCAGGATGGAGTCGATTTTGGAGAGGCCAGTTCGGTCCGCATAACCGATACATTGCCGGTTGGCATGAATTTCACAGCTGACCCAACGTTCAAGGTTGTGAGCGGAACGGTGAAGGTGAATGGCGCAGAACTGTACCCTTCATCTCCGGCTCAGACCTGCGTGAGCAGTGGCAAAAATCTGACATGCGACCTGACGTCGATGAGCAGCGGTGCCAAAGTCATAATCACCGTGCCCGTTGAGCAAACCAAATATCCGGCGCATGGAAAAGTCGAAAATACAGCCAAAGTAGCGGCCAGCGGATCTACGGACCGAAACAATAAAAATGATACAGTCACAGCAGATTTTACCATCGGATCTTCGTCTATCGCAGGCAGCGTCTTTGTCGATTTTGCCAATGATGCTGTTGACAAAGATACCCTGAACAAAGCCGCTACGGATAAGGGGATCCAAGGCGTTGAACTGACGCTGACGGGCACCACCCATGATGGCAAAAAAATTGGTGGAGTGGACATTGCGGCCATCACCGCCACAACCGACGCTGACGGACATTACATCTTCGCCAATATTCCCGCTGGGACGTATGAAATTACACGCGGTGCCATAGAGAAAGCCGACAAAACCTCAAATGTGCCGTTAGCAAATCAGGCAAATTATCTGTCTGATGCGAAAAGCATCTCAGGGAATAACAGCGGTGTCTCATATGTTGAGGATCCTACAAAATCGCGAAAACTGATCTCGGAAATTCGACTTCCCGCCGCAACAAAGGCGCACAACTACTATTTCACCTTGACCTCCCAACCCCGGGTTGGGCTGGCAAAAGCCGTTTCAAACCCCGTTTATAATGCTGACGGGTCGTTTGATGTAACCTTTACGCTCAAGATGGAAAACCTCAGCCTTGAACCCCTGAGTCGGATCACGATTACCGACGACCTGAGTGGTTTTGGCAGGCTGGGTGGAAACACAGATCTGATTAAGGGCGAATATAAGCTAATCAGCTTGCCGAAAGGCGCAGCGGTGGCCGGATGCGAAGGTGCATTCAGACGGTTTAATGGTACCACGAGGAAAAGCGTTCTAAATAATGCCTATCGAGGTGACACTAAATTTGCTGCGGGCCAAACATGCACCGTGGTTTTCAAGATTAGGATCTTTCCCGCTGATGACAAAGTCACCTTAGCCGACAATAAGGCATCCGCCAAAGCAATCTATACCAACACTGCCAATGTGTCTGCGACAGCTGAGCTTTCAGGTCAAAAAATACAAGATGCATCAACCAAAGGCCCGAACCCTGATCCAAACGATAATGGCAGTGCGGGTGATACAGGTGAAGATACCGCAACCCCAGTAAAGGCCACATACGCCCCAACCATAACACTAACGAAAACGGCTGCGTCAACCGCTGTTCCGGGCCCTAAAGTGGGGGACAAAATTGAGTATACATTTACGGTCGAAACCACCGGTCCGTTTGATCTGTCAAACGTCGTGGTCACCGATAAAAAAACGGATTTGGTCACAGATTTCAAACAAATCACCTCTTTGGAAAACAGCCAAAGCGACAGGCGTAATACTGCAAGTTATACCGTCAAACAAAGTGATATCGATGATGGTAAGGTGGTCAACACCGCAAATGTCACCGCCAACGGGCCGTATCAGACAGTCGCCAAAGCCAGCGGCCAAGCCCAGACCACACTCACACGCACTCCAGCGCTAACCCTTGAGAAAACGGCCACATATTCGGGGGCAACCTCGGCTGCTATCGTCGGTCAATCCATCGGCTATACCTTTACAGTCAAGAATACCGGCAATGTGACATTGAAAAATGTGGTTGTGACCGATCAGCTTAAAGGGTTGATAATCGGGGGGATAAAAGCCCATGAAAAGACCCTAGGCACGATGGCCCCGGGCAGTGAAAAGATCTTCACCGCAACCTATGTGCTGACACAAGGTGATATTGACGCGGGCCAGGTCGAAAATACTGCCACCGTGACCGGCACGCCGCCATCAGGGACAAGCCTGAACACCGTGTCAGACCGAACCGACAGCACGACGACAATGCTGACGCAAAACAAATCTGTCGAGATTATAAAAACCGCCGAATTCACGCTGAACACGCCTCCGATGCCCGGGGATGTAATCAAATACACCTTTGAGGTTAAAAATAACGGTAATGTGACTTTAAAGAATGTTTATATCTCAGACCCATTGCCAAATTTGAAATTGGGCGGTCCAACAAATTCAGGCGGATATTTTCAAGGCACGGAAGCGTTTAAAATTGCCTCATTGTTGCCGGGCAAAAGTCTTTCAAGCACCTCAGCGGACGCGGCAAGCAAAATATTCACCGCGACCTATGCGCTGACCGAAGCAGATCTCTATAAGGGTAAGGTCAAAAATACCGCCAAAGTCACCACGACAGGACCACAAGGCCACGAGATCACCCATACCGACACGGCAGATACCACAGGTTTGACAGCCGAGCCGGCGATTACACTCACCAAAAAGGTTGCTTTTTCTCAAACTCCGGCACCCGCCACGCCTAAAAAAGGCGATGAAGTGACCTATACGTTTACCGTGAAGAATACTGGCAATGTCACGTTGAAAGACGTGGTGGTAACCGACCCGCATGACAACCTATTAATCGACGGAAAGACCACCGGCAAAAAGACCCTTGGCACAATGGCCCCGGGCAGTGATCCTAAAACGTTCACCGCAATTTACCTGCTCAAGCAAGAAGACATCGATGCTGGCGTCTTAAAAAACACCGCAAAAGTTGCAGCCAGTGACAAAACCACGGCTATCCCCTTTGACAAAAATGCGATGCAGGCCCAAGCCATGTTACCTCTGGCGCAAAGTCCAAGCATGAGTTTGGAAAAAACTGCCATTCTGGATGATCTGACAAAAGAAAAACCAAATGCAGGCGAAAAAATTGCCTATAGTTTCAAGATATCAAACACTGGCAATGTAACGCTTAAAAATCTGTATATCACCGATGCGCTCTCGGGATTTAAGTTCATTGAAAAAGATTTTGTCGGCAAATCCCCACAAAGCCCGCTCCTCTCCCTGGCCCCCCAAGACGTTTATACTTTAAAAAGCAGTACAGGGAATGTTGAGAATATTGCGGTCGGCCACTATGCATTAAAGCAAAGTGATATCGACACTCAGAGCGTGAGCAATACGGCGACGGTTCATGGTCAAACTCCTTCAGACACAGCCCCGCCCGGCGTAGACGCCACAATCAAAACCGATTTTGCGCATAAGCCGTCTATTACATTGAAAAAAACAGCGAATGCACTGATCAGAACGGTGGATGACAAGCAATCAGAACTCGATCTCGCCGGTCCCCCGCAGCCCGGAGACCGTATTAAATATACCTTTGAAATTAAAAACACCGGCAACGTAACGTTGACAAAAATAAAGGTGGCGGACGAAACGGCCACCGTATCCGGTGGCCCAATAGAAAGCCTTGCGCCGGCGGAAACCCACACGGCAATCACTGCACTGTCGCAGCCTTTGACACAACGTAAAATCGATTCAGGGACCTTTACAAACACCGCCAAAGTCTCTGCGCTCACGCCCGATGGCAACCCATTGGAACAGACGGATCAGATGACCGCTAGTGACACCACTAAATTGGCTTATCCGGCGATGACCCTCAAAAAAGCCGGTGACTTCAGTCAATTAAATACCCCGCCCCGCGCTGGAGATATTGTTACTTATACCCTCACCGTGACCAATACTGGTAATGTCACGTTGAAAGATGTCGTTGTGACCGATCCACTGGACGGGTTGATCATCGATGGATTGAAAGCGAATGAAAAGACCTTTGAGAAGATGCCTCCCACCAGAGCGGGGTCTGTCCAAACATTCAAGGCCACCTATGCGTTGACCCAAAGTGATATCGACGGAGGGAACTTACAAAATACTGCACGTTTAGCTGCAAACAACAGCCTTGATGATGCAATGTCCCCAGTGAGTTCTGAAACGGTCAGTATGAAACTGGAACAAACGCCGGCAATCACGCTCAAAAAAACCGACGATTACAAAATTGAGCAAGCACCGATCGCCGGTACGACCAAGATTAACTACACATTTGCAGTGAAAAATACCGGCAATGTCACGTTGTACAATATCGTCATTTATGACCCACTAAAAGATCTCCGGATCAATGGGGTCCAAACCAAAACTCACAGTATCGGCACACTGAGCCCGGACGACGAGAAACAGATCAAGGCGGACTATACGTTAAAACAGGATGACATTGAAACTGGGAGCCGCGACAACAAGGCCAGCGTAAGCGCAACAACCAAATCCAAAACAGACGTCGACGTTGCGGCTAAATCACAGGACGCTCTGGCAAAAGGCAATTGCAGCGCCGCAGCGGTCGTTACCGATTGCGCAAGCGTCAAAACCACCATCATGACAGTCGAAGCAAACCCCGAAGTTTTCGAAAGCTTTTCCTTGCCCGGCGGGGCCCCAGGCAGCGCCTCTCTCGACGGAGGTGTGACCAGCACGATGCTGGAATCAGACAGGGTGATCGGTTTACCTGCAACGTTATACTCTGGCGGTGATAAAAAGATTACCGATGTTACGATCACGGTTATTGAAAACGACCCCGGTGTAACGCTGGATACCACGACCGGATTGATCACTCTGGCCAAATCCAAACCCGCAGGCGACTATATCGTTAAATATAGAATCTGTAGCGTAATCGTTCCAACAAAATGCGCCGATGCCACCGAAAGCGTTAATCAACTGCCAATACCGGGCATTGTCACGCGCAAGTCACAAAAATTTACCGATAACGGCGATGGCCATACCGGAATCGGGGACCTGCTTACCTATACAATCGAGGTGGAGAACATTGGCAATGTTCCTTTAACGGATGTGAGCCTTACAGACGAAATGACGTCTCTGGCAGGCAACGCCCTTGTTTTGAATCAGGCCCCAACATTTGGTTCGGCAACCCAAGGGTCCAAAGAAGGCGCGCTTAAAATTGGCGAAACCGCGCGATATAGTGCCAAATTTACGCTCACCAAACAGGCCGTAATCGATGGCGGGACCAGAAATATTGTAACCGCGTCTGGCAATTCGGTGCACGGTCCGACTGTTGTGGGTGCACCCCAAGGTCTAAAGGATGTCTCCGACGACCCGAACAATGCAACATCCACATTCGATGATCCAACAGATTTTATCATACAAGCAGTGATTGGAGATTTGCGTCTAACAGTCGAAAAAACAACACCAAAAGGCCTGATTGAACGCGGCGCCGTTGTGCCATATTCGATCATCGTGAAAAACCAATCGCCTGTGGTCATCGGACCGATTGATCTGTTTGACGTCCTGCCCAGCGATTTCTTGTTTATTGAAAACAGCGCCACGCTGAACAGCCAGGCCCATGCGGTCGACCGCACAGGCAAAACCGTGATCTGGCGCACCATCACCGTACCGCCATACGATGAAATCACCTTGACGCTTAAAGCGCGGGTGTTAAGCGGGGCGCTGCCGGGAGAACATATAAATGTCGCACAGGCCTATGACCCTGCCCGAAACATACCGGTCTCCAACAAAGCCACCGCTGCGGTACGCATCTTACCAGATCATGCGTTTGACTGCGGCGAGGTCTTGGGCAAAGTCTTTGATGACGAAAACCTAGACGGGTACCAGAACGCCGGCGAACCCGGCATAGCTGGCGCACGCCTGATGACGGTGGATGGCAGTCTGATCACCGCCGATAGCTTTGGCCGTTTCCATGTACCCTGTGCCGTATTGCCAGATCGCAACGGCACAAATTACAGTCTGAAACTTGATACAAACTCGCTGCCGACTGGGTATCGGTTGACCACAGAAAACCCGCGGGTTGTCCGACTCACCCGGGGGAAGATTTCCAAGCTAAATTTCGGGGCTGCGATCGCGAAATTGGTCCGGTTGGATGTCAACCGCAAAGCCTTTATCCGGTCTGAAACAGCGCCGACCCGGCTCTCGAAAATTCTTGAGCAAACCTTGAACGATTTAGCGCGCAAATATCAAAAAACGCCTTTGCATCTTCGGGTGGTCTATCACGTCGACACCGCCGCAGGTCCTTTGAAAACCCGCCGTGCATCCCAAGACATCAAACATCTTAAACGTCAAATAAGGCGGATTTGGCAGCGGAACCAGAACGCAAAACTAACATTAGAAACAACTATTTTTAACTAATTTTCTAAAATCTTTGATTTATTCATAAGGAAACGCGATGCGTTTTATAAACGATAGTGTCGTTTTATTACGGTTCATTTCACCTGCGCTTTTTACGTTATTTTCAATCGGAAGCGTCTTGGCTGAGAATTGTCTAAAGTCAAATTCACCACACGCGTCTCACTGCAGCGCCCAGCCGGATTATGCCGTCGTAGAAATGCCAGCAGGGCATAGCATCGAAACAGATCGCCGCGTCACGTCGCCAGATTTCTTGGCCAATGGCATTCTGGTAACTGAATATAACCGTGCTGACCGGCACGTGACATCCAACCGGCAGCGTATGGCTGACTTGGCATTGGCGGATATGAATTTCGACATACGCGTAGACCGCTCAGAGCTGAGACCAGAATTGAATGTCTACACCACTGATCTGCGATCTCAGTTTCAAATTGGTGAGACGGTCGGGTTCACAATTCAATCAAATTACCCCGATTTTATCACTCGGGCCGAATTGGCTCTGACCCGTGTCGGCGCTTTAGGGCCCGATCAGACATTGCATCTTTCCGCCCGTCTCAACGCCAGCACATTTGTTGATACCAGCGTTTTGCGTCCGGGAGATTTTCTATATTCTGTAAAAGTCTATGATGAAACCGGGCGCAGCAATCAAACCGCAACCCGTCGTTTGCACCTTGCGCCGCACACCTCTGGCACGATTATTTCGCAACGGGGACGACACCTGCCGCCAGAAAGCCGATTGCAAAACCTCACCGAAACTTCCTCTTTTAGCATTCAAGGCGCCAATATCACAGTTTCAGGCCACGGAGTGCCAGGCGGTGCCAAAGTGCAGGTTATGGGTCAGGAGGCGACCATCGACACACAAGGGAAGTTCACCATCAGCCGCATTATTGGGTCCGGCCAGCATCTTGTCGAAATCGGTGTCAAACACGGAGGTAAACTCAGAAAAATCATCCGCCAAATTGACGTCCCTGCCACTGATTTCGTGTTTACCGGATTGGCAGATCTTACAGTAGGACAGTATCTGAAAAATGATCTGAACCACGCCGACCCGAATTACAAACGGATGTACAGCGATGGCAGACTGGCGTTTTATCTCAAGGGAAAAACCGGCTCAGGTCTGAAAATTACTGCGTCAGCGGATACAGGAAATGGCGATATTGGCGATATTTTCCGCCGCCTCGATGATAAAGACCCCAGAAAAGTGGTGCGCCGTCTCGATCCAGAAGATCTGTACCCCAACTATGGTGATGACAGTTTTATCAAAGATGACACGCCAACCTCGGGGCGGGTTTATGCAAAGGTCAAACGCGACAGCTCTTATTTATTGTGGGGAGATTTCAAAACCAACAGCTCTGGGGCCAAACTGGTGACAAACCCACGCGCACTGTATGGAGCGCAAGCGCATATCGAAACCCGCAGCATGGCGGCAAACGATCAACCGGCCGCTTCAATAACTGCCTATGCCGCGCAACCCGACACCTTGAGCCAAAAAGATATCCTGCGCGGTACAGGAGGGTCGATTTATTTCTTATCACGTCAAGACATCAATGGCGGTTCAGAGAGCCTGGTCGTTCAATTCGTCAGCCCCACCACCGGCCGCGTCGTTGATCAGCGCAAGATGGATGCCGGCGTCGATTACAAAATCGACTATATGCAAGGCATGCTTTTATTATCTGCCCCCTTGTCTTCGGTCACCGACAGTACCTCTGTTGCGGATTTCTCAGGCGGCAAACTGATCCAGAGACTGTTTGTCAGCTATGAATATACTCCGACAAATTTGACGCTGGAACGGGTGACAAAAGGTGGGCGGGCCGAAGTGTCCATCACCAATAGGCTGCGGCTCGGGGTCAGCGGCCATTCTCAACACACCAAAGACGGCCCTCAGAGCAACCTTGGGGTGGACCTGCATTATACCTTGGGAGCGAACAGCGCACTGGTGCTTGAACACGCCCGGTCCGACGGGCCCGGGTTTGCTTTCAACAGTTCGCTCAATGGCGGTCTTGATATCACGTCAAACTCGGCCACTCAGAGTACCACTGCAGCCGCGACCAGAGCCGAAGCAACGATTGATCTCGCAGATCTTGGGCGGCACAAACCAGGGTTTGTAAATCTGTCCTATGGCAAAACCGGCGCAGGCTTTGCCGCGCCAACGCAAAAACTTGATACAGGCCAAACGACAACAGAGCTGAATTCGGAAATTGAGATATCCGACCGTCACAGTTTAGGAGCCACCTATGAGAACAAGGAAAAAAGCTCAGGTGCG